>FRDC01002846.1_pt1 | contig 21228 bp, 23 predicted proteins | sample 1106171 | NCBI WGS metagenome assembly FRDC01 (sample SAMEA3930566, study PRJEB13176) | freshwater metagenome | biome: Drinking water system; feature: drinking water; material: water | place: Singapore | collected 2014-12-20 | reverse complement strand
TGAACTGGCAATATTTAATCGTAAAATAAAGCAGAAAAAATGCGTAAGTAATCATCGGGCGAACACTGCCTGCTAATGCATCCACCCATAGAATGCCGGTTTTATTCTCTGCTGTGCCAGGCCGTGCATTGAGTGCAATGCTTTCTTGTATCTCTGCGGCCAGTGCAATTTCCTGCAACCGCGCCCCCCGATCTGCAGCATTAGTTTCGTGCGTGGCGGTAAGTTTTTTCTCGTCATACTCCATTTGCAATTTTAGTAGTGCAATCTCATGCGCGCGATCGCGGCTGTCGGTGAATAATTTTATAAATTCTGGCGCTGCACTTGAAATAAATCCAAGCAATGCGCTAAGCAGTGCGATCATGGCTACCTCTGTACATACTGCATCAATGCAGTGGTGAGTTTCAGCACAAACCCTCCAACAAGCCCCGCGAGCACCAGCGATGCTGCATAGGCTCCGCGCCCGCGATTGATGATCGCAGTAAATTCATCAATCTTTTTTTCCATACGATCAAAGCGATTCTGAGTAGAAGCATTATGCGCGCGTTGCTGTTCGCGCAGTGCGCTGATTTGCTCCTCAATCACCGCGATGCGTATGCTGTTTTCTTGTTCACCGCCCATCATCTACCTCGGATAAAGAATGACGCGATACCATTCGAGCGTCATCGTATCGCCACTGTTGCCTTTCTGGCCAGTAATCGTGATGTCCTGCGATAGCGTCGTGTTGTGGGAAGAAGTAACAATCGCTAATGTGCTTGACGTGCCAAACGTTTCGTTTCGTGTTGGCGAGGTAAGCCCTACCTGTGAACTAGTAGAATTTCGGTTGATAACGATAGCATATTGGTTGTTCTGAAGAACAGAAGCCATATTATTTGCGCGATATTCTGTACCACCGAAACGAATACGTCCTGTTTTCGCGTTGGCGTTATTGGTAACTGTCCATACACAAACAACTTCAAACCAGCCGTTTGCACCCATCGCATTCGCCGGAACATTGATGGTTGCCAATGTTGTTTCCACTGTTGTCGCGCCAACGCTTGCCGCTGCACCAGATGAAGCCAACACATAACATCCACTCAGGTTGCGTGCAGCCTCAATAGCAGTGGATGCATTCGTGCCGCCATTGGCAACAGCGAGTGTGCCGGCAATCCCTGTGGCAAGGCTTACATTGGTAATCGTGTTGCTCGAGCCGTTAATCGTTTTATTGGTCAATGTTTCACTGCCAGCGAGCGTGGCAAAATCCCCATCGCTAAGCGCCGCATTAAACTGCGCCGTTGTCCCACTCAACGTATTACTAGCAAGGTTAACCGTTTTATTGGTCAGTGTTTGCGCTACATCCGTACCAACCAAACTAGTGGTGGCATTGGGGATGCTTAAGGTGCGCGTTGTGGCCGTCGTGATACTGGAAAGCTCGAACACCGCTTGCTTGCTAGTATCGGCGTTATCCTGAAGCGTAAACCGATCATCTCTCACAGTAACAATATTGGAATTCCCAAGTGTTTTATTCGTCAGCGCTTCACTACCAGCAAGCGTGGAAAAATCTCCATCGCTTAATGCCGAATTAAACTGCGCCGTAGTACCCGAAAGCGTATTGCTTGAAAGATTGATCGTTTTATTCGTCAGCGTGTCCGTTGTTGCTCTAGCGACCAACGTATCCGTTGTCGCAGGCATCGTTAACGTTCCCGATGCCGCTGTTGTTGGCTGAAGCACCGTTGTACCGCTCGTGCTTCCACTAAATGTAACCGACTGCGTTCCGGCGATTGCACCCGTTGAATCCGCAATCGTTACGGGGCTATTTTGAATGAGTTTGCCCGTAGTAGCATCAAACCGTGCAATTGCATTATCGGTAGCCGATGCGGGGCCAACCACATCGCCCGAGCCACCTCCTCCGCCAGCAGGCGTTGCCCAAGTTCCATCCCCGCGCCAAAATGTCGTGCCCGAAGCGCCTGTGCCGCTATTAAGATTCGCCACTGGCAAATTGCCCGTTACGCCGGATGTTAAGCTCACATTGGTAATCGTATTGCTCGAACCGCTGATAGTTTTATTGGTCAGCGTTTGCGTGGCGCTTGTGCCAACAACCTGCTGAGCAATCGCCGCAGGATCATAGATCACCTTATCCATCTGCGCGGCGATGGTATAGGCAGCCCAAGCACTGCCATCGTAAATATAATGCTTGTTTTCGTCAGCCACCCACAGAAAAACCCCTTCGTTAGGCACAATAAATTCCCATCCGCTATTATAATACGCGATGTGATTTGCTTTGCCTGCCCACACGCCAGTGGGGCTTGCTGCCACGATATAACTATCACCATCCGCAGGGCTTACGGGTGGTGTGGCTAGATCCTTATCCAGTACGTTTCCATTCAGTAATACATCCACACGATTCAATGCCGCGTTGATGGTTACTTCTTTCTGCTGTTGTGATTGCACAACCAGCGTGATGCCGAGATTCGGCGTCGTGGTCATAACGTCTCCATGAATAAGGGTGATACAAAGGGATTCGATTTGAGTTATCGCGTGTGCGATGCTACGAGTGGCGCATGCCAACACTCGATGAAATCTATGCCGAGATTAATGCCTTGCCGCATCGGTATGTGTTCTACACGCGCAAGGAAATCCGCTACCTGCCGAAACTACTCAACGCAGGCGAGCATATTCTTGCGCTTACCTCTGGCTACATCAACACCAGCACGTGGCTGATTGTCTGCACCAATCACCGCGTTTTATTTTTACATCGCGGCATGATTTACGGGCTACACCAGGTTCAAATGAACTTGGATCGCATTCAGTCTATTGATTCGCGCTCTGGCCTTGTCTTTGGCACTATTCGTATGTGGGACGGCGCATCGTCCATGCACGTGAACCTCATTCTTAAACAAAGCGTCGCGCCATTTGTGCGCACCGTGCAGGAGGCAATGGATCGCTATAAGCGTGAACTCGTCAGCGACATAGCATCCGCCGCCATGCAGAGCAAAAATCATACGAATGCGCCCACCGATAACTTCATCGGCGAGCTCGAACGTCTAGCCAAACTCAAGGCCGAAGGACATATTACCGATGATGAATTTGCTGTAGCAAAAGCTAAATTATTAGCTCAGAAAACTGGCAACACGCAGCCGTAACGGATGATCCAGCCGATCCAGTGCCTGGGGAAATAAATTTTCCAAGCGGCTGATAAAATCTCTAAATGAAATCTCACCGGCAACCACCAGCGATTCCAGTGAACGCAACATATGATCGTCATCGCCGGCCACACCTTGCATCCGCAGACTAGTGACAAGCTGATGCACCGTGGTGACTTCCACCCAGTGATGCACATCCTTGGGATCCATCGTCACCTGCATCACACGGGTGGATGGACGCTTCACCGGCCGTGAAATCCAGCCGAAAAGCCATTGGTGCAAGGAGGGTTCTTTGTTGAATTCTGTGTACATTCAAGTTCATCATAACCCGAATGTATTAACAAAACGTTACTAGAGCGCCACCGTTGCAGATCCCACATTCCCACGCCCCACAAGTCCAGAAATCTGATAAATTTTAAGCGTTAGGCTTGTGGGCAAACTACCAAAATCAGCGGATTGCTGCGCAGCGCTATACACCAGTTCTGGCACAGTAGCCGCCAGCGTTCGCACCACCGTTGCACCGTTGAGAATATCAATTTCATAGGCCTCGCTTTGCTCCATGAGTGGAATATCCACCCCATCACGCAATCCGCCATCAATTCGTGCACGGCGCAGCCAGCGAATACGCACATCATTTCCCACCTCGCGTACGGCACTGATTGCAACCGGACTTAGCGGTCTCAAGCTTTCACCTACCAATGTGACGGTGCTTTGACTGCCATCATCCAGCGATGTACCAAACGTTGAAGCACGCAGATTCCACACTTGTCCAATAGTAGAAAGCGCCAGACGTAACGGCGTGACTGCGGCATCAAGCAGCACAAACCGTTCCCCTGACACGTGGTTTGCGATGCGATGTTCCGTACCCAACCTGCCCCGCAATAGCGTACTTAATCGATATTGATTTGCTCCCAACGCCGTAGCATTGGCGAACTGAATCACCTCATCGCCAATTATCGCGATATTCGCACCATTAAGCACATTAATCTCGCTGGTGCTTACCAATGTTTGGTCGCCCAGCAGAATGACATCCACGCTATTGATGCGGTCAAACACGTCACTCGTACCAGCGGCAAGTACCGTGGTTGTTGTACCAATTACCGCTGAGCGATCGAGCGTAACAATCGTTTCATCATCCTCGCCCAACTCTCGCAGGATGGTGGCTCCCGTCCAACCTTCGGCAACACCGCATGCGGCAAATCGCACAGTAAACGCATCCTGCGATTCGCCAGGCAATGCTGGAATATCAAGAACCTCTAGGCGCGTGGCGGGAATCGGCGTAACAAGTGCGCCATCATTGCCGATAACAGGAGGCAGATACCCGTCCCAGGTTTCGCCCACATCAATCACACCTTTAATTTTTACAATGCCAGGACGGCCAATTTGCACCTGTCGTACACGTATTTTATGTACGGCATTGGCTGTTGTAAGCTGTAGTATATCCCCCACTTCAAGTGCCGCATACCGCATCGGTAGCTGCAGTGTAATGCTGCTACGCTCTGCCCAACGCTGCGATAATTGCGTATCAGCAATGGCACGAGCATGCGCATCCGCAACTACAAGGCTCATGCGCACAACTTCTGTTTCTCGTACATCCTGCGTACCACGAAATGCGGTTTCTACCACCGTGGCATATGATTTCAGGCGATTCAGATAATGCACTTCGAGCTTATCCGGAAGTACCAGATCTTCTTGACGCGTTAGATCAAACGCAACATCCGGCGCATCGCCATTTCGCATCGGGATACAATCGTCCGTTACTACCGATGCATCCACAGTCGTATCGCGCGGCAAGGCCACAAGACCAGATGCCGTTTCTTTGATGGTAAAAAAGAAACCCTGAATAAGCTGTTCTATCGCAGCGCGCGCTGAAACACGCTCGTGAATAACAAATCCATCGAGCATGAATTTTAATGCCGATGTGTCGATATCCGTAAGCAAAAGCCCCACGCGCAAGGCAATATCCTCAACCGCGGGTGCAACATGGCTAGCACCTAATTTTCCTTGAACCCAATGGCCGGTCACCCAATTATCACCATCCGCCCACACACTTCGCAAATCCGGCCAATGCGGAAACGGACGCGCATCCCATGTCCATAAAAATTTCTGCTGCACCATGCTGCTGCCCGCCCATTGCGATTCTGTCGCCGCAATCGCTGCACGCTGCGCCATAAAATCAATCCGTCCGCGCGAGAATCGTGGAAACGCGCTATCCACCGAACTGCTATCAATAAACACATTCGGCTGATTGCTAGTGCCATCCACGCTGGCAAATCCATATTCCGTAAACCAGATAGGCTTGCTTTGTGGAACCCAGGCCGTTGACGAACTATCGGGATTGGTATGGGTATTATTCCACCACCAGCTGATATTCTTCCAGGCATAGGCGGGATCCAGCGGCGTTTGAATCGTGCGCTCGGCATCGCTGTAAAACCAATCATAGCCTTCACCGGATGTCCATCCGGCTTTAATACGGTCAATATCGTAATCCGTTTGCACTTCATCCGTCAGCGGAAAATACGCATCGATACCCACCACATCAATTGCCGAGGATGCCCATAGCGGATCCAGATGATACCACCCACCATCCGTATGATGGTATTCCGACCAATCCGCCGCATACGTCACTTTTACGGATGTACCAAGTGTAGCTTTTACTGTCGTTGCCAGCGCCATCAGCTCCGTTACTGCCGGAAATACGCCCGTGGCACTGGTAATTTTAGTTAAATCGCGCAGCTCCGTACCGATGGTAAATCCATCCACTTTGCCGGCCACCAGCGTGGCGTAGTGATTAATAAATGCATTATAGCCACGCGTTTTGGTGAAGAAAGTATTGACCGCACCATGCGCGCCAGTGAGATACCCGCGCCAGGGTTTGCCTTCCACATCCATCAGCAGCATAGGGTAGAAAAAAACCTTAAGGCCGCGATTTTTTATCTCCGTCAGCAACCGCACGATGCTCGCATCATCCGGCGTACCACCATAACGAATGACACCCGCATCCGAGCCTATTTCGCGCGCGCTAGCGCGCGTGAATCCGGCAACCGACCAGCTATTGGGGGTTGTCGCTCCGTTTACCTTATACTCCACCGATGGCCATATCTCGCAGGTGGCAATATCCATCGTCGTGCCAAACCAATTGACCACCACGCCCACCCATTCAAGGTTGGGGAATGTCTCTTGCAATTGATCAAGAGCAAGCAGCGCATTCGCCTTACCTTCCGGATTATGCGTATTCAACGGGATCTGATAGCCTTGCTGGGTAACGTTGCCGCTGACCACTTGCCCGTTTACCTTATATTGCGACACCGTATCGTAGACAAACTCACCCGATCCTGGGATCAACATGACCGATGTCACGGCCTGCTCCACCGCTTGTGCATCGGTATCGGTTTGCGACAGTGTGCGCGTTACTTCAAACGTAAAGTTCGGAATACGATTACCAAAATCTGCAAGCGGGAAATCTTCAATCACCACATAAGCTGTGCCACGATAGGCAGGGGTGGAACCAATGCCCTCGTAGCTTTCAATGACGGTATCGGGCAATTGGCTTTCGCTGCCTTTATACACACGGTAAGTGCCCTGGCTTAAATCCAGCAGCTTGGCATCCGCCCACACACGGTTTACCCGCGCTATTTCCCCTTCGCATACGGCAATCGCAAGCGTGACAAAATAATTATATTGCGTGCTAGTGCTACTACGGCGCGAACCACCTCCCTTGCCGCCACTGCGCACGGTCGTGGTGGTGGCCACTTCACGAATCGGGCGTGACCAGATCACATTTCCGGCAATGCGCACCGTGCCATATACAATCGGGATCATGCGGCCATACGTGGAGGTCTGCACCGCGAGCTCCTCAAGCCGCGCGCCTTCAAATCGCTGCTTGCTGCCACCACCAAAACCACTACCCAATACAGCACCGATGGTTGCACCAAGCTGTCCGCCCAATGGGCCACCAATAGCTGCACCTGCAGCGCGGCCAACGGTTGCAAGCACGATTGAAGCCATATAAAATCCTATATTAGTTATGCTATAAAAATTGGCAGGCGGTATACCCGTGCAATCGCTTGCTGCCATCGCGCATCAAGATGATGTTCCACCACCTTGCGCGCAGGCGCATAGGCGTGAATCATGCCAAAATCTGTATTTTTATAATCCGTAATCAACGCCAAATGTTGCGGCCGGTTTGCCACGTACAGCAGCAGAATATCTGCCAACTGCGTATCCTTTTTATCCACTGGAGTTAACGCGCGAGCTAATGCCGATTGCAATACCAACGTATCCGGTTTTGCTCCATAATCTCTTCGGTCATGCACCCATGGCGATTTTCCATGAAACCGAATGCCGGCACGCTCTGCAACAACCAGCAGAAACCCAAGGCAATCAAGCCCTTCAGCAGCATTACGCCCTTGATGAGCAAAACGCACCCCCAGCATCTCGCGTGCGATCGCGATGATGTGGTGAGGCTGTGTCACACAATTACTCGGAAGGAGTTTCTTTCTCAGGACGAAACGACGTACGCATGGCAGGCCGTGCGAATAACGGCCGTTGACCAAGGCTTTTGGCATACCACCAGATCATGGCGGCCATCGTCACAATAGCCATACCGAATACCCAAATAAACGCAGCCACACTCGCATCACCCGCAAGCCCGATGACCGTTGCGGATATAAAAATAGACACTGCAATGAAAAACCCCAGCACTTGCCCCAATAACGTGGATGTCTGATGCACACGCAATGCACGCAATTCCCACGCATGGCGATGCGCTTGCTCGCGCTCAAACATTTCAATGATTCGTGTTGCCGAGCCTGAAAGCACGGCATCGTATGCCTCCAGCTGTTCTGCTGAGGGTAATCCTTCGGGATTTCTTTTTTTATGCCGTTCGAATCCGCTCATCCGTAACGCTCCATCGTTGTTTCTATGTCCGCGGCAATCCGCTTTGCATCGCCACGAAATGCTTCTTCTGCCACGCGGTATGGGTAGCGATACAATGGGCTTTCCTGCACGCGCAAACCGGCAGACAATCCGTGCAATAATGAAAACAACCACTGCATAACGCCCATCATGCTTCAGGCACACGCTGCTTGCAAGTCTTTAGAAGGTCGAGCGCGTTGCCGCCGTCTGCAGCACGCGGTCAGAGCCAGGAACATGCGGCTCACCACGAAAATTAAGCGCGTTATTAAAGCGTGTCACACATGTATCAAATCGCTTATCGCAACCGGCAACGGCAGTGTATGTATCACCCACCATGACCGCATATGGCATAGGCAAAAACATTCCGAATCTCCCATCAATAAAATCACGGATTTCCATGCTTAATCCATTGTTTGCACCGCTGGTAAAGGTAAGAACGCCGTAAGCAAAATAATTGGCTACTTCACTCCGCGTATTGTCCGTGAATGCATGTGCACCTTCAACAGCGGTAATCGCGCCACTTACCGTGAATGCGGCAAGATTCACACCACAACGTGCATCACCAAGTTTTGCGCGGCATGTGGGTGTATAAACCTCACCAATCGACTGCTGCAGCACCGAGGAGAAGCCTCGTACTTCGGCGACAAAAAAACCGTTCTTAAGGCTTACTTCACCCAATAGTCCGCGTTTTAAATGCAATGTGCCAGTGTCGGTATCTTCGTAATTCACCATAAACATAGCGATGTTTGCATGGTCAAAGCGGCCACTTAAAATATCTTCTTCGGTGATACCGTCGTCACTCAACATGCCCTCAAATTCGAGGTTATCCGTCGCGAGATTGATAGTTGAAGTCACTGCCGTTGGTGTCATCAAGCTTGCAGCGCGATAGGTTTTTCCCTCCACAACGAGATCGCGGTCATGATCCGTATAGCGGTATGCCACCGCATCCGTACGTACAATTTCCCAGCATGTTGCGAGTGTCGTTACCTCTTTATTGATATGTGCATTCAGCGAAGCGGATAGCGATTGCATTACACCCTCACTTCAATCAGTGGAATGTCCAGCCACGAATTCACCCCATACGCATCCAACGTTGCAGCCAGGCGATCCGTATCGAATCGTACTGGAACGTCGAATTCAAACGTTGCGGTAATCACTACAGCATTAGCCGGCGCCATGGCGAATGTTACTAAACCTGTGACAGTATCCACGCTAACACCACTGGTTTGCAGCACACTATTCGCATAGACGTTCACCGTACCGCTTACAGGTTTACGAATCAGCCGTGATTCATTCACTCCACCACTGGTATAAAGCTTTACAAGTTGGAACTGGTTAAGTACCCCATTGCCTATCCCAATGATTTGCGCGGTGGCTTTATAATCCGTCCAATCCTTAAAGCGGAATCCATAGGCTCGGCCTTTACGTGCCCGAAAAAATGCTATCAGCGCATCCAGTTGCGTTTTAGTTTTTACCCCATGCGCGACGTTATAACGCGCCCGCGCCTGGCTCCAATTGATATTACGCTGCTCATGACCGCCACCACTGATAACAATATCCGTCGCATATTCCGGCCCACCGGATGATCCATAACTGATATCGGTTGGAAACCTGTCCTCGACAAACCCCATGGCAACTCCTTTTCAGATAATAATCATCGCATTGCCCCACACTGAAGTTGGAGCATTTTAATTGCTGTTAGTTGAAAACGCCTTAAACGGCGGGCAAATTCGCTGCCTGCGCAGCCATCGCACGGCGATCCTGCTCGCGCTCGGTAAACGATCCTGACCTGGTTTGCGGCACAACGCGGCTTGCCATACCCGACAGATTCGGCGCCGATGCCACCAATTCCTGAACCGGCAGCATACCTGTAGCCACCGCATAGGCTTCCGAAGTCGCTGCCTGCGCCACGGCCTGATATTGGTTCATCACCACCGTTTGTTCTGCTGCTGTCATTTTGTGCAAAGCTTTGCCAAACTGCTGCTTAATTTCTGCGCCCAGTTTATCATTTTGCGATACACGCAGCAAAAATAGCGATTGCGCGGAAATCACTTGGCGCGGATCAAGCCCCTGCTGATGCGCTTGTAATAACGTATCCTGGATTGCCTCCGCAATCTCCTGCGTACTGACCACTTCCTTATTCATCAGCGCCGCAAGCCCACTGCCTGCGACTGCCCCACCAATACCAATCGCCGTGCGCGCTACCGCACCACCGCCAGGAATCACACTCGCTGCCGACGCCCCCACTGTTGCAAAAAGGGAAAGACGATTCTCATCACCTTCCTTGCTATACACATCATTCACGACACTGCGCAGGTGCGGATTTATTTTGGCCGCTTGAATCAAATCCGCTTTGGTTACGCGATCAGGATTCATGCCAAGCTGGCGTGCCACTTGTACCCGATACCATTCCGCGCGCGCCTTCAATTCCCGATTCGTTTTAAATCCATTACGCACCCGATCGACAAGATGGGCAATCGCAGGGCCAATCAATGGCACAAACGCCACCGCAAACGCCATACCCAGCAGCACCATGCCGATTGTGCTGCCCCCACGCGTAGGTTTTGCTGGTATCGGCTGCGCCATGCTACACCTGCCCCACGGCGCGCAGCGGTTCTACCACGCGGCCTTGCGATGTGCCTTTTGCCGCCACAATCGACAGCGCCGGAGTCGGCGTTTGTGCTGCCGGCTTCGCCACTGCTGCTGGCGCTGCTCCAATCGCGGAGGATGCTGGTGCGGTAGATGCATTAATTTTCTTCTGTTCTGTGGCAACGTTTGTCACCAAATTCATGAATGCGTCGGGGCTTGCCAAAAACCGCATCGTGTCACGTACACTCATTTCTCGTTTGGCAATTTCAACAGCCACAGGTGTTGCAAGTGTATTATCCACGCCGCCTTGCTTGGCGAAGGCGGGAACAGCCGTTACCAAATGACGCAGCATTTCTACTTTTTGCTGTGGCTCCAGTTTTACCGAACCATTCTCAGCTTTTTTCAGCATCATATAGGCACTGAGCGATTGATTGGCCGGCATAATCAACTGCCCTACTTGCGGCAATTGGCTTGCACCCATCACGGCTGCAAATCCCATCATTCCATTCACTGGGGCAAGCATTGCGCCATCACCAATAGTATTCAACCCCGCACTCACCCAACGGCGACTTTTTGTTTTCTCCTCCAGGCGACTGGCTTGCTGCACGATCGGGTGTTTGGCATCGCCAATATCATCCGCCATATCCTTCACCGCCTGCTTGGCGAGTTTATTTTCACGTTTGGCATTGAGTGCCGAAGCCACTGCACCTGCGGCAACCCCTGCGCCCACAATCGCATAAAACACCGGAATTTTTCCGGCCATGCGCATCACGTTTTTAACCTGACCACGCAGCCCTGCGCCCAGTGCGGCAACGTGATGATCGAGCGTTGTAGCAGTTTTAATCGCTGCCTGAATTCCGTCGCGAATACCGTGCGCCAGCTTGGCATCCGCACCCGTGAGCGTTTTCACGATTGCCTCAGTCTTTACTGCTGCCTGTTCTAGCAACGCTTTGCGCGCAGCCGGATCCTTCGTTTCCATCGCCTGCTTGAGAAGCGTGTGGACTGGCTCAAAAACCTCGGCCAGCCGCTTTGCCTTCGCAAGTTTTTCTGCGTCCGGCGCCAAAGCTTTTTCAGTCGCTTCTTGTGCAAGGCGCGCCGGTTCACCGATGAGCGCTTGCAAGCCTTTACCCTCATGCCCGCCTTCTAGAATACCCTGAACAGTTTTCTCGACTTTCGGCGTGTGCTTATTAATCCGCCATTCGGTGAATGACTTCATTTGCTTGGCAAACCAGTTATTCTCCGAAATACCGGCAAGCCATTTACCAACGTCGCTACGCATTTTGGCAAAGAACTTCGCGATACTCGCGCGCCAGCCATCACCGCGCGTTTGCCATTCGGCTGCTTTGCCTTCAAGCAGCACTGCTTTCGCATTCGTTTTGGGATTGGCACTTTCCCGCGCAATATCCGCTGCCGAACGCGCCATATTCGCCGGCAAGGATGTTGCTTCCGCTACACTGGTTTTGAATAATGCATTCAGCGGTGCTTGCACCCAACGCTTCAACGCGAAGCTGCCGCTCTGCCAGCCGAACTTACCGAATAACCAAGCCAAACCCGCAACGGGCAACATGGCGATGAACTGCACCATCCACAATGCGGATGTAGCACCCTGCACTCCTTTAAAGAAGCCGATGACTCTGCTGTCAGTATCCGGCGTTTCATGGATCACCTGATTGCCGGTTACAATCGCACTTTTCCCTGCATCGCCACGCGTGGGTGCGCGCGAAGGTACACCGCTTTTGGGCGGGGCGAGGTTCGAAGGTGCAAACCCTTGTGAATCCATAGAGTACTCCACCTTCGAGAGTACCAAATTTGGCCATTCATAAGTATGAAGCTTTTATGACAATTGCGGCACGAGAGGCCTAATTTCCGCTTATATTCAGCGGGCTTGCTCGAGTGCTGGCTCGGCTTCGGCTTTCTCAACAGCCGCCGCATGGCTTTCCGTGGGCGCTTTTGATTCCGCCGCGCGTTCTGAAATAATATCCTGCGCCTGCGCTGCACCTTTACGCACCAGCGTACCAAAATGCGCGCGGCCACCCTTTACATGCGGCACAGCCCAATTGGTCAATACCCGCTCAATACCGTTTGCATTGGCAGGGCTGGTGCGCGCCTCGTGGATTGCTTTCTCGCCATTTTCCTTGAATGCATCCGCCACCTCGCGCAATTGCTTGATTTCAGCCTTGGCCATGCCTTCACGTTCCAGCTCTTCATCGCTTTTGCTTGCCATTGCGGCAACGGTTGCAGCCAGCATTGCTTCATACTGCTGCATACTCATCGCACGGATGGATTTAACTTCCGCTTCTTTCATTCCCGCATGCATCAATACGGCATCCGGAAATAATGCCGCGAACATACTGCGTTCTTGCCCTTGCAATGTTTGCAGTGCTTGTTCGAGGTCTTTATGGGTGAACGCCGCATCGACGTAGTATTCCTTCGGATCGACAACAATCGAAGGCATCGGCGCTTTTTCTGCTGCGCCCAGAAGTTTCTTTACCTCGTCCACCGAAGCAAGACGGCGGCCTTTATCTTTAATCAGTTGGCCTTCGCCAATCCACCGCACCAGCGAGATCGCCGAAAGATCGCCTTTTTTCATGGCTTCAGCGATCGGTTTGGAGATCGCTTCAAGATCGTCTTTCAATGCGGAGCGTAACTCCGTATGTTCATGGCTGATATCCGCCATGTCTTTTTGATGCTGCATGAGAATTCGCTGAATATATTCATCCAGCGGGTAGGAATCACCATCGCGCGGCGTTCTAAAACTGCTGGCATTGGGTTTTTGCGCCACTTGATCCTGCAGCGTCATTATCATCTCAAGCGCCGAATACGGCTGCAGCGAACGACGCAATGTTTTTTCACTGCTTTTCTTAATATGATTGGCGATACCAGCCGTACCGGTATTCGCCAGGGTCTCAAACAAGTTCCGCAGGTTATTCTGATGCGCACCTTGGTTATTGCGATAATCACTCAAGCCTTCCGGCGAAAGCCCAAGTCTGCGCATGGTATTAAAATCCATCAAACTGAACGCAAGGTTGGGGCCGGCGTTAATCAAAAGATCAATCACATTGCTCGAATTTTTAATATGCGCTTCTTTCAGCATGCGCTGGCGATGGGCAAAAATCATTTCATTTTGTGCCATCGTCACCGAGTTAAACGCCTGCGCCGAGTGGCTTCCCTTGAGATCATCCAACACCGGCGCGAGCTTGCGGGCAAAGGCCGCGCGCTCCTCATGGTGTACCCGATAGGTGTCGGTAATCGGTGAAATATACCCGGCGGTCTTAATCGCTGCACCTACGCCCAAAGTCGTTGCTGCTGCGATATTTTTTGCCGTTTGCGGGTTTTTAATACCCAGGCGCGCGGCAACCCACCCACCAAACGCGTAGCTATGGCTCGAAAGCAGTTTCTCGGCAAAATCAGCGAATACGTTGTAGCCTGCCTGCAGGTAGGCCACCAAGCCAGGATCCACCTCAAACACCCCGAATAGCTTAATTGGCTTGGCGTTGGTTTCTTCTGCTTTCTCAGCGTTTTCTTCACCCTTACGGATGACATCCTCGGCAAGACTCCTGATCTTGTCGGTGGTAATCAGCGGCTCTGTAGATTGCGACTGTGCCATCACTACACTTTCCTTCACTTTGAATTATAGCGAAGGCAGGTCAAAAAAGTGTGACAATTCCGTGAAGCTTGCACCTGTTAACAAGCACTTATGCCATCGCTGTAAGACGCACGACGCACCAGCCCACAAACGAAAAACCAGTGGGTTAGCCTGTTTTAGCCGCGAATTGTCACATAATCTTCATAATTCTTTAACACGAGATTTGCTACGATGGGATCCATGCCAACAAGTCAGACAGAACAAGTACTCCGCGGCGCGGTTGATGCCGCCAGTCAAGCTGCTACATCTGTAGTGAACCAAACGATCAACGAAACAGTTGGAAAAATTCCAGCACTCCAAGGCCTATTCGATGCAATTTCTGGCTTCATGAACTTTATTCGCGACTTGGCAAGCGAGCTTGACAACAAAGTGAGTAGCGGCGTGATGGGAATTATTGGCCAATACCTACCTCAAACCCCCGAGCCAGCTGCCACTGCCCAGCAGGAGCAAGCCCCACCAGTTATGGCAGAACCTGCTGCAGACGAAGTAGCACCTCCCGCTGCTACACTTCCTAACCAACCCACCAAACAAAAAGCCGCAGGGCGCGAGTAATTTCTCTCGCTTTCTCTTAAAATGTTTCGCCTTGGTTGACGCGACGGGCGTTATCACCTTAAGTTCAACCCATGCCACGCCACTGGAAATTTCACGCTACTGCCATTGCTCTCATCACCGGCATTGTAATGCTGCTTTATGTTGTTATTGGCCCGGGCGGCACAAAGAACATCACCGTTCAGCAAACGACGGATCGTTACATCCAAATCTATTCCGCAAGCTGGGGGCTGAACTGCGCCAATTACATCGCCCAGGAGAATCAGCGTCTTCAGCAATTGCGTCTACGCCCTGCGGATCTTGAGAAACTCGCACCGGAGGAACGTCCTCAATCGCTGGATCCACTGCCGCCAGTCACACGCGACAATGTGTTAAAGATTGTTGGCGAGAAATGTAATAACTCGATCGCGTGCAGCTTCGATGCGTCAAGCGACAATCTCAAGCTCGAACCACTGGCTTCCTGCTATAAGCATCTTGAGGTCGAGTTTCGCTGTTTCGCCTTCGATCGCTTGCGCCACCTAAAGGTCAATCAAAGTGAAACCCTCACCATTGATTGCAAGGAAGCCGATGCCACCGCTGCTTCGTGAGTTTCAGGCACTGTTTCATTCGATTCCAGCAGCGTATCGCTGGCCTCTTTTCGGTATGACAGCACTTGTTATCAGCGTGCTGCTCGCGATTATCCTGGTATCCTCGACCGCCGATGCGCCGATGGAAGAACCTATACCAGCCATTCTTGCTGCGCCCATAGTAACACCGCAAGTATCTGCCGATCCTGTTACCGACCTGTTTGACCCCAGCGCCGAGCAAACCGCAGTCGAGCAGCGCGAATCCGCAGCGCTCGCGCAGATCGACAATATTTTTCTTAATGCCTATTTGCTGAATCGCTGCGGCAAACTCACTAACGAGGAATACAGCGATACTTACCAACTACTCATCACCTACGCGAAACTGCAAAAACTTGCATCCACCAAGGCAGAAGCCGAAGCACTGATTGCCGAACATGCAAAATCAACCGCCGCCAGTTATCAGCTTGTGTATCGCAACACATCGTGCGGCGATATCAACCGCGAAAAACTTGCCGCCGATCTCGATCAATGGCGACGGATGACGCGGCTTGCGCCCGTTACACAACTTCCCTGACGAGTATTTCAAATCGCATCACCCCGTGCATGTGTGGCCCTTCTTCCACAAGCTCGGTAAACATCTCCAACGCACGCACTTGCATCAGTTCAAAACTAGTAACGGTTAACGTTCCTTGGTGCAAAAGTCCGTAAATTCTGTCCATAATGGTGAGTGCTGATTTTCGACCTGCAGTATCCGTCCATACATGGATTTCCTGCTCACAACGCGTGGTAACACTGCCCAAACTATCCAGCACCTCGCTCGCGCCATCGCCAATAATAACATACGGCAGCGGCGTTTGTTCCGGAACAGCATCATAAATGCCATCCACCATGCCCATCAGCACCCCATCACCGCTCAATTTGCTGTAGAGCGCCTGCTGCGCACTGCTTAAGGCTAATAATGTCATGCCTGCACCTCGTAGGTTAGAATTTCCAATGTTTCTTCGGTTTCATGGAGTGAATGGATCGCGAGAATCCGGCTCTTCCAAAGAACCCGCATGCTGGCGTTCACATCGTCGCGTTTACGAATCGTCAGGCGGTAACCGGCGATTGGCTCCACCTGATCGGCACGATTTGCTTCACGTGCAGTACCCATCAGTGGCCGCACGCTGGCATAGATTGTAGCGATCGCCGACCAGGTGACATCACCACCACCGTAAGTATCAGCAACACGATTTGGCTGCTCAATAGTAATGCGCTCGCGCAAGCGCGAGGCCAGGATAGATGGCATAATACCTCACTCATAAAAAAAGATTTTCGCGCGCGGCGATCGACGTTGATCGTTATCAGAGCATCATTTTGCGGTAAGGCATATAGCAAGCAATCGATTGCATTGGCATCGCCACGCCGCCATCTCGCTGCTCCAACATGGCGGCGATGTGATGCAGCATGCCCTGCTTGATTAATGCCGGCAATGTTGAAGCATCGGCGGCAATCGATGCGCTGTAGCGAATAGCAATTTTCTCCGCCGACGGCGTAGTCACAAAAATCACCATACTACCATCCACGCTTAAACTGTAGCTGGATGCAGCCAATGTACTCACCGCACCAGCGCTATCGGTTGCCGTGATACTGGCGATGGATTGCGCGGGGCCAAAAGGCAGCCGCACTTCGCAACGGTAGGGATTAGCCACCGTATATTCCCAGGTTTGAGGCAATAATGCACAGCGCACATACTGTTCGGCAGCTTCGCGTACGGCTCGAATTGCTTGCGTAATTAACGCATCGTCTGCTGTATGCTCAATGCGCAAAAACTGCTTTGCCTCTGCGACAGTGAGTGGCTCACTGGCCGGTGCGGTGATAAGTTTCAATACAGTTGTAATATCGTCAGTCATGGAATCTCCAACGGTAGGAAAAGGCAGTCGCGTGGCGCGCTGGCGTAGTAGCAGCGATGCACACATTGTTTCAGGCAAATCGTGATGGTAGCCTGCAGGAAATATCAGCGTGCCAACGCCCCGCACCCACCAGCGTACGGTGCGGTAGAAATGCAGTGTCATGGAATGAGAGGCTAACGCAGTGCGCTAGTCTTTGTCGTTGGCCTTGCGGCTGAGTTCAGCGGCAATTTTATTCGCATTGTCGGCATCCGGAATATCGGTCATGGCCTCGTGGTTGAAGCCATAATCCCGCTCCATTTTTGTGCGGATCTCAGCCGAAGGCTCGCCCACACCGGATTCAATCACTACCCCATACTGCTCAGGGTAGAACAACCCTTTTTGCTGCGCGGCCATAAAATCCTGTAGCTTGTCGGCGCGCACACCCACATAGGCAAAAATTGTGTTACCATCAGGATCTTCGCCGCGCACCAGCAGCACGCAGACGGTTTTTTCCGCCAGAATTTTATCCGACCGGCTTAAATCGCTCACAACAACCTCATGAGCTTGAATCATAAGGATTCGTGCAAGCAGCGTCAATCGCGCGCCAGCGAAAATAGGCTGTTCCACCATGTTTTTATGGGTCTGTGGCAAAATAAGCCGGATTCCCAGAGTGGGCGGGCGAAGCCATTGGCTTCACCCGCCCTCGCCGATCCATCATCGCGCACTGGTGGACAGGGGCACAAACAGCCGCGGGATCAACGATTTGTTACGCCGCGAGTTTGAGCAATTTAAGCGCTTCGGTGTTCACAACCTCACCGCCCACACGCTTCGTAGTGTAAAACTTCACAAACGGCTTGGCCGTAAACGGATCGCGAAGAATACGAATCCCCACGCGATCAACAATCAGGTATGCGCGCTTAAAGTCTGCAATCGCAACCGATAGTGAATTTGCCGCTGCCTGCGGCATATCCACCGCCAACGCCACCGGCACACCAAGCAGCGTATCCGGCGTGCCAAGCGCAAGGCCAGGCTGCCAGAGATATTGATTGGTCGTGGATTCTTTTAGCAAGCGCACTGCTTGCACCGTGGTGCGGTGCATCAGGAATGTTGCATGCTTGGCGTACTGATCTTTCAGCGCGTAATAGAGCCTTACCAGCCCATCGGCCGTTACTACGGCTGATGTGCCGGAATTAATCTGCTCTACTTCACCAAACGCTGTACCTGCAGTATAACCCAAAATACCTTTTGGCTGGCTTGTACCATTGCCGCTAATAAATGCAGTGGCTTCAAGTCGCGCGAATTTATCGGCAACTTTTTGTGCAACCCACTGCTCAATATCAATCGAGCTGTCATCGATCAATTTCTGCGTTGCTTTTGGCTGCGCATACATTTCAAACGTATCGATGGTGTTTTTTGCGATTTGCGCCGTCGTTGTATCGGAAGGAGCCGTGGTTTCGTCAATCCAGGCAGCGGCCATCTCATCCGTATCTTCGATGAGATCCAGCGAATCACTCGAGATCGTTTCCACCGATGCAAGGGCACGCAATGGTGAGGATTCACGAACGATTTGTACAATCGTCTGCGCCATTTGCGGGGTGACAAGGTAACCGCCATCGGCATCCGTGCCTACCGAAAGGGCTTTCAGCTGGATCTGCTCCAGCCCTGCATCCATACCTTTCCGCAGGTAGTTGCAGAATGCCGATTTGTACTCTCCATCGTCGGCTAGCGTCCGCTCGCCGTTCATATCGCGTGCAGGCCGCACCGTTGCGGTTTCCAGCCGATCCATACGGCGCTTATGCTGGTCAAGCGAATCGCTAATCTTTTGCAGATGATCGAGATAAAGCGGGTCAGCATAACCTTTGTTTTCCAATTCGTTCAAGCGCGCGTCATTCACATGCTTGAATTGTTCCCATGCATTGCCAAGTGCATGCACATGGTCTGTAAGTTCAGAAATTGTCATTCGTACCTCGTAAAAAAAGTTGAAAACGATATAAAGAACCACGCAATCTGTGGATAAAACCATCATCCGGCGCAGTTAATTATTGGAGCCATAAATTTACCTTGTGTTAACTATTGACGTGTGCTACACATCTTTTCGTTAACTTTTGGTAATTATTGATGCGGTGAAAATTGCTGCGTTCGCGAGCCAGATTTTGACTCCTGAACCGCATATTATCGCTAAGATTATGCAAAAACGGTTGCTTCTTGCGCTGCTTTCCGCATAGTCGGTAGTCCACCAAATGCTTAATGAGTGATAATAAACGGTTGGGGCAAGCCTGTTATGAACGACTATTCCATCGCCTTTGGTAAAGTATCGCGCGCCGGTTTCTCGGCAAATCCCGAACTCAAAGCGTTTGTCGTTGATCTTGTAAACCGCGCATACTTCAACCTGCATGGCGTTTCCGGCACGATTGCCGATGAAAAATGGATGGCCGCCATCGCCGCTTCCGCCGTTCAACTCTGCCTGGATGAGCGCGTGCAGCAGCTTTCCACCCGCGAGTTGATTCATCTGTTCGAAAACGTCATCCGCGTAAGCGAAGAGCATTTACGCGAAGCCAAACGCCACGCTTCGATGGCGCACAACGTCTTTTATCTAAAAGAAACAGTTCTCGACACCATTATCGAAGCACCGCTGATGCCGCTTTCTGCATCCTCCACCATCGCAACGCGCAGCCACGGCGGCCGGCTTTCTTCTGCTACGGACGAAGAAGTCGCCTAGGTTTATTACAAAATCATCAACTGATTTCTTGCGCGTTTTAGCGCCGTGATCAGCTGTAACTTATCTGGGGCTGCATCCTGTTTGATTACCGTCACCTGCGCCGCGTGATTTGCTGGCACGGTAACAAGGCTTACTTCCCACAAATCAATCTCGAGCAATTCCCGCACACCGGTGTCAGGATTGCGCCGGTAGCGTTGCACGGTATACCCAATACTCAATCCACGCACGATGCCGGACTTCATAAGTGACAGCGCTTCTCTCGCACGCGCCACTTCAAGTGCTAATCGACCCTCCACATAAAGCCCATGCGCATCCTCGAACACACGCTCGATAACGCCAATCGGCTCATTCCACAAATGCTGCCATAGCAGCCGCAATGGTTCAACGCGTGATGTCAAACTACGCAGAAATGCACCCTTACGCACCACATCACGCTGAGCGTCAACATTGCCGAATACGCTTGCATATCCGGCAAAGCGCCCATCCGACGTGATCGATTTAATTTCAATCGCCAGTGATTTTTTCATGCCATCTCCTCACGCTCACGCAATACCCAGCAGTTTTCGCTTCTCATCTTCGCTGAGGAAGTCGGCCTTACTGATTCTATCCCAATACGCGTCACGCTTGGCGGTGAGCGCAGGGATTGCATCCGTATCGAGCGATAATTTTAATGCTCCATCGAACATCGGAACCAACCAGTTATTCAACGCATCCGTAACGGTTACAAGCAGCGGCATAATTGTCTGCTCCCATAGGGCAAGCCGCGCTTCCTGCATATTCGAGAACGTGTTGTCGCCAGGAATCCCGAGCAACTGCGGCGGCACACCAAAGGCAAGCGCCACATCCCGCGCACTGGAATGCTTGATCTGAATAAAATCCATATCGCGCGGGGAAAGGCTCATCTCCTTCCACTCAAGCCCACCTTCCAGCAGCAATGGCCGTCCGGCGTTGATTGCTCCAGAAAATTGTTCATCAAGCTGTGATTTCAATCGTGTGTACTGCGTTTCTGTCAATGCACCCGAACCACCTTCTGCGGTCTTGACCATCAACGCACCCGATGGTCGCGCGCCATTTTGCAGCAACGCCTGATTCCATGCACCGCACTGATTATGCTGGTCAATACTATAAGCAGCCGCTTCCATGGGTGAAAGCCCATACCAATCATCCAGCGGGTGAAAAGTTTTCAAATGCAACACTCGGCTTTGCCCACTGATCGGGTCCACCGGAATATCCACACTTCGCGTATCCATTG
>FRDC01002512.1_pt2 | contig 21252 bp, 14 predicted proteins | sample 1106171 | NCBI WGS metagenome assembly FRDC01 (sample SAMEA3930566, study PRJEB13176) | freshwater metagenome | biome: Drinking water system; feature: drinking water; material: water | place: Singapore | collected 2014-12-20 | reverse complement strand
CCTACAGCTCGAAACTTGAAATGCAGCCCAACGACTCCCTCACGCTGGCCGCGTGGGTCAAGGCACCTGCCGGAAACTTCACCGCGCTCTGGAGCGACAACACAATTAACAATAACTATTATTTTGGCGCCAGCAGCAACAGTTTTATTTTTAGTTACACGGACGCTGCAACCGATAATTATTACATGACGACGAACAGCGACTTTACGGCTAATACCTGGCAGCATGTCGTCGTGACCTATACCAATGGCCGCAGGGATTCGGCGCAATTTTACATTAACGGCGTGGCCGTGCCGACTGGGGGCTGGTATTTCGGCGATGGCAGCAGCCTGGCCGTGCCGGAAGGCCGTCCGTTCAGCGTCGGATGCGCCAACGACAATGGCATGCCGCCCAACTGGTATTCAGCTGTCAGCGTCGACGACGTCCGGGTTTACAAACGCGCGCTTTCGGCGCAGGACGTGCTGGCGCTTTATAACAGCTATCAGTCAGGACAGCTGACCAACAACGATATCGTCGGCCAGGTCAACTGGACCGGTTATGACGGCAACTCCTATGAGAACACGGCACGAGTCGAGGGAAGGGTGGCCTATACGACAGGCGCTTCCCCAAGCTACGGCGGCCCGACGGACAGTATGCTCGGCTGGTGGAAAATGGATGACAGCACGGCGGGCACCACGGCCGCGGACTCCAGCGGCAACGGCAACACGGCGAACATAGTCACGACGGGCTGCGCCGCGCCCTATTCATCCCTGTCGGCAAGCGGAAAAATCGGCGGCGCGCTGCGTGCCAACAGCCAGGACGGCACAAACGCCTACTGCGATTCCCTGAGGGTTACTACAAATTCCGGCCTTAACAACACAGCTGCGAAAACAATCGCGGCCTGGGTCTATCCCACGGGCCAGGATAGCGAGAACTTCATCCTGAATAAAATTGACGGCGGTTCAAGCAACGGATTTTTTCTGAGGGTCGTAAACTATACCGGCATTGAATTCCTTCAGGGCGGTTTTTACGATTACTACTGGCCCGCCGTATTAACGACAAACACATGGGCACATGTGGCGCTTGTCTGGGCGGGAACGGTCGGCTCCCCCCCGCAGCTTTACGTCAACGGAACGCTGATGACGCCAACGACCACGACGTCCTACGGCGGCACTACAATCAACGATTCTGCACAAAACCTGTTCATTGGACAACACAGCGACTACCCCAGCACGACCGGAGATGCCGGATACATTGACGACGTCCGTTTCTACAACCGTACGCTATCGGTAGCTGAAATCCAGCAAATTTACTACAGCGGCGCGGGCATCGGCGCAAGCACAGCCACCAGCCTGCCGACAGACCTTATTTTCTACACCGGAACGCAGACATCCAACATCGCCGAGCGCATGCGCATTACATCGCAGGGCAAGGTCGGCATCAAGACCGCAACACCCGCCACGACGCTTGACGTGGATGGCATTCTTTACGGCCGGATGTCGAGCGAGACGCCCGGATACCAGACCGTGGCCGGAAAACGCGTTACCATACATTCCCGAGGTTTTTCCGGCGGCGAATGCACGGCAATCAACCCCGGCTGCAATGACGGTACATCCGCGGGCGACTTCCTTGCCTTCGGCCAGGATGCTGACCCCGGCAGCGGCATACAGGTTCTCAATCTGGGCTGGAGCCAGACGGGCGTCTATGGCGGACCCATCATCGGCGAATCCAACCGCAGCGGAAACGGTTGCTCCAGCCGTTATATCGGCGCAAATAACAACTGCACAAGCGACAACAAAAGCGCAGCCATCGGCTTTATGAATGATGTCGGCGGCAGCACCACGACCGACGCGCGCAATGCCATCGGCACCTTCAACGATATCGGCGGTTCGGGAACGGGTGCGGGCGCCATTGGCTATGGCATGACTGTGACCGGCAACTATTCATGGGGCATCGGGTTGAACGGCAGAAACGGCGACACGACAACGGGACTTGCCGGCCACTGGATGTTTGATGAGACCAGCGGAACGTCCGCGGCAGATTCTTCCGGCAATGGCAATAATGGCACGCTGACAAACAGCCCGACATGGAGCGCAAGCGGATTCGTGAACAGATCTCTTGATTTTGACGGTCCTAACGGCACCGGAGACTACGTAGACCTCGGCAGTCCCGCCACACTTGACGATCTACCCGCCCTCAGCATAAGCGCCTGGATTAGACCCGACACAAGCACAAGCGGCACGATCATACAGAAAACGAGCGGATCAACAGCCGGTTGGTCTTTTTATCGCAATGCCGGTATTGCATTCACTATGGGCTATTCAACCACCCAATTGTATGCGGAATCATCTTCATCGGCACCCAACGGCCAGTGGACGCATGTTGCGGTGACCTGGGATGGTACGGCGACGGGAACGAACACCCGTATATATATCAATGGCGTTGAATCCAGTTATACAACGCGTAGCAGCGGAAGCGGAACCAGAGGCAGCGATGCCGCGCTCAATGGTTACATTGGCAGCGGCGCCGGCTGGTCTCCGTTTGACGGTCTGATCGATGACGTCCGCGTCTACAACCGCGTTTTGTCTGCTGCTGACATCGTCGCGCTGAGCAACGCCCAGGCGCCGCGCTATACCGTCTCACAGGCCAATACCCTTGCCATCATGGGCGGCAGGGTCGGCATCGCCAAACTTGACCCCGCCTACACCCTTGACGTCACCGGAACGGCAGGTCTTTCAACCGGCACGGCGTGGACGAATATTTCCGACCGCCGCCTGAAAGACATTATCGGCGACTATGAATACGGGCTTGACGATATCATGAAGCTGCACACCGTACGATTCCGTTACAAGAAGGACAATCCGCTCGCCCTTCCGTCCGATCGCCCGATGATCGGCTTCATCGCGCAGGAAGTGCAGGATATTTTCCCCGAGGCCGTCACGACGCGGCCCGACGGCTATCTTGATTTCGACATTCACCCGATCAGCGTCGCCATGATCAACGCAGCGCAGGACCTGAAGAAACGCAATGACGCCGCCCGCGTTGCAAACGACGATCTTAAGGCTGAAAACGCGGCGCTGGAACGCCATATAAGCGCGGCGCGCCAGAATATCGATAAAATCCACGCGGCAATGAAAGACCGCTTGCATCCGGCCCTTGGGCTTACCGTGCCGTTGGCCGTCTTTGCCCTTGCCGGCGGCCTGTTCTGGCTTGGACGCGGAAGGAGAAAATCATGAAAATGATCATATCTCGTGCTAACAGAAACGAACGCGGAAACATCTTCACCGCCCTTCTGGCCGCCATCGCGCTTACCGGCGTTGTCGGCGTCACAACCCTTAATCTTCTGTCCGGCCCTATCTCGGGCATGGCTGGAATCAATAAAAAGACCGTGGCCGAAACGCAGGTGCGCGCCATCGTGCGCCTGGCGGTCATGGATGCCGCCAACCAGGCTTTGGTTTCGCCCAGCACCGTGCCGGGCGACTGCGACAACGACGGCATGGTCGAACCCATGGCCGCGCGCGATTCCGGCACGACGCAGGACTACGTACCCTATGCCTTGGGCGCGCCCGTGACCGACCCGTGGGGCAGCCAGTACCGCTATTGCGTCTGGGACGTAGGGGCATTGCGCAACGACGCCACCTGCGGCGCGGGCGCCCAGCGTCTGGCGGGAACGCCCAATCCCGTTGCAACAGGCGAAAACGCCAGAAGCCAGACGGTCATCGCCGTCTTTTCGGCGGGGCCCAATAAAACCGCCGATTCAACCTGCTCTGCCTATGTCAACGGCACGACCGCCGTCTTTACCAAAGGCAGCGACGACATTGCCTTTTCCTACAGCTATACAGAGGCTGCGACCGCGACATCGTCGCTCTGGAATCTAAAATCCGGCGCACCCGGCACGGCACAGATCGCCAAGAACCTTGAAATGGGCACGGCCAGCGTCAACGCCACAACGGGCGGGGCCACGTTCTCGGGCCTTTCCTCGACCGGAAAAATACTGACGACCGGCGGGTTCCAGCTGGCGTCCGGTGTGCCGGCAACGTGCACCCAGGCCGGCGTCTTGCGCTATAACACGGTAACATCCAAGGTCGAATCCTGCAACGGGTCGGCCTGGGTTGAAGTCGGGGGCGGCAGCAGCGGCCCCACGGCTGATATCACGTCAAATCTTGCAGCCCACTGGAGGTTCAACGAGAACGGCGGAACTGTTGCCAACGATTCATCAGGGAATAGCAACACCGGGACCCTTACTAACAGCCCCGCCTGGAGCAGTTCCGGCGCCGATGGCGGCGCTGTCCTTTTCGATGGGGTAGACGACTATGTTTCCGTCTCAAACTCGACCTCGCTGAACATCAGCGGAACCGCTTTTTCAATCGCTTTCTGGCTTAACACGCCGCAGCAGCCAATCTGGTCTGGAGCCGTGACGCTCGCAAAACCCTGGGACATCGGCGCGGGCACCGCCCCTTACTATCAATATGCTATTGACAGCTCAAATTACGCGGTTTCTTTCAGATACGGGAATGGCACCACACTCTATGATTTCAAAATTGCCAATCCGCAGCCCAATGAATGGCATCACTTTGCCTTTACATTCAATGGCACACATGTAGTCGGCTACCGGGACGGAGTCGAACACCTGTCGGTCCCTCAAACAGCTACGATTGTGGCCAGGGGACATCCTCTGCTTATTGGCGCAGTCACAACTGCTGGCGACAACCCCTATCAGGGGTATCTCGATGATGTGCGCATATACGGCCGCGCCCTTTCCGCCACCGACATTGCGGCCGTCTATGCCATCGGAAGCGCAGCGACCGGCACAGGCGCGGGCGGCACTATCGTCGGCAGCGATGATATGACAGACCTTCCAACCCTCAACAGCGAATGGACAGATTCCCGCGAGGGTTACATATACTTCAACAAGGGCGGCGTTTCCGTCGGTACTTCGGAAACGTTGGGTATTTTTAACGCCGCGTCCGTTTCCGCCACCGACGATCTGGAATTACGCATCGGCTCCTTCAGCGCCGTTGCAGCGCAGAGCGCAAAATTTGATTTTTATCATGCCGCCGGGACGGAACTTGCCCCGGCCAACCTTATCCAGCACGATTCTGTCGGAAAAATCCAGGTTTCCGGGTATAACGGCGGTGCCTTTGTTCCCTCGTTTGAGCTTGGCAGCGGTTTTGGCAGCACGGGCATATCCGGGCGCATGGACATCAAGCTTGCCACGACGTCCAACGTGCTGGAAAGCGTGTTCAGCGTCAATGAAAAAGGACATGTCGGCCTGGGCGGCGTCAGCAACGCAAGCGCCGGGCTTGAAATGGTGGGATCCGACCCCGATCTTCTGATACATGGTTACACAGATACGGGTGCAGATACCAAGCCAAGTTTTGTCATGCGTCGTGCGCGGGGCAATTATACGACACCTGCCGCCGCTCAATCGGGCGATGTACTCGGCAGTCTTGGCTTTTCGGGATTCGATGGTGACAGCACGGAAACCACTGCCGTCATCGCCGCCAAGGTCACCGGCACGGCGACCAGCACGACGCTGCCGACCGATCTTATCTTCTATACCGGAACCCAGACCATTGATCTGGCCAGCGCCTCTAACGAGCGTATGCGCCTGAGCTCGCTCGACAGGGTAGGTATCGGCCATAACAACCCGCAAAACAAACTGCACGTCGGCGGGGTGTTGCGCGTGATGGATACGGGCACGACGGAAACTCTTGCCATCAATTCATCGTACAACTTTTACTTCAACCCCAGCAACACTGTCTTCCGCCTAGGTCAGGGCGGCGGTGTCGGCGACTCCTTCGACCCTGTAAACGTGGCGCAGAGAACATGGTCAAGCGGTGCCAGCAGCACCGTCAACGCGATCTGGAGCTTCGCGCACGGCTTTAACGCCGATGTCAATACGTCGTATTCATATGCTCTCGGCGCTGAGAGTGGTGCTATAAACGGCGGAGTTTACAGCTACGCGCTCGGGAACGGGTCAGCTGCGGGCTGGACGATTGCCGGAGATTATGCCGCAGCATTGGGCGGATATACTTCTGTCTCGAAGACAATCGTTGCTGCAACCGGCGACTGGGGAACCGTGGCGGGCGTCGATAATGCGGTGACAGGCGCTTACAGCTATGTTATGGGCGGGGTCGGCAATACCGTATCCGGCAGTAATTCGTTCCTGCTCAGCCTGTCCAATACCGCCAACACCCTGGCGCAGAACAACACCATGTCCATCATGGGCGGCAATGTGGGCATCGGCATTCTGGCACCGGCCAACCAGCTTGACGTCGCAGGCCCTGCCAGGCTTTCAAGCGGAACAGCCTGGACCAACACGTCGGACGCGCGTCTGAAAAACATCGATGGCGATTATGAACGCGGGCTTGATGACATTGCCAAGCTTCATACCGTCCGTTTCCGCTACAAGAAGGATAATCCCGTGAGCATGCCGTGGGATCAGAACATGATCGGCTTTATCGCTCAGGAAGTCCAACCCGTCTTCCCCGAAGCCGTACACGAACGACCGGACGGTTATCTGGACTTCAACATCCACAGCATCAACGTCGCCATGGTCAATGCCGTCAAGGAACTAAACGATGAGCAGGAGGCCATCGCCGCCGAGCGCACGGAGCTTCTGGCCCGCCATGCCGAGCTGACGGCTGAACTGGCCGCACTGCGCCATGAAACAGACAGCCTGATTGAGGATATGGGGCTTGGCAGTGTCGTGCTGGGCTGGCTTGGGCGCGGCGGCTTTGTTCTCGCCGGCGCCCTTCCCTTTGCGTTCCTGTTGGTCCGCAGGCGGAGAAGTTCTTAACTATCAAACATCCAGCAAAAGGCGCTGCGGGTCTTCGATCGCGTCCTTGATGCGCACGAGGAACGACACGGCCTCGCGCCCGTCGATAATGCGGTGATCGTAGGAAAGCGCGATATACATCATGGGACGCACGACGACCTGGCCGTTCACGGCCATGGGACGTTCCTGAATCTTGTGCATGCCCAGGATGCCCGATTGCGGCGGGTTGATGATCGGCGTAGACATGAGCGAGCCGAACACGCCGCCGTTGGTGATCGTGAAGGTCCCGCCCATCAGGTCTTCCATGGCAAGCTTGCCGTCGCGGGCCTTGGTCCCCAGCTCGACGATTTCCTTTTCGATCGTGGCGAAGTTCTTCTGATCGGCGTTGCGTACAACCGGAACGACAAGCCCCGTCGGCGTCGAAACGGCCACGCCAAGATCATAATAGTTCTTGTAGACAAGGTCCGTGCCGTCGATTTCGGCATTGACCGCCGGGAAATCCTTGAGCGCCTGCACCGCCGCCTTGACGAAGAAAGACATGAACCCCAGCTTGATGCCGTGTTTCTTCTCGAAACTGTCCTTGTACTGGTTGCGAAGGGCCATGACATGGCCCATATCGACCTCGTTGAAGGTCGTCAGCATGGCCGCCGTATTTTGCGCTTCCTTCAGGCGCTCGGCAATCCGCTGGCGCAGGCGTGTCATGCGCACACGTTCCTCGCGCGCAGCGTTGGGACGCGGACCCGACGGCGCGGACGCCGCAACGGGTGCCGGTTTTGCTACGGGCGTCGGTGCTGCAGAAGCGCCACTCTCTTTGTGTGCGATCACATCGCCTTTAAGAATACGGCCGTCCTTGCCCGACCCCGGAATTTTCGACGCATCAAGGCTGTTGTCGTCCACCATCTTGCGCACGGCGGGGGATAACGTCTGGTTCGCGTTGGCCGCGGGAACAGAGGCCGTCTTGGCCGCGACGGGTTCTTGCTTGGCGGGCGCTTTGGGAGCCGACGCCGCGGCTGAAGCACTACCACCGATCGCGCCCAGCACGGCGCCGACCTTGACGTTGCTTCCCGTCTGGACGCGGATCTCGCTCAAAACCCCTGCGGCCGAAGCGTTGACCTCGACCGTGACCTTGTCGGTTTCAAGCTCGACCAGCGGTTCGTCCACCGATACCTGATCGCCCACCTTTTTGAGCCATTTGGCGACGGTTGCTTCCTTGATCGATTCACCCAGTGCCGGAACGACGATGTCTGTTGCCATGATGTTTCTTCCTTATTTGACGGTAAGCGCCTCGCGGACCAGCTTGGCCTGCTCGACATTGTGTTTCTTGAGATAACCCGTGGCGGGAGATGCCGCATCGGGCCGCCCGACATAGACCGGACGTTTTGCCTTGACCTTCAAGCCCGACAGGATGCCCTCGATCCGACGGTCGATATAGAGCCAGGAGCCCATGTTTCCAGGCTCTTCCTGACACCAAATAACCTCAGCCTCGGGGTATTTTTCAAGTTCTTCCGCGATCTCGGAGGCCGGGAACGGATAAAGCTGCTCGACCCTGACCAGCGCGACATTGTTTGCTTTCATCTTCTCGCGTTCTTCGAAAAGGTCGTAATAGACCTTGCCGCTGCAAAGGACAACGCGTTTCACGTCCTTGCCCGGCTTGGCCAGACCGTCGCCGATAACGGGCAGGAAATTGGTTTTCCCCGTCATGTCGGCCACCGCCGACACGCACAGCTTGTGGCGCAGCAGCGACTTGGGCGTCATCATGACCAGAGGCTTCCTGAACTCACGGTGCATCTGGCGGCGCAGGATGTGGAAATAATTGGCAGGCGTGGTGCAGTTGGCGACCTGGATATTGTCCTCGGCGCAGAGCTGCAGGAAACGTTCCATCCGGGCCGAGGAATGTTCGGGCCCCTGCCCCTCGTAGCCGTGCGGCAGAAGCATGACAAGCCCCGACATGCGCAGCCATTTGCTTTCCGCGGCCGTAATGAACTGGTCGATGATGATCTGCGCGCCGTTGACGAAATCGCCGAACTGGGCTTCCCACAACGTCAACGCGCGCGGTTCCACCATGCTGTAGCCGTATTCAAAGCCCAGCACGGCAAATTCGGACAAGGGGCTGTCGAGCACCTCGAACCGCGCCTGCTTGGCATCGATGTTGTTGAGCGGAACGTAACGTTCTTCCGTGTTCTGGTCCGTCAGCACGGCATGACGTTGCGAGAACGTGCCGCGGCCGCAATCCTGCCCCGAAAGGCGCACGGGATAGCCTTCCAGAGCCAACGTGCCGAAGGCCAAAGCCTCGGCCGTCGCCCAGTCGACGTCCTGGCCCGTTTCAAACATCTTCTTCTTGGATTCAAGCTGACGCAGGACCTTGGGATTGCCCTGAAAGCCTTCCGGCACGGTCCAAAGAGCCTTACCGACCTTTTGCAGGATCTTGTCGTCGACCACCGTTTTGGTCTTGGCGCTGGCCACCTTCTTAATGCCCGACCAGTGGCCTTCAAGCATGTCGGCCTTATTGGGCTTGTAGCCTTCGGCGGCCTTGAACTCCTGCTCGAGATAGTTGTTGAAGTCGTTGAGGATCTTGTCGGCCTCGTCCGCCGTGAGAGCGCCCTCGCGCACAAGCTGGCGGGCATAGATTTCCCGCGTCGTGGCCTGATTGCGGATCGCCTTGTACATCAGCGGCTGGGTGAACGCAGGCTCGTCGCTCTCATTGTGGCCGTGGCGGCGGTAGCAGATCATGTCGATAAAGACATCGGACTTGAACTGCTGGCGAAATTCGATCGCAAGCCGCGCGGCATGCACGACGGCTTCCGGGTCGTCGCCGTTGACGTGGAAGATCGGCGGCTGGATCATCTTGGCGATATCCGTGCAATACTCGCCCGAGCGTGAAAACTGCGGCGAGGTTGTAAAGCCGATCTGGTTGTTGATGACGATGTGGATCGTGCCGCCCGTGCCGTACCCCGGCAACTGGCAAAGCATCATCGACTCGGCAACCACGCCTTGGCCCGCCAGCGCCGCGTCGCCGTGCAGCAAAAGCGCGAGAACCTGGGCATGGCTTGGGTCCTTGCGCTGGTCCTGTTTTGCGCGCACGCGGCCCAGAACGACCGGATTGACGGCCTCCAGATGCGACGGGTTGGGCGTCAGCGACAGGTGGACGACATTGCCGTTGAACTCTCGGTCGCCCGACGTCCCCATGTGGTACTTCACGTCGCCCGAACCTTCGACATCTTCGGGCTTGGACGGATTGCCCTGAAACTCGGAGAAAATGGCGGTAAACGGCTTGCCCATGATATTGGCCAACACGTTGAGACGGCCGCGGTGCGCCATGCCGACCACGATTTCCTTCACGCCCAGCTGGCCGCCGCGCTTGATGATCTGCTCGACCGCGGGGACCAGAGCCTCGCCGCCCTCAAGGCCGAAACGCTTGGTGCCGGTATATTTCGTGTGCAGGAATTTTTCAAACTGGTCCGCCGCCGTCAGGCGCTTCAGGATCGCGCGCTTGCCCTCGGGCGTAAATTCAGTGTGGTTGAGGCCGCCTTCGATTTTTTCCTGTATCCAGGCCTTCTGCTCGGGGTCCTGGATGTGCATAAATTCGACCCCGATCTTGCCGCAATATGTCGATTGCAGGATCGTCATGATCTCGCGCAGGGTCGCCGTATCCCGGCCCAGAACCTTGTCGAGGAAGATCGGACGGTCGAAATCCGCTTCCGAGAAGCCATAGGTCGACGGATCAAGCTCGGGATGGTACTTCGACTCCATCAAATTGAGCGGGTCCAGTTCGGCCAGCAAATGGCCGCGCACGCGGAAAGCGCGGATCAGCATGATGGCGCGCACCGAATCCATCGTGGCGGCGCGGATCTCGCGCAGGCCCGCCTGCGGTTCGGGCCCACGATCGGATTTGACCTCGGCTTTGGAAGCCTTGACGCCCTTATCGGCCTTAGCCGCCGGCGCATCGTTGGCGGGCGTCGAGGACAGGACCGCCGCGATCTTTTCCTTCGACGGTGTCCAGCTGGCCTTGGTCAGGTCGGCCAGCAGGGCTTTTTCCTCGTCCCCCATGCCGCCGAAAAACCGCGACCAGCTTTGGTCGACATTGCCGGGGTTTTGCAGGTATTTCGCGTAAAGCTCGGCAATGTAATCCGGGTTGGCGGCGGAAAGGATGCTGAGTTGATCGAGTGATGCGGACATTAAATTCTATTCCTCGCCAATAATCACGTTCCTGCGAAGGCAGGAACCCATTTTACAAGCCCCTCCGTGGACCCCTGCCTGCGCAGGGGCACGAAGAGATGATCTGCAGGACAAGCCTATAGACATCTACTTCCCCTTGATCGCCTTCATGACCGCATCGCCAAGCCCTGCCGGGCTGTCGGAAACAACCATCCCCGCCGCGCGCATGGCCGCAATCTTGTCCTTGGCCGCGCCCTTGCCGCCCGCGATGATGGCGCCCGCATGGCCCATCCGGCGGCCCGGCGGCGCGGTCACGCCCGCGATGAAGCCCGCGATGGGTTTTTTCTTCTTGGCCTTTTTGATGAACTCGGCCGCGTCTTCCTCGCCCGATCCCCCGATCTCGCCGATCATCAGGATCGCCTCGGTCTCGTCGTCGTCAAGGAACAGCGACAAAGCATCGATAAAGTTCGTGCCATTGACCGGATCGCCGCCGATGCCGATGCAGGTCGTCTGACCCAGACCGTTGGCCGTCGTCTGAGCGACGGCTTCATATGTAAGCGTACCCGAGCGTGACACGATCCCGACCTTGCCGCGCTTGTGGATATGGCCCGGCATGATGCCGATCTTGCATTCGCCCGGCGTGATGACACCCGGGCAATTGGGGCCGATCAGCCGCGTTTTCGATCCCGTCAGCTTTCTTTTGACCTTGACCATGTCGAGCACGGGAATGCCTTCAGTGATGCAGACGACCAGATCAAGTTCGGCGTCGATCGCTTCAAGAATGGCATCCGCCGCAAACGGTGGCGGGACATAGATCACGCTGGCGTTCGCGCCGGTTTCTTTCACCGCATCGCGCACGGTGTTGAAGACCGGAAGGCCCAGATGCATCGTGCCGCCCTTGCCCGGCGTCACGCCGCCCACCATCTTCGTGCCGTAGGCGACGGCCTGTTCCGAATGGAACGTGCCCTGCGCGCCGGTAAAGCCCTGACAGATGACCTTCGTGTTTTTATTGACCAGTACCGCCATATTAAGCCGCCTCCTCGCGCACGGCGGCAACCACCTTGCCCGCCGCATCGGCCAGATTGTCGGCCGCAATGATGTTAAGACCTGATTCAGCAAGGATCTTCTTGCCCTTGTCGACGTTCGTGCCTTCCAGCCGCACGACAAGAGGCATGGTAAGCCCCATCTCGCGCGTCGCGGTCACGATACCCTCGGCGATCACGTCGCAGCGCATGATGCCGCCGAAGATGTTGACCAAAATACCTTCGACCGCGGGATCGGACAGGATCAGCTTGAAAGCCGTCGTCACGCGCTCCTTCGTGGCGCCGCCGCCGACATCCAGGAAGTTGGCCGGCATGCCGCCGTAAAGCTTGATGATGTCCATCGTCGCCATCGCAAGTCCCGCGCCGTTGACCATGCAGCCGATATTGCCGTCGAGCTTGACGTAGTTCAGCTCGTGGTCCTTCGCCTGGCGCTCGGTCGGGTCTTCCTCGTCCGTGTCGCGGAGTTTTTCGACATCGGGATGACGGAACATCGCGTTGTCGTCGAAGTTCATCTTGGCATCGAGCGGCAGAACGTCGCCCGCCTTGGTCACGACCAGCGGGTTGATCTCGACAATCGACGCATCCAGATCGACGAAGGCCTTGTAAAGCGCCATGACCAGTTCCACCGCCTTGCCGACTTGCTTGCCTTCAAGCTTGAGCGCAAAGGCGATCTGGCGGCCCTGAAACGGCTGAAGTCCGACAGCCGGATCGACCACGACCTTGAAAATCTTGTCGGGATGCTTTTCGGCCACTTCCTCGATATCCATGCCGCCTTCGGTGGACGCCATGACCGTGATGCGCGATGTGCCGCGATCGACCAGTATGCCCAGATAAAGCTCGCGCGCGATGTCGCAGCCGTCTTCGATATAAAGGCGTTTCACCGGCTGGCCCTTGGGCCCCGTCTGGTGCGTGACCAGGTTCATGCCGAGAATCTTTTGCGCCGCGGCCTTCACGTCGTCAACGGATTTGACGACCTTGACGCCGCCGCCCTTGCCGCGCCCGCCCGCGTGGATCTGCGCCTTGACGACCCAGATGGGTCCGCCCAGATCTTTCGCGGCCTTGACCGCCTCATCGACCGTATAAGCGACGCCGCCCCTCAAAACCGGAATGCCGCGCTCTTTCAGCAGAGCCTTGGCCTGGTATTCATGGATATTCACGTTTTATCACTCCTTGAGATTTAAGCTGCGGAAGCGCGGATCTTGGCCGCCGCCTCGTAAAGACCTTTGACCGCCGCGACGGACTTGTCGAACATGGCTTTTTCATCGGGCGTAAAGCTGACCTCGACAATGCGTTCCACGCCGTTGGCGCCGATCACGACCGGTACGCCGATGTAAAGCCCCTTCACGCCGTATTCGCCGTTAAGGTAGGCCGCGCAAGGCAGAACGCGCTTCTTGTCTTTCAGATAGCTTTCCGCCATCGCAATCGCCGACGCCGCGGGCGCGTAGAACGCCGATCCCGTTTTCAGAAGCGCCACGATTTCAGCCCCGCCGTCGCGCGTACGCTGCACGATCTTGTCGAGCTTGTCCTGCGTCGTCCAGCCCATCTTGACCATGTCGGGCAGCGGAATGCCCGCAACCGTCGAATAACGCACGAGCGGCACCATCGTGTCGCCGTGGCCTCCCAGCACGAAGGCGCTGACGTCTTCGACCGACACCTTGAACTCATCGGCCAGGAAATGGCGGAAACGCGCGCTATCCAGAACGCCCGCCATGCCGACAACCTTGTTGTGCGCGAAGCCCGTGACTTCTTGCATGATCGCGACCATCACGTCGAGCGGGTTGGTGACGACAATGACAAAGGCCTTGGGCGCGTGTTTCTTGATATTCTCGCCCACCGTCTTGATAACCCCGGTGTTGATGCCGATCAGGTCGTCGCGGCTCATCCCCGGCTTGCGCGGCACGCCCGCGGTCACGATCACGACATCGGCGCCGGCAATCGCGGCATAATCGTTACTACCCACAAAGTGAGCGTCAAATCCTTCGACCGGTGCCGTTTGCGCAAGATCAAGCCCCTTGCCCTGCGGTACGCCTTCGGAAATATCGACCAGCGCTATATCGCCCAGATCCTTAAGACCCGCGAGCAGTGCCAGCGTTCCACCGATTTGACCCGCCCCCACGAGGGCAATCTTTTTACGGGACATCAGAGTCCTCCTTATCCTATTGACAGAAAATGGAAAAACGGCGCTTTTCCCCGGTTTCAAAATTAGCACAATTTCAGGTGGAAAACAGGGGGATTAAGAAAGATTAAGGGGCTTTTTTAAGGGAGTGAATACAGGTTAATTCAGTTATGATTGCTATGAATATATAATATTTTCATATTAAAAAAATTTATGGTATATTACCGCGAATCAAATAACCCCAGAAGGAGACCGGACAATGGCCAAGAAAACACCGCAACAACGACTGACAGATACTTACAACAAACACGCCGCAAAAATTATCAACCTTATGGAAGCTGATATTTTAACCAAAAAAGCCTTCCTCGATCCTTCCGTCACCAAAGAAGAACGTGATTACTATGAGCAAATAATCAAACCTGCAATCGAAGGCTCTGCTGCGACCCTGATACCCGCGATGCTTAGCAATCCTGAAATCCGCAAGCACCTTCAGGAAAAAACGGGAGATTCAACCATTTTTTATGCTGATCTCACCAATCCGACAGACTTCTACTGCAGCATCGCCTTTCTCCAAGCCGCTGGCGAACTGCCAGAAAAGAAAGCTCTGGAAGACAAGTTCATGGCCCACGCGCCCGCCGGGCTCAAAGATAAAATGGCTGAAATGGGCATCAAAAACACCCTCGCCGCCAAAAACTACTCCGCCGACGTCAAGAGCGGCAAGCTGAAACCAGTGATTTAAAAGGAAAAAAAACACATGAAATCCAAATTCAACGCAAGCGCAAAAAAGCTCTTTGTCATGACGCTGAAAAACAACTTTGGCCGCAATGCCGACTCTACCGCAAAAACGTTCCAGCGCGATTTGATGAACTGGCTGGCGTTTGGCGGCAATGGCGGGCATCCGGTGACGGTCCAGCCGCCGACCGTTCATGGCAACCCGGTTGTCACGATCATCTGCGACGAAAAGTTGATGGAACGCATCAACGACGCTCACAAAGGCCAGATCGTATCGGTCACGAAAAAGAACGTGCCGAAAAGATAACGCCCGCCCGTTTTCATTAACCCGCTGACACCGCCGCCCGCCTCTCTGCGCAAGAGCGGGCGGCGGTGCATCTGCTCGCTCACATCTCATGGAGCCTCGGCCGGATGGAACCCAATTCCGTATGGTTCACGAAGCATATAGGACAAAAGCGATTTATGCTCCATCTCCTTCGCCTTGACTTCATGCAACATTTGCCGCAACAGGCTGGCTATTTCGCGCTCACCGACAATGCCAACTGGCTTTGTTTTATCAAACCGGCTGACAACGGGCATGAAGCGATAACCCCGGCGCAGCATAACCTCTGCGGCTTCCTCTATCGACATGTCTTCGGGAAGCGTTTCGGGATTACGGATCATGACATCCGCGACCGTCATATCATCAATATATTTCTTGACATTGGAGCCCTGCATCAGACGGTCCGGGCTGTGCGCAAAAATATGCCGCAGGATGCCCCTTTCCGTCAGAAGACCGCACAGCCTTCCTTCATCGTCAAGAACGCCGGCCGCCGCAACGTCGCTCTCCTGCAAAATAGGCAAAACAATCTTTATATAATCGTTCTCGAAAAACAAAGGCGCGCGGCGCCGCGACACGACATCACCAAGGATATGATCCGAAATTTCAGAAAATTGGGCATTTGCTGCAATCGTTCCCATGGCTTTTTCTCCTTTCATTCGACACGAGAAAAATAACAACATCTTTTCTGGGAAGGGAGGAACTCCCCTCCTCTAAAAACTGTACGGACAAACCGCCTGCCCGGATCAGGAAATTTTATTGCAAAATGAGGTAATAAAAATTCAATACTGCGGTTAAGAAAAAGAACGTGCCGAAAATGTAAGAGGTCGCCTCTACCCCCTTCTGTCATTCTGAGGTTGCGAACGCAACCGAAGAATCTTTTCTGGATTTACGACCCCGCCGAGATCTTTCGCGGAGCCTGCCCCGGCGAAGGCCGGGGCTCAGGATGACAAATATAGGTTTGTTTCAGAATTAACAGGTCAGAGTTTACACGGATTAGCATTATGACGGATTAATGCCGAAAAATTCGAGCTGCCAGCGGATTTCCGCGTCGTCCAGTGGATAATCCGTCCCGCCCTTGGCGTAGAGAATCTCGGCGGGAGGGACGCCGGCCAGATCCTTCTGCACTTCAATCGCCGTGCGCATCGGAAGGCCGACACGCCAGCTAAGCGCCACGGCAGGCTTGGCGCTCTTGGTCGCCAGCATCTTTTTGACAACAGGCAGAGGAATGCGGGCCATGTAGGCCATAGCCGCTGTTACAAAGTCCTTCTCCCCCCAGGCCAATGCATCGCGGACAATATCTGCGGTCAGCCGTCCCGCTTGCGCATAATGCGCGACCTGCTGCTCGGGCGTTTTGTGCTGTGCTGCTTCCTTGCGGTACTGAATGCGCCGGGCCACAAGTCCCGCGATTTCCTTGCGCATGGCCGCGTCGAAATCCGTGCGCTTTTCAAGGAAAGCCATAACCGTCGCGCTCACAAAGCCGCTCAGCTGTGCCGCAATGTCCAGCGACAGCTCCTTGCGCATGACAATGGGTTCGTGCCATTCGGGAAGGTTGCGCGCCTTTTCGACAATTTTGCGCAGCGTTTCCTCGGAAAAATTGGCACCTTTGTTTTTGATCAAAGCCGTCCCCGCCGGAACGTCGTTACTGTCTATGATGCCAAGGGCGACAGGATCACTGACCGTCTCGCGCCCCGCGATGGCCGAGATGACCCAGGGCTCGGGGTGGCCGCTTAAAATATCCAGCAGATCGTCGTCGGACAGGGCAACGCAAAAGCGCAGGATCGGCTCGCTCACCTCGCGCTCGATGTCGCGGGCCAGTTGCCCTGCCACCCTGGGCGGCGCCTTGGCAAAATCCTTGAGCGCGGTGGAAAGCGCCTTGCGGATTTTCAGGACTTCATCCTCGGCCAGAATACCAAGAGCCTGCACCGTGAAAGCGTAAAGCTGGCTTTGCTGGTCGTCGGAAAGCCCCGGTAAAAGCCGCGTCAGGCGTCCGGCTAGCGCCAAACGCACATCAAGACTTGGGTCCTTGGCCAAAAGAGCGCTGGCCTGCAAAGGTGTCGCGCTGTTCGACGCCACGGCCAAACGCACGTCCGGGTCCCTGTCGGCCGACAGAAAATAGAGAATCTCAGGATGCGTCTTCGGTGACAGCGCCAGATTCTTGCGATCAATCACGCTCTCACTGACCATCATTTTTTTCTGCAGGGCGTAATCGGCCGGCGGCACGGGAACGGCGGGCACAAATTCCATCGGCGGCGCCGACAGCGGGCGTTTGCTCTTTTTCCTTGTGACGAGGGAGATCAGTTTTTTAAAGAATCCGAACATGCGTCCTTATTCTGCATAAACCAAAAAAGAGAATTTTCTTTGCTGTCACCCCCGCTTCACGCGGGGGTCTGGTAGCGCGTCTGCGCGTCTTATAATTTATAAGACGGCCCGACAGCCTTTCCGGATGCCCGCGCGGGGGCGGGCATGACGAAAATTCAAAAGTGAAATTACCATACCAAAAAAACCTCGGCAAATCCTACCCTGTTTTTCCGGCGGAAGAAAGCCACTCTTTCCCCTGCATTTCCATGAGACGGCTGGCCGTGCGGGGGAAGGTTTTGGCGCTTTCCCGCCCGTGGTAAAGCTGATCGGGCATAGCCGCAGCTGAAGCGATCAGAAAAGCTTTATGTTCATAAAGCGTGTCAATCAATGTTATAAAACGCACCGTTTCATTGCGCTTGTCGTCGCCGAGTTTGGGGATGTTTTCAAGAATGACGGTTTTGTAGTTCCGGGCCAGCTCGATGAAATCAAGCGCCGATGTTTCCTTGCCGCATAGCTCGTCAAAAGTAAAGCGCGCCACGCCCCGGCCCGAACGCGGAATCACGAGGGTCCGTCCCTTGAAAGAAAGCGTGACATTGTGCAGTTCCGTCCCGTCAGTCAGTTTTTGGAACAAACCGTCAATCGTTTTCCGCGCATCATCATCTGCGGGCCAGAAATAGGTGTCTTTGCCGCGCAACCGGTCAAGGCGGTAATCCTTCGCGCCGTCAAAATGGATAATGTCCTGTTTTTCTTTTAAAAGCGCGATAAACGGCAAAAAACGGTCGCGCTGCAAACCATCCCTGTAAAGATCATCGGGCGCGGTGTTGGACGTGGCCACGACCATGACGCCTTTTTCAAACAATGCGGTAAAAAGGCGGCCCAGGATCATGGCATCGGCCACGTCGGTCACCTGAAACTCATCAAAGCACAAAAGCCGAGCGTCTTTGGCGATATGGTCGGCAAAGGCGATCAGGTCCGAATCGATCCGGTCGGACGCCTTGCGCCCCGAACGGCGTTGGTGCATGAAATCGTGCACCTCGAGCATGAAGGCATGGAAATGCACACGGCGCTTTTTCTTCAGTGAGACATGATCAAAAAAAAGATCCATCAGCATGGACTTGCCGCGCCCAACCCCGCCCCAGAGATAAAGCCCGCGCAGGTCTTTTGGTCTCTTTTTGGCGGCCAAGGCCTCGGCCAGTGCCTGGAACCGTCCGATGGCTTCTTCCTGACCCGCATCGGGACGCAGGGAACCGTCCGTAACTTTGCCGCGATAAATGTCGGAAATCGTCGTCATGACGAATGGGAAACCTGTGGCCGATGGTTGCCGCGGCCGTGACGGTAAAGACGCCCGCCTTTCATGAACTCCTCGCGGTAAGCGCGCTTGGCGTTTTCAATCGCATTACGGAAGCTGTATGGATGGCTGATGTCAGGAAGCCAGATATCATCGGCTTCGACACAACGGATCTGCACGACGCCATAACCCAACATACGGCCAACCAGTGACTGGTGAACTTTGTCGCTTGCCAGCTGTTCAACATCAACTTCATCGATCTCTATATTGAAGAGTCCGCGCTTGTATATAAGCCTGTGATTGGTCAGGAAAATCTCGGTCGTCCAGCGTTTCATCATCATGCTCATGAAAATTCCAAAGCCCACAACGGTCATAAAAACGACCCCGATGCCAAACGGCTGTTTAAGATAAACAACCGACGCCGTCTGCATCACCCCACCCAGAAGGACGCAGAACAGAAACCAGAAATAGGCGCAAAGGGTATAGGCGAAAGGAAAAACGCCTTCCGCCACGACTTTTTCGTCGGGCATCAGCGTTTTTTTTATGAAGCGACTGTCAAGCGCCATCAGAACTGCCCGTTGGCGATTTTAAGGGCCGCGCCGTGGCCGCCCTTGATGACCGCAGGCAGGCCCAGCACTTGCGGCAGGATGGAGGTTGCAAAGAAATCAGTCGTCAGAAGCTTGGTCTTGAGATATTCGGCATCGCCCACACCTTTTTTAATCTGCTCGCTCGCGGCATAGGCCATCTTCGCCATCATGTAACCGCCCGCCGTGACCGAAAAGAGACGAAGGTAAGCAACGCCCGCCGCCGCCACGCTGTCCATCGCGCCACCCGCATTCGCCAGCATCCATTTGGTTGCATCTTCCAGGGCAGAAAGGGCTGCCGTCATGTTATCAGCCATGACTTTAAACTCGGCATTCTTGGCCAGATTGGCCGTGGCGCCCTGCATCTCGGCAATAAAATTCTGTGCCGACGCCCCCTTGTCGCGCAGAAGCTTGCGGAAGACAAGATCCATGGCCTGAATATTGTTCGTGCCTTCATAGATCGGCAGGATGCGCGCGTCACGGTAATGCTGGGCCGCGCCCGTTTCCTCGATAAAGCCCATGCCGCCGTGGATCTGCACGCAGGTCGAGGCGTTTTCCACCGCCAGATCCGTCGACCACGCCTTGACCAGTGGCGTCAGGAGGTCCAACCGCGCCTGCGCCTGTTCGCGCAACGCCGTGTCGGGTTGGCGCCGGGCATGGTCGATCATGCCTCCGGCCAGATAGGCCAACGCGCGCGCTGCCTCGTTCGTCGCTTTCATGGTCAAAAGCATGCGGCGCACATCGGCGTGCTCGATAATCGCCACGCGATCCGCGCCCTTGGCGCCCAGCTTTGTGCCCTGCTTGCGGTCCTTCGCGTAGGCCAGCGCGTGCTGATAGGCGCGCTCGGCCAGAGCCACGCCCTGCAATCCAACGGAAATCCGAGCGTTGTTCATCATCGTGAACATGTTGCGAAGGCCCTTGCCTTCCTCGCCCACCAGATAGGCCACAGCCCCTTCCTTGTCGCCATAGGACATGACGCAGGTGGGCGATCCGTGAATGCCCAGTTTATGCTCAAGCGATACGGCTTTAACATCGTTACGCGCCCCAATACTGCCGTCCGCATTGACCAGAAACTTCGGCACGATGAAAAGCCCAAGCCCGTCGTTGCCTTCAGGCAGGCCCGCCACGCGCGCCAGCACAAGATGGATGATGTTGGGCGTGAAATCATGCTCGCCGAACGTAATGAAAATCTTCTGGCCCTTCATCAGGTAATGGTCGCCTTTCTTGGTCGCAACCGTGCGGATCGCGGCCAGATCGGTGCCCGCCTGCGGTTCGGTCAGGTTCATGGTTCCTGTCCATTCGCCCGTGATCATTTTCCGCAGATAGGTTTCTTTTTGTTCATGTGTGCCGTGTTTTTCAACCGCCTCGATCGCGGCCTGCGTCAGAAGCGGGCAAAGGGAAAGCGCAAGGTTCGACGATTGCCACATCTCGGCGACCGACATCTGCAAGGCCCAGGGCAACCCCTGCCCTCCGAACTCATCTGGGAACACAAGCCCGTTCCAGCCACCGTCGGCGAACTGCTTGTAAGCATCTTTAAATCCCGGCGAGGTCTTGACCACGCCGTTGTCGATCCTAGGCGGCGTCTTGTCGCCGTCGCGGTTGGTCGCGGCCCAGACTTCGCCTGAAAGCCGCGCCGCTTCGGTCAAAACCGCCTCGATCAGGTCGGGCGTCAAGGCATCCATCCCCGGCAACGCCGCAATCTTGTCGATCCCCACCACATGATCGAGCACAAAACGCATATCCTTGACCGGAGCTGTGTACATGAAAAGCCTGCCTTTTTTGTTTTAAAAACGCCGAACGCGCGTGGTCACAATAATATATGGGCCACCGCAGGAAAACAACATATTGACATAATTATAAAAACTGCTGCGTTCTCTTGCTTTATGCAGCACCGGGCGATGCTTCGGTCGCTGAAAGATGTAGTCATTTGAGTTAAGAACCCGACACAATTTCG
>FRDC01000381.1_pt2 | contig 21282 bp, 46 predicted proteins | sample 1106171 | NCBI WGS metagenome assembly FRDC01 (sample SAMEA3930566, study PRJEB13176) | freshwater metagenome | biome: Drinking water system; feature: drinking water; material: water | place: Singapore | collected 2014-12-20 | reverse complement strand
TCTTTTAAAATCTTTACATGGCTGGCCATTTCTCATCCTTTTAAAACATTATTATATCACGATTTAGCATCGTTAGCAACAAAAAGCTTATCTATTTCATAATTTCTTTCTCTTAACATTTCGTTATAGATATCATCAACTTCTCTATCTCGCTCAGTTAGCAACTTTAAATATTTGCAATCCATCAGCCTATTCTTTTAATAACATAGTCAATCATCATCTTCAATTAAATAAGCAGGATTTTTTCCAATAGCACATTCAATTTCATGCAAAATTGCTTCCCTTTCTATACACCAGTGCGTACCATCCGAGGTTTTATATTTTACGTCTTGAATTAGAAATTTTTCAATCATATTACCAACGTCCTATAAATAAAGTATTATTTCTATTGCTGTATTGTAAATCTTCTTCTGGATCTAAGTCTACTCTTTCTAGGTCGTTCCCAAAATTCTCACCATCATCCCAGTACCCACTAGATAAAGTTTGAATTTCTGCATCTAGTGGGTACTGTCTTAGGTACTCAATTAATTCTTTATTTGTCATTATAGTTCCTTATTTGTTTTCATACAACTTCTGTTTAACAATAGTTGATAGTTCAGGTATTTCTCTAGCCCCTATAATACCATCAAAATCTCCCCAAGTAAATACTCCAATACCTGAGAATAGGTTTAAGTTGCTTTTATAAATATCAAAGTACTGGTTAATTTGGTCTATAACTACATCAATACTAGCAAAATGCCATGCTCCTACAGTAAGAAACATTTTCTTATTAGTTCCTGCTATACTTTCATACACCCAATTACCATACTCCCACTGAGAATGGCCTTCACAATTATCTATAGTGTCATAACAGTCAAAGCCTACATGATCTGCTGCATCGAGCATAAATACTCTATTAAATTGCTGTTTTTGCTTAATAAGTTCTAAATACGCTTCAATATGTAAGATTTCATAAGAGTTATTTTCCTTAATCCTAGTAAAAATCTCTTGAGTACTAGCAAATCTATTATCAATCTCTTGACAGGAGGCAAGATTACCAGCTTCACAAGCTCTACGAATTCTCCACAAAGGCTCATCTAAATATATTACAATATGAGTTCCTTGCAATATACCACTTAAGTCTTTATATACAAATAAGCCTTTAATCTCATCCCAAAAATACCTAGATAATTCTATTACAGGTACTAATCTGCCATTATTATATTTTAGTATATCTAATAAATCTTCTGCAGAAGTAGGAAAATAAGAAAATGCTGTAGATATCTTAGCTAATTCATCAATCTGATATTTATCAGAAATTAAAGCTCCAGTCCAATGCGCTTTAACCATATTAGAACAACCTATTAGCATTACTAAACACAATATCATTAAATGTCTCATCTTAAATCCTTTTTAGTTAAAAAATTAAATCCTGTCAAAATCACTTTAACAGTCTCATCCTCAGTGACTTTAAATTTTGCACGAAACTCAGCTTCTAAAATATCAGATACTATCACAATATCTTCATATTAATCAATCTCAGAATCTAAATCCAATACAGTTGATCCTACATAGTTTTCATCATCATACTGCATATTGTGATAGATAATATATTCATATTCATATACAGGCTTAAAACTTAGAATAAGTATAGCTAAGGAGACAGAAAGAATCACAGCTCCAAGCAATGCAAGAGTAATATATTTGATAGCTTGTTTATCGTATATATCCATATTATAATTTCTTAACGTTTAAAAGATAATTATACAGCATTTAACCGAATTAATCAAGATAAACCTTTATTGACCGCCAGATATGATCACATTAGCTAATGTAGTGTTAAGGATTGGATACCATTCTTCTGAATATATCTTATCTCTAAGAGACTTATTTTCGGTTTCCAAATTAATATAGAATTTACTCCAATTATCTTCCTGGTCGGTATATGCACTTACTTTAATATCTATACTTTGATTACCATTAAATTCAAATATAAGTGATATCAAATGATAAAAATCATTTCTAAACTCGGTATTCTTTGATAAAAGACTTTGCGCTTGTGTGGTATAACTAATTTTCTGATGCATTATTTCCCCAAAATAATTATTGATATAGCCCATATTATTACAATATAATTTTCTAGTAAATTATTTTCATTATCTTCTATTATAGATAACATATTTAGCAATACATTAATCCAAGTAATAAAAATTAATAAACTGATTAATGGATAAATTTCCATAATAGAAAGTAACCCATAGATAGATAATAGGCTAGTAATTAGCATATATAGATGTAAAAATTTATTCATACTTAGTTTTCCTATACCAATCTGGTTTTAAAGATATTCTCTCATTAATTCTAGTTCTATTTATTTCAATTTCTTCAGCAGAAGGGTTCCAGATTACTTGTGCTATACTATCAAATACCTCCCAGTACATATTTCTAGCATTAGGTTCAATGCTGAATTTTCTACAATTTAATTCTTTTACTAATACGATATATCTATCTACTAGGTAATTTCTTTTATTGTAGAAAAAGTATATATGTCCAGTCCCTAGTACATAAGTAGGAGACACCTTGTTTTCCTGATAACCTAATTTTGATTTTAATGTTTTCTCAAGAGCTTTAGCAATCATTGGCAATTCTCTATATTCAGCCATCAGATGCTGATCAGTCAATTCCTCTACGGGAATAAGGTTGATCCTAGTCATATATTCCTCACTTAAAGATATAATTATACAGCAAATTAGTTTATAAGGCAATAAAAAGAAAAAGCCGTATATCTATTCGATATACGGCTTTTATTTAATGATTATTTAGAACTTGCTCTAATCTTTTCCATAATCTGTAGTGTTCAGTACAGCGACCCAGCATTTCAACTACATATTTTAATTCGGATTTTGTCATTGATAGTGATATATCTTTATCAACTTCCCAAAATAATCCTTTATCTTTATAATTAAAGTAGTCCTCTGTTCCAAAATCTTCTTCAATATTGCCCCAATAAAATTTGAACCCATTAGAAAAATACAAAGTATCCCCATGAAATACTGGCCTATCTTCGAGAATATCAATGGCGAATCCATATTTAGATAAATCTTGATTCGCCAAAAACGCCGGATGACTTGAGAATTTATTTAAAATGCCATTATAACTTACAAGTTCCCAAGGTTTTATATTTGTATCATTTTCTTCGTTGTACTCTCTGCATAACTCAGATACTCTAATATATTCTTTTATACAATTTAAATATGCATCATTCATTTTTCATTCCTCTTAAAGTAAACCCATCTTCTATCATTTTAGAAAATGGGCCAGGTTCACATTCTTCCAGTTCTTTTAATAACTATTCATCAGTCATAGACTGTAACTTCTCTAAAATAGCATTAGTTGCTTGTATTAATACTATATTATCTACCATACACACTCGCTAAAAAGTTCTTCGCCATTATGGTTGCATTCCTTTATATAAAGTATAATCATTTGATACTACTTTATAGTAGTATAGAGATTCACCCGTCCACATTCTATTTAATTCTTTACACACTGCATTAGCATCATCTTCTGGAAGTTCGCCTAGTACAAAAATCTCATTATACCAATCTAGATCAAAATTACTCTTTCTGACTATTCTACTCATGCAGTTCTCTCCATTTTTCATTTGCCATCATAGCTTTATCATCCTTTAAAATATAATTATACCTTATATCAACTTCTAAGTCAACAAGAAAAGCCACTATTGATATATCAATAGTGGCTTAGTTAAATTTCGTTAGGTGAGCAAGATGAACATCCTTATACCGCCATTTATTTTGACCAATTGGAAACTCTACACAAGCTATAAATTCCCCTAAAGGATTTAAAGTAATATTTCTTATAATACCAAGATTTAATGGATTCATTAGTGGGCTTGCGCTATTACTCTCTGGATCTTTAGATGGATCAAAAGTCACTAATTGGTTTATTTTCAGCTGATCCAGATGCATCATCTTCTTTAAACTCCAAACATTCTTGTAATGACATTATAGTAAAACTACCATAAGCCCCAGTATCTATATATAATCTATTTCCTAATCTATAAGGATTAGGCGTAGTAGAATGACCATGTATAACTAGATCTATGCCCTCAACTGGCTTATAAGTTTTAATCCCCCTATCTCTATGAAGTTTAGGAATTTCTCTACCCCAAATAACATGCCGTTTATCTCTCTCATGATAGGATCCAACTATCTCTTTCCAAGAATTAGTCCAAATCTCCGCATGTGCAACACCAATTTTAGTGTTATTTGGGCCTTCAATTTCAATAAGATATGGTAATGTTTCAAATGCAGCTGCATACACAGCTTGAACATGTTTTGGTCTATCTAAAAACCATCCATTACCATTAATATCACGATAGACATTCATAGCTTTTATTAGAGGATCATGTTCTTTTGCTTCTACTACAGATATAGCCATTTCCTCATGATTGCCAAACACAGAGTAGAACCAATCATTAGTTAGTATTTCCAAACATCTAAAATTTTCATGTCCTCGATCAATAAGATCGCCAACACAAATCAGGCGATCAATTTTACGATCAAATCCCAACTTTGTTAATTGATTATATAATTCGGTATACTTACCATGAATATCTCCAACTACATAGTCAATACCTAATTTGTTTTCCGGTAAATATACTGTTTTCATTGTGTTACTCTATTTAATAATAGTTGTTGAAATGTTTCAAGATCAGAGTTATTATCTACTCGTATATACTCTTGCTTTTTGTAGTATTCACCAAAACGCCACAGAGTATCCATAAAGTCTCTCTCTGTCCCATTATCGGTAAATTGTTTATTACCGCGAGCATCAATTCTAGAAATACATTTTTGTATATCAGAATCAATAAATACTTGAATGGGAAATTCTTCCATTAATAGAAAGGTATAACGTCTTACATGATGAATTAATTCATCAATCATCATACTATATTTAGATCTTTCATAGGCATAGTATGAACCTAAAAATCTGTCAGTAATAATAATATCATTTTCATTACTTAGCTTAGACGCCTCACAAATACAATCCATTATTGCTAATGGAAATGCTACGGTATTCATAGAACTATCTGTATAATTCTCTTCAACAATTTTAGTCCTTAGAAATTTACCAATTTCACCGGAACCTATAGCTCTTGTAACAGCAACACTTTTTCCAATTCCTTCGTAGTATTGCTTTAAGATTTCAATTGCTGTAGTTTTTCCTGAGCCATCAAGACCTTCTACCACAATCCAAGTACAATCTTTCAATTAATTATCTCCTTTGATAGGATAGAATAATAATCCCATGCTATATAAATCCAAGTAGAGCATAATACTACAAGTACAAATGAGCTTATAGCAAAACCGTAGCTTTTTATGTTATTTTCCAATAACTGTAAATGCTCAGTATACAAAATTTTATCAGTATACCACTGTAGCATTATAATTACCATAAACAAATAAACTAAAAATGTGTCGTAATACATTATTCCACCACGTATAAAGTAATCGCAGAAGCTAATAAAAGAATAAAGAAAAGATTAGCAGAAATATTCAATCTACGTATTTGCTCTTCTTTTGATAAGACTAATCCCAAATTGAGATTCCACTGCTTTCGTTCTTCTTCAAGAAGATCATTTTCTACAGCGTATATGAAGAATGTACATACAAGAACAAAGAAAATAGATAATGTCAATACTACCGCTGCAGAATACATAATTATTGTTTCGATCATAAGTACACCTGTATAAGTTTAGGATTGGAAGCTTTCAAAATACTCTGTAAAACAAAATCTGGAGAATATACCTGGAGTCTACCCTTATGTTCAATAAATTTAATAATAGATAAAGGAGTATCACTTATATCATTAGAACAATACTCGTGTACTAATTCAAACTCCGCAATAGTAGGTAATTGAGGGTTACTTATTAAACTCCAATAATAATCATTTGAATCCCTGCGATATACGGAAATTACTAATAAATCACACTTATTGGTTATAAACGCATTACTATCAAATTTTTTATTTTCTATGCTTTGAAATAGATTCATTGAACCAAAGCTCCATAAAATGGATATCTTCTTTAGAGGAAAATAGAATTGCTAAAACTCCAAGTAATCCAATAGATAATATACCGAAAATTAATTCACACATTCTTCTCTCCGTACCTGTATAGTTTTATTAGAAAATCTCACTAAATCTGCAATTGTTACTGATCCCATAAAATAATGTTCTACAAAAGATATTAGTGCGTTAATTAACTTTTTATGATTTTCTTCAATATCTGCTTCTTGCAGATCAAGCTTAAATTTTTCAATTATAACATCTAAATCAGTGTAACGCTGATATTGATTACGTTCGGTAGAAGTAACATAAACCCAGTTTTCAAAATTAAACCCTTCCTCGTGATTAGCATGACTATTAGCGTGACTATGTATAGCACCTAGACAATCACATAATTCAATTAATACCATTGGTTTTAAATTCTGTTCCAAAGCATCAATAATCTCTTCTATTTCTTCTGATACTTTAGACCATTCACCTAAAGTTCCGCGCTGTATATTTCTAATATGATATCCCATTAATGCTCCACTTTGATTAAGATTGTTGGTGAGTTGGTAAATCTACTATTTTCATTTAGTTTTTCGGCTAATTTAGATGCTCCTTGAACTTGCTGCATATCTAATTTATTAATACTAAATTTAGTAGGATTTGGTAAAGTAGATAAAGTTACATTTATTTTCATCTTTTTCTCAGATAAATTACTTGATCACCTGGATCATTTAATACCGATGCAGTTATCCACTGATAATTTTTATCCTTTTCAGGCATATAATCTTTAGAATTTCTAAATACTAATGTCTTATCAAAGTAACCGCTTTCTGCTTCAAATACTAACATAGAATCAATAACCGCAGGAATTCTAGTGCATTCCAAACCTGACATAAATTCCACCAAAGTACTGATCTTACTACTTGCGCATACTAGAGGAAAGCAGAATGTTATTCTGTCAACCCCCGGTCGCATATTTCTAATTAGACGCATTTTTTCCTTTAATAGCACTTAGAATTATAGAAGTTACCAAGGTTAATACAATGAAAGTTAAACTCTCATTATTTCCAATATTATATCCTATTTGATACATATTATCAATAGAATTTATCACCAACTTGCCACCAATAAAGAATAATATTAATATCACAGCTTTTTCAAGATAGATAAAATATCTCTTTAAAGCATCCAACATAAAGTACATAGTTCTTAATCCACACATAGCTAATATCATTGCATACCATACTATATCGGTTTCTTTAGTTATAGCTAAAATAGCGGGTACTGAATCAAATGCAAATAATATGTCTGACATTTCAATCACTATTAGACAAAGAAATAGTGGTGTAGCGTACCATTTAAAATTATTTAACAAATTTAGATTAGGAAATTTGTCACTTGGTACTCTTTCTAATTTAACGAAAAACTTATTTCCATATTGTTTATCAGTAACAGGCAAGAATTTTTTAGCTAATCTATACGCCAGATGTTTTGAGAAATCTTCCTCATCTATTTGCTCAACAGTTAAAAGCTTATAACCAGTATAGATAACAATTAATCCAAATACTACTTCTACCCAATGGCTAAATTCCACTATAGTAGTGCCAAGTAAAACAAATATTAGCCTAAAAAATATAGCTCCTAATATACCCCAATAAAGTACTCTATGAGCCATTAAAGTAGATAGTTTGAACCACGCAAATACGGCCATAAAAACAAACAAATTATCAACCGATAATACTTTTTCTAGTATATACCCAGTTATAAAATCTTGAGCAACACTCTGACCTTCAAACAGTGCCAAGTATCCACTAAATCCAACAGATAATAAAACCCAAATTATAGACCAGACTGTTGCATCTTGAAAAGAGATTTCAGTAGAGTTTCTATGGGCGTAAAGATCAGAGGCAATACCAATAGTTAATATTAGTGTAAAAACAAATAAAGTTGTCAATTCCATTTTATCTTTTTTATAAGGTTAATAAGTAAAAATGGCTGAGTACGTAGTATACTCAGCCATTAAATAATTACACGTTAAATTTACTTGGACTCAAACCAACTTCTTGAGCAATTTTACGTACAACAGCTTTTTCGCTATCATCAAAATCACCATCAGCATTACCAATTGCGCAGGCAACTAATACCATTGTAATTGCTTGATCTTCTTTACCTTGCAATTTTGCAACTGATTTAAGCACAGCTTGCATACCAATACCATTGTCGAAGCTAAACAAATCAATATATTTCGTCGCAATTGACGCTACATCTGACGATTTGAATAATTTCAAGCTATCATGCACGGAAACAAACTTAATTAACTTATCTTTTTCAGAGCTATCGATAGTACCATCAGCAGCTGATACTGCAATTGCCGAAGCGATAGTAGCATCCAAAAAATCAGCATTTTGAAATTTGGCAACTTCGTTATTCAAATTACCGACTAAACCTTTAAATGTATCAAATAAACCCATAATATTAACCTCTCCAGATTTTATTAAAAATATAACCAAAATACTTAGTTGCAACATCACCAAATCTAGTACTAGGAGTTGCTTTATGTTGCAACTTAGAACTAATTTCAGTAGATAGATTACTTCTAAGTGAACGTTTTACTACTTTTATTGCTGTTTCTAACACTTTTACTTCTTTTATTAAACTACGACGTAAATCCCTCATTTTATTGAGAATTCTAAATGCATTCTTACCGCTTTCTGAACCGTCTTTCACTGCAAATTTATAACAGTAACCGGCTTCTGATTTAACAAATTCTAAGAAATTATATTTGAAGTAAATTTCACCTCTTAGTAGTTGTAATAAGAATTGCAGTTCAGGTGCAGTAAACCTTAAATAAACTACATCATCATTACAACTTTTACATAATCTAATTTGTACCTTAAGATGTCTATTGATAATATGAAGAGTTTTAAGTCTCTTCTTAGTTTTTAGAAGACCTGATCGATTATATGAATATTGACGATAAGCATCAGTAGTTTTTAAGGTGGCCCTATCTATAATATTAGCTAATTTATCTAGCTTTCTATCATAGAGGCCGAGTATATCCTTATAATTCGGCAAAGTATTAGATTGTAAATTATCTATTTCACTAGATAATAATTTATTGATTGCAATAGCTGATTTTAAAGTAAGATGCATGATGTAGAGTCTCTAAGATTTAAAATAATATTATAGCTTATAATAGCTTGTCTGTCAAATCATTTAATCAGCAAACCTATCTTGTGCAGTAACCCAATCTTCTGAATTACAATCTTCTAAAGAAGGATAATACATGCCCCAATCACCATTAGTTCTAATAAACATAGCATTAACTAAGGTATCCCAATGTAATATTTTACCACTGGGCCAATTTAAACGTTTTGCTATATAAACACCTGCCCCTTCTTTTAGGGTAATTTCCATACTTTTATAGTTCATTGGATATATTCCTTAATTTTCCTAAATTACTTCCTAAACATCTACTAAAAAATAGTTTTGAGTCAGCTGTTTTCCAAATAGCTATCTTAGCTTTAGAAGGAGTCCAGCTGTAAGTTTCCAGATCTAAAAATTTAGATCTGGAACGTATACAATATCTACCTGGAAGGTATTCATATATATGAGGTATACCACATATATAGTGATAGCACAAGCCAATAATAAAACTAGCACTAGCTAAAATCAATACTGAGATCATAGTTTAGATTTATAAAATTCGTACACATATGAAATAATGTAAAAAATAACCCAGTACCCAACATAGGGGAACCATACTAATCCTAACAATGGATAGTTAGTCGTACTGATTTTCTCAGGATTATATAGGTCATCGTAATATTTTTTGAATTTAGCAAATCCAAAACCAATTGCAAAATACATCAATACATAAAACATAAAAGCTAGCATTATTTTTTCCTTTTTGATTGGTTACGTTTCTCTTTCTCTAAAGAGAAAGAGACTATATTAGATTCTTTCTTTGGTTGTTTATCTGGATCTCCCTTACATGGGCATATCTCAACACCAATGAACTCCATTATTTCGGTGGTAGACAATGATTTTAAAACCACAGGACTACCACAATTAATGCACACAAATTTAGTTGTTAATATACCTAGCATACTTATTTCCTAGTAAATATTGGGTCAATAGATAAAGATACAAAACCTTCTTTTAATCCATAGTCACTAACGTGTGTAATTGCACAAATAATAAATCTACCTGTAAATATAAAACCACCTATGGTTTGATAGCCTTCTCTTAATTTTAGAAGATCATTTACCTGATAATCTCTATCATTATACCTTATATCAGCTTTACACGCATTACTTAGAATATCTGTAAATCTATCCTGATAACACTTTACTTCGTGAAACTCACTCATTTAGTATATATTCCCCTATTTTTGAATCATAGTGAAGCATATCATCTTCGTGATAACCAACTCCCACCCATGAAAGTGGAAGTTGTGGTAAAATTACCATTTCATCTGTTTCTGTGTTTACACCATGATCTATAACTAAAGTACCATTACCTTCTTCATATAAATAAACAATAATCATTTATTTATGTATTCGAAGAATACTCTATCACGTATGTCATAAATCGTTTGAATATTATTTATTTCTCCATCGAAAAATACAGTTTTCAAACAACCCTCCCGTTCTTGCTTAGGAGTTACATCCTGTTCAAGAGTATACCCGCCAATTCCATTAGTTACCCTCAAATAACCTCTAGCAGACTTTTTAATTCCATTATCCGTTTTAGGATCTTTAAATATAGCAGATCTAACTCCATCTATAGTAACACTGGTAGATTTAATAGCAATACCATGAGTGTCCCTGGTAGTGCCTTGATATGTATAAGACCCAACACCTAAGAAAATATTTTCTGAGGAAATACTCTTATTGGCTAATCCCTGCAATATCTCTCTTTGACGTTGAAGAGTAATAGAGTCACCATAAATAGCACCTACATGAGGATCTAATACTTTATAACCGCTAGAGTTAACCGTATACCCGAAAATATCCATTAGTAGTTCAACCAAACCTTTGCGAATTGCGGGATCATTAGAGCTATCATCCCCGCAAATAATCTTAACAGGATCACCGGAGTCAGGACGAACAATCAATTTACCATTACGGTTCATAATTTCAGATTTAATCTGAGGTAAATAGTTCGTTACAGCTTTGAACAAGTCCCAGGTATCCATAACAATAGAAACGTCGCCAGATGGATATACCTCTGTAATCAATCTACGGATGGTATCTAGTTCATTATCTTTACCACCGGCACACATTACGGAATGTTCTGTAGCAGGTATTGAACCACCAATTTTTCGTTCAGCCCCGTAAAACTGCCAAGCTAATTTACTAGCATATGTGGTATCCGTACCATTAACTCCAGCTAACAAATGAGCTAATCCAATCTTAACAGAAGCTTCTCTAAACATCATTCCTCTAAACGAGAAATTATGAGGTTGGTAAGGAATAATCTGCTTATCTGCACCTGTTAAATCTGCAAACTGGTGAAACACTCGCAAATACTCAGCCGTAGTTGTGATAGTATTAATCATTGGATATAACTCAGTTGACATAACTGACTCAATACTATTTGTCAACCATCCAAACTCTTTATCAGTATTCCGTATAGTTAAAAATGGAACACCATAAGGAATAAAACTACCTTCTGGTAGAGCTTTAATTTGTAGTGGTAAATAGCCCATATCGTGTAATGCCGCAATATGTCCTAGTTTAGATAAGTGTAGTCCACTATCAATACTGTATTCTTCCATTACTTCATTCTTATCACGATAAAAGAAATGATTATTCCAATCATTAACCAAATAATCAATATTGAACATTTGTGCTCCGGCAAATATAATACCTTTGCTTCCGGGTATATTTGAATGATTACCTGATCGAGCAGTCATGTTAGCATACACTTCCTGTGTATTTTTAGGATACTGTTCAGGGTGGCGTAATTTATAGTCATCAAGCATTAAAGGTGCGAAGTATGTAATTGCCATGTGTTCTCCATTAAAAACATAATTATATAGATGTTTAGCTTCTCAATCAATATTTAATTTAAAGAAACTGCAAAAACAGTGTTATTAGGCGAGCCTTCAATCAATTTATCGCTGTATGTTAAATACACTACTGAATTGGCTTGTTTATCGTAGAACCTAACAACTTGTAGTGATTTAAAGGTAATAGATGTACTAACTTTATACACATTATCCCCGTCATACTTACCATTAATAACTTTGGGATCAACCTTGGCCATGTTTATAACTTTGGTTTTAACGCAAGCTAATGATGCTTCTGATTTATCTTCGGCCACTCCAAGTGCACCTGCCATACCCCCAGTTTTTGCTCGACTAAGATAGCAAGTGATCTCTGGAATATGTGGATCGGTAAATGCCACAACTACGATCTTATCATTAGCCCCTAGTGCTTTGAATACAGTATTAACTGATCCTATATCTCTGGCAAAAACGTTGAAAGTTAGTGCTAATAATAGTGTGAATGTACTAAATTTTAAAAACATGAAATTCTCCTTTGTGATTTTGTTGTGTTTGTGGCAGTGAATCAGTAGTAATTACTCTATCAAATCCTGCTTCATATAAAGAATCTGTGCCATTTCTAAAAATGCCATGAGTTACAAAAAGAGTCATAGATCCAGGATTCATAGGTTTAATAATTTTTGCTAACTCTATAAATGTTGCTCCTCCGTCACATATATCATCAACGATGAGTATATCCTTCTTCTCTAAGAGAAGACCTTCTGGAATCTCCAGTTCTTGGATAACCTTACCTTCTGAACGGGTTTTATTAGCTACTAATGTCTTAGTACTATTATAGATTTTTGCAAATTTATTAAAATCTATAGAATATTGATCCGAGGTATTTAATAAAGATACCAATCTACTAACACGTTTTACTGCCCCTTTATCAGGTGCAATTCTAACTAACCTATTATCAAATCTTGTGTCAAACAAGTTAATTTTTCTTAATCCATTAATGTACTGTGTTGAATTGATATACTCATTAAAAATAATTCTAGCATCTTTCTCCCTAGCAATCTTTCCTGCCTCTTCCGAATGAACATCTGTAATCCACACAGGAATATCTAAAAATTTTAGATATTCTATAATAAATTTTAAACTAAAAGGTTCTCCAAATTTACATATTCTATCTTGCCGTGCATATGGCAAATATTTTATATCCACTAATATTGTAGGGTTAGCCCAACTATAATTATCTTTAATAGCTGATACTACCAATCCTAATTTGAAAATATCATTAGGATTTTTACTTTTATAAGTAACTATAACTTTGTTACCAATTTTTAAATCCAGTTCTGGCAGTTTAATATTTAATTCGCCACCGGAGAATACATTATCTACTTCTAAGGGTTTTCCATTAATTAAAATCATATTCAATATCTACCTGTGTGCGTTGTCCATTATCGGAAATTACAAAATATTGACCTTGCTCTAAATCAAAAGTTAATCTAGTATTCGCAGACATTGCATTACTACGAAAATAATCTCTACCACCGTCTAAAATAATGCCTTTAGGAGTTTTTACAAAATCATGTCGGTATTTAGAGGTATACACAACCATGTCTTCTACGAGACAAATGTGTGGATTTTCAAAAGACTTAGTAACATCGGCTACATATGCATTTGGCCGCATATATTTAGTGAAATATCCTAGTAACTTAGGGTTTCCATCACGAGAACTAGATGAAGGAACATATACAACATCAACTGGGGTTTCAGACCAGTCTGCGTCAACAGTTCTAACTGACCAACTGCCAATAAATTTAGAGTGCGGACCAAATTTCCTTAATAGACTATTAATACTAGCAATACTAAGATTTTCTGGTTCTCTAATAACAATTTTCATACTAATGATGCCCTATAGAAGGTTTATCTTTCAAAGCCTTGATAAGCTCTGACCATTCCCATAAATTATAATCTTTATTAGGACGGTTGTCAATTCCAACATCTATAATCCTGCCTTCAGCTTGGTAGTGCCCATGTGTATGTCCATGAAAGTGATAGCTACCGTGCTTTGCACGATTCCATCTAGCAATAGGATAATGGCACATAATGACATGTTCCTGTCTATCTGTGCATTCTTTATAGTAGTCCATAGATTCAAAATACTCTTTAGACTCTGGCTTCATCCATTCTTTATCGTGATTCCCGATAATTAAATGTTTTTTACCGTGTAATGTGTATAGTACTTCTTTGGTTTTATTCCAAGAACCAAAGGATAAATCACCTACAATATATACAATATCGTCAGGTTTTACTGTTTTATTCCATCTTTCAATCATTTTTTCATTCATTTCTTCCACACTTTCAAAAGGACGAGTACCCGCTTCCTTTTGAAACTTAATAATATTATTGTGGAAAAAGTGATTATCTGAAGTAACAAATTTAGTTACCATAAAAATAATTCCTATAAAAATAATTCCTAATCAAATGTAGCTTTTGCTCTTCTGTAAATTCATTAAATCCATCTATATTTTTAAGAAAGTCTATTAATGGATAGTATTCCTCATCTATAAACTGGCGTTTAAGCTTAAAAATATCTTTGCTTCTTACAATTGCTTTAGTGGCTAAATAATAAGAAGTCTTTATCTTTAAAACAATTCCAGATTTTGAATATACAACTACCCCTTCGTCTGCTTGATGTTTATTAATAGCTAAAATATCTCCAAACTTAGCTTTTCCATAATCTGGTCTAAAACATCCTAAGCTTATTGCGTCAGCATCCAATATATGTTCATTATTCTCATTAGAGAAATATGGAATTTCATCAGAAACCTTTCGTTTTCCTATTAAATAAATACCTTCCTCTTCTTCTATTATATGGGGGTCACTGCGGTCGCATATTTCAAATAGAAATGTATACGAACCCCAACTACGTCTAGAATAGTTTTCTATGTAAAGTTTTTGTCTTTCACCTATATATTTTTCTGCTAAATACACAAAATCAGAGTCCAAAGATCCGGTAGTGGATACAACTACTTTATCCAATTGTGGCACATATGTAGCTGCTGCCATGAACCCATTAATTTTCTGAACCCATAAACACTCTTCTTCTGGAGGAATAGTGGTATTGTTTTCTCCGTAGTTAAATATCTTAGTAAATGGATTTATAACTACATTTCCTTCTTTATCAAATACTCTACCTCTGGCTTCTTTTAACTCATCATTCCATAAATTATCATAAAATACTTTACGTTTGTACTTCTTTATGAATAAACCTGGATATCTAGTAGATTCCTTCAAAGTGAAAAGATCCGTCATATTCTATTTTCCTTGATTGTAGTTGTGGGGATAATTTTTCAAATCTATTTTTCATATCATTTTTTAACTTTTCTGATACGCCGTGTATACTTTCAAAATTATTAGTAGCTTCTATTATAAATACATCATCAATTGGAACTAACTTAGCATAACGCTCAATAGATTTATTTGTAAGAAAGCAATTTGCAACTATAACATTAACATTAGAATTTAATGCCGTTACTGTATTATCAAAACATTTTTTAGCTGCTACCTTATATCTGCTTTTACTCCACTCATAGTGACAAGAATCATTATAAAGACCCTTGTCATTTTCATAGTGTATAAAATAACCTGGATAGTCATTTCTTATTTGCTTAGCTATAGTGGACTTGCCCGAACCGGGCAGTCCTCTAATAATTACTAATTTTGCCATTATTCATCCTGTTCATTTTTACTCAAAAGAAACTGATTACTAATAGCTTTAAATGAAAAATCGCATGTCATAGCTTTCCAAACAAATCCTTCATTTGGTTTACCGGAAGGAAGTGTAAATTCCCCTAATGCAATTATTTCATCAACAGTTCTGCCCCCAACTGTAGTATAAAATTCAACTAAAGCTTCTTTAATTAGAGAATCTTTATCTGTTACAATTTTTTCAAATAACTCTGAACGTTCCTCTGGTAGGAGATAGCGATTTTCTTTAATATCAAAAATATTAAATACGTAGACAGTTATTTCATCTAATCCGTGATGGTTGTCCTGAATGCCTGGGCCGCATATTTCACCTTGTAAGGCGATTTCAGGTAATCCCGGATTACTTTCAACATAATTGGCTAACATTTGCATAATACCGGAATTATTAGCAAAATCTACAAAGGTATTTCCAATACAGTTAAGCTTTAATTCCACATTATGTGAACACACACCATATCTGTAGATAGGCTTCATACTGAATCCAAACCAATTAGCTAAAGTTAATTTTGTTTTCTCAAAGAAAGTTAAATCATCCGCCAATTTAGCATAAAAACTGATTGACATTCCGTGATACTTTCTAGTAACTTCAAACATTCTATTCTTATTTTCCTGGATAGCAGAGAATTTATTCTGTACTCGGGTTTCCCCAGTTTTAGGAAAGAAACTAGGAAATTTACCACCTGATCCTGGAGCGAAATGACTGGCAAATTCTTTACTTAAAGGTACTTCGTACTTCAGTACTTTAAAGTGTTCAGTCAAATCATATGAATCAACCACGAGTTCCAAGTCTTTAGGTACTGGAACTACCAATCCTTGAGATACTTCACCTCTAAGTTTAATAGTTTTAATTCTAAAGCCCTCAGATACGCCTAATTCTTTAGGCATCCAAGACTTATTTACATAGGCGTATTTCCTTAGAAATTCAAACTGAGGAGTAATTGGTAGCAACGAGTCAATTTCAAAATAAATAACTCTATCTCCAGCTTTAAAATCACCTTTTTTAACTATACATTTCCAGCCGTCTACTAATGCAATTTCCAAGTTATCTGCATTAGGGTGTGGAATAACATCTGTTAAAATTCTAAATGAAGCTAACTGTCTTTGATCCATTATTATCCTTTAGTTAAGTATGAATTGTGTACTAATTCCACAAAATCATTATATGTTTGTAACTTGAAATCCAGAACTACATTTATTTCTAAAGAATCTTCTATACGTAGAACGGCTTCTAGAATTTCTAAGCTATCCAGTAAAAATTCCCTAATAGGAGTATCTAATGAAGTATCTGGTATTTCCAGTATTTCTTCAATTTTGCTTTTTATTTCCTGCTTATTCATTATGCTTCTTCCTCAGTGTAGTAATCAGAAGATAATTTATCCCAGTTTAAGGCTTCTGGTACTTTGTGGTGATGCCAATTACCCCCATGCCAATTTATATCGCCCGTAGGCATACTAAAATGCGGATCAGGTATCAAAGCTGGCTGTAAATCACCACTGTTGCAACCAATAATAGCTAAAAATAAAGGTACTAAAATTAATTTTTTCATAGTTCATATACCCCAAATAGAAATACTAGCGAAAGCGAATAATAAGAAATCTAAAATTATTAAGTAATCATCCATCATCAATCTCCAAAAACGTTATTATACTAGGAATTAACTGGAATATCAATATAAAAACCTGGAACTGATTCATTTTCTATCAGTTTTCTAAATTGTATCCAACCGCGAAATTTAGCACTCCACAGCATTCCATTTTTATCCATATGAGTAATTCCCTCCAATGAATCTCCATTAGGATTGATAGGGGTTGCCTGGTGTTCAACAGTTGAACCGTGCACTGGAGAGGTTCCTATTAAAGTGGAGAATATTCTATCTGCCTTATCTATAGACTCATCTAATTTTCTATAGCTAACTTGGGCACAACAAGAAGCAGACACCTTTTGGGCTTGCTGTAAACTTATTTCTTCGTTGTCTACGAAATAATGTAGTCTGCCATCTTCGCATCTGTAGGAATCAACATAAGGTAAATGCCATTCACCATATTGTAATAATGTTGGAGAAGCTTTACTGACTGCTTCGTACATATCTTGTGCTAGAACTCTAAATTCTGGTTGAGCAGCTTTATGGTATCTCAAATGGAAGAAGTTTGCCATTTCTGTGCCAGAGAGCACAGTTTTGGCTTTTACCCAAGGTTCCAAGATTCTATTAGCTATCTGTTTATGTAGTTGTAGTTTATCAAATTCTCTGGCGGCCTTAATAGCAGAATCCCTTAAATCTAACCATACTTTTTTAGCTATTTCAATATCTTCAATTTCTTCAATTGCTGTCATTCCTTTGTTTTTCTTACCCCAATAAGCTGGCATAACCGGATCACTTTGGATCAAATCAATGACAGTCTCTATAGGAATAGCACGACTACTGGCTGTATTGCGAGCCAGCATACAATGTGTGTTTAATTCAGCTAAAATAAACCGCGGATATTCTAACTCAAATGTTATAAGAGGTATTCCCTCTGGGCTAATACTGTAAGCTAATATTTTTACTGACATACGTTCCTTTTAATAATAAAATTTATGGCCACCTATAGTGGCAACTAATGTTACATTCTTCCACTTAGGATCTATTCTTGTACTATGGAAGAATCTTGCTTTAAAAGCTAACTGATATTTGAATTTACCTGATAAAATATCATGAGCTAACTGATTAGCATGTTCCCATTGTTTTAATTCTCTTGGTTTTGAACCTTTAATAATATGGGGAGAAAATTCTGGCTTTTTACTGACTTTATTTATTTGGTATACAACACCACAAATAGTATTTGGAAAATCAGGGCTATTATATCTATAAGTAACTACTGAAGCAACACCTAATTTTCCAATTATATGCTCTCCCTTAGATTCCCAATATATAGCTTTAGCCAAGCAGACTGCCTCCCTATGGTCGGAACAACTAAATGCGTTGAAAGACCACATCATTAAAATTCCCAATAATAATTTTTTCATTTGAAACCTATATAATTATAGTACATCGTATTATACTCCAATTACAGTTATAAATCAAGATATAATTTTTATAATACCCTGCGCCAACCATACAAATATTTAAGTTGACTTTGTATTACGTGTGTGTTATACTCTTTTTTCTTTCGTAAAATTGGAATAGTATGAAATATACCATTAATGAGTTGTTAAGTGTAATAAATAAAGTATTATTACCTGTGTATAAATCTAATATTGAAAATATTTCTTTAGAGGATTTGTTAAACAAACATAAGAAGGAGGGGCTTCCAGCTTTATTAAAAAATGTCAAGAACTCTAAAAGACAAACCCCGTCATTACATAACGGAAAACAAACTAAAAAAGAAAAGGTTCTTCCATCCTAAAGAGTATTATACATCTGAACCAGGTTGGTGGAAGCGAATGATCACAACATTAAAGAAAAGAAGTTATTTCAAATCCATCAGAACAAAGATATTAAATTCCACAGACTTAGAAGAATTGGATATTATAAATATATGGAATAAGCCACATGAGTATTATTGGTAGAAAGTTTTTAATCATAGACAAAAGTGGCAACATAGCGGTGCATTTTTGTAAGGTTATTGATAACAAAATAAATGCTGCTACAGTTAAAGAAAAAGAAATTATTATGAATCTATATTTCAATCAATATAAAAAGGAAGCAAATGAGTAAAAAAGCTTTATGCGTAGATAAAGAAGAATTATTAGAATTGAATAATCTCAAAGATTCTAGCGGCAATATAAGTATGTTTATAAACCCCATGAGTATATTATCTCTAGAAGCATTTCTGCTAGCTAGACCGGAATGTGAGACTCAATATGATAGTATACAATTACTGCCCTACATAATATTGATGGATAAAGAATCTTCAAATGTTTTATCCTATCGTAGAGGTAAAGCCGGTGATGAGAATAGACTACATAATAAATGCTCTATTGGATTTGGCGGACATATTGAAGATGGATATTCATATTTTTCTAGTGTGCAAACAAAAATAGAAGTACTAGCATTAAGTGCCTTGAGAGAATTAAATGAAGAACTGGGTTTTGATTTAAGTCAATATAATCTTCATAGATTAAGAGAATTAATAGGCGGTGGCAATTTTGAAGTATTTTACTCGGAACAAAATGAGGTTAGTAAAGTACATTTGTGTATTTTACTAAAACTAAACATAAATGTAAATGAGCTAAAGAAACTTGAAGATGGCGTTATATGTGAACCAGAATGGTTAACACCAGAAGAGTTATTAGCGAAGCACAAATCTGGGGAAAGAGAACTTGAGGGCTGGTCAGAAATAGCTTTAGATTTTATAAATTGACTTATTAAGTATAATTTCTTTTCTAAATTAATTGGGAGATTACATGAAAAATACTTTATTTATCGTAGTTCCTGGTACTAGAGAACAAGTAAAGAAAGATTGGGAAAAAGGAAAGTCTTTCCAAGTTCTGGATAGTCAACCAATTTTTATTTCTAAAAACAACGTAGAGAATTACCGAAATTCATTCAAGCGGATTATTATTCAATATTCTAGCGGCACAATGGAAGTATAGAAAAATTCATCTTGTTTTGAATACTACTTTAGCGTATAATATTTTAATTGGAAGAGTTAGCCTAGCGGCAACTGCCTTGAAAGCAGTAGGCCCAGAAATGGGTGTCAAGGTTCGAGTCCTCTATACAAAAGTAAATGTTGGTTAATGCGTAGGCTGATACGCAACTGCTTCACAGTGGTTTGAAACAATGTTATTCCCAGCGCGTTAATAGCGCGTGATCAGATACAGGGAGTCGTAGGCAACAAACGACCAGCTATTACGTTTAGTGCTTGTGTGAAGGAAGATGGATCGGGTCGATTAAGTTTAGCATCCATTATAGAAATAAACCAAGCCGGAGATCAGCACCGGCAACCAACATTTTCAGTTAACTTTATGGAGTATTTAAATGACAACAACAGTAACTGTTGAAGCGCATTGTGGTAATGAAAAAGAGGTTCACATTGAGATTAAAGAAAATGGTGATAGTACTAAGGTGTTACAGAACGGAGATAAGCATGTTTTGCATGTTTATGGCAATAAATCAGTAACGGTTACTGAAGTACTTAAATAGTTTTTGTTGGTAGCTGTAGAAAAGTGTGCCGAAAGTACGCCGCACACTATATGCTAGATAGGCATATCTTGATGAGCTTGGCCAATAGTACCAACAGCCGGAGCCTGTAACCGGACAACAGGCACCAAGAAGTGAGTTCTATCCAATAGAGCCAGCGGTGAACTGTAAGACTCAAGACATGGGAATAGTAAATAGCACTCAACTTGTTGGTTAATTTGCAGGCTGATGCACAGAAAAGTACCTCTGATGGATAGGAAAAACAGGTCGCAACTGTACCTTGTAACGCCATCATGCCGGAGATTAGCACCGGCAACCAACAATTTTAGTAATA
>FRDC01002629.1_pt1 | contig 21285 bp, 9 predicted proteins | sample 1106171 | NCBI WGS metagenome assembly FRDC01 (sample SAMEA3930566, study PRJEB13176) | freshwater metagenome | biome: Drinking water system; feature: drinking water; material: water | place: Singapore | collected 2014-12-20 | reverse complement strand
GGCGCGGCAGACCAGAGCGTGCTCGACACCATCAACGGCCTCACCAAGTTCAACATCTGCTCGCAACTCCTCCCCGCGCAGAACTGCAGCGGCAGCCCCGCCAACCTGCCCTTCGGCTCGGTGCCGCTGATCGGCTACGCGGGCACGCCCACCGCCGTCGCCATCACCAACTACGTCACCATTCAGGTGGCCGAGGTCTCGCCGCAGATCCGCACCCAGCCGGTTGCGCAGGCCATCTTCGCCAACCAGAACGCCAACTTCTCCGTGGTGGCAGCGGGCACGGGCACGCTCACCTACCAGTGGCGTCGCAACGGCACGAACCTTGCCAACGGCGGCGCGATCAGCGGCGCAACCTCCCCCAACCTCACCATCACGGGCGCGCAACTCGCCAACGCCGGTTCCTACGACTGCCTCGTCAGCAACAACGTCACCACCGAACTGGCCATCGCCGCCGCGGCTTCCGCCGCCGTCGCCCTCACCGTCGATGCCGCGCCCACCATCAACAACCACCCGTCCCCCGTCAACGTGAACTCAGGCGGAAACGCTCAGTTCGCCGTCACGGCCAGCGGCGCGGGCACGCTCACCTTCCAGTGGCGCAAGGGCAACGCCAACCTCGCCAACGGCGCCACCGGCAACGGCTCCACCATCAGCAATGCCACCACGTCCACGCTCACCATCACCGGCGTGACCCCGGCCGACGCGGGCAACTACAACTGTGTGGTCACCAACACCGCGGGCTCCACGCCCAGCAACGACGCGGCCCTTTCTGTGAACGTCGCCCCGGCCGCGACCATGCACCCGTCCAACGCCACCGTCACGCAGGGCCAGGCGACCCAGTTCACCGCGGCCTTCAGCGGCACGCCCGCGCCCACGCTCCAGTGGTTCAAGGGCACGCCCGGCAGCGGCACGATGGTGAACGGCGCAACCTCCGGCACGCTCAACCTCAACAACGTCCAGCCCGGCGACGCCGGCATGTACTACTGCGCCGCCACCAACGTCGTCAGCACCGTCAACTCCAACGCGGCCTCACTCACCGTGAACGTCCCCGCGGGTGTCTCCAACCCCGCCAACACCACCGTCAACTCCGGCCAGACGGCCATGTTCGCCGTCACCGGCACCGGCTCGCCCGCGCCCACCTTCCAGTGGCGCAAGGGCACCACCAACCTTGCCAACGGCGGCACGGGCAACGGCTCCACCATCGGCGGCGCAACCACCAACACCCTCACCATCACCGGCGCGGTCGTGGCGGATGCCGGCAACTACAACTGCGTGGTCACCAACATCGCCGGCTCGGCCACCAGCGCGGATGCCACCCTGGGCATCAACGTCGCCCCGGCCATCACCTCGCAGCCCGCCAACACGTCGGTCGTCACCGGCGGCACCGCCCACTTCACCGTTGCGGCCTCCGGCACACCCACGCCCACCTTCCAGTGGCGCAAGGGCACCACCAACCTTGTCAACGGGGGCAACATCTCCGGCGCCACCAGCGCCACGCTGAATCTCGCCAACGCCGCGGCGGGCGACGCGGGCAACTACAACTGCGTCGTTACCAACTCCGTCTCCTCGGCCACCAGCAACGACGCCTCCCTCACCGTCACCAACGCGCCCGTCATCACCACCCAGCCCGCCACCAACGGCATCGCCCTCGGCGGCGGCGCCACGCTCACCGTCGCGGCCACCGGCAGCGCGCCACTCACCTATCAGTGGCAGCGCAACGGCACGCCCATCACCAACGGCACCACCGCGGGCGGCTCCACTGTCTCTGGCGCCACCTCGTCCTCGCTCGTGCTGAGCAACTTCGCCAACGGCGATGTTGACCCGGTCGCGTTCCGCTGCGTCGTGACCAATGCCAGCGGCAACGCCACCAGCAACGCCGTCACCTTCGTGGTCGTCGCCGCGCCCTCCATCACCAACCAGCCGGTGGATCGGTCCGTCACGATCGGCTCGTCCGCCACCTTCAACGTTGTCGCGTCGGGCGGCGGCACGCTTGTGTACAAGTGGCGCAAGAACGGCATCATGCTCACCGACGGCGGCAGCATCTCCGGCTCCGGCACCGCCAACCTCACCATCAACCCCGTCGCGCAGGCCGACTTCGGCGCGTACGACGTGGTGGTCTCCAACGGCGCGGGCCAGGCCTCGTCGGTCGTGGTCAGCCTCATCAAGATCACCGCCCCATCTATCACTACGCACCCCACCTCCGCCACCAAAGACCCCGGCCAGTCCGTCACCTTCACCGTCGCCGCCACCGGCACCAGCCCGCTCTCCTATCAGTGGCGCAAGGGCATGGTCAACCTCACCAACGGCGGCCGCTTCTCCGGCGCCACCGCGGGCTCGCTCACCATCACCGGCCTCGTCGCCGGCGACGCGGCGGACTACTCCTGCGTCGTCACCAACAGCGCGGGCAACGCCACCAGCAACGCCGCCACGCTCACCATCAACACCGCGCCCACCTTCACCACGCACCCCTCACCCCTCACCGTGAACCAGGGCGCCAACGCCTCCTTCACCGTCGCGGCCAGCGGCCCCGGCACCATCACCTATCAGTGGCGCCGCAACGGCACGCCCCTCTCGAACGGCGGCGCCATCAGCGGCGCCACCTCCACGACGCTCACCATCACCGGCGTTGTCGGCGCCACCGACACCGGCGCCTACGACTGCCTCGCCACCAACAGCGTCGGCACCACGACATCCAACAGCGCCGCGCTGACCGTCAACACGCCCCCCGCCATCACCATGCAGCCCGCGCCGCAGACGGTGGTCGTGGGCGGCACCGCCAACTTCAGCGTCACCGCCACGGGCGCGGGCCTCACCTACCGCTGGCGGCGCAACGGCGTCAACCTGAACAACGGCGCACGCATCAGCGGCGCGCTCACGGCCAACCTCTCTATCACCGGCCTCGTCGCCGGCGATGCGGGCAACTACTCCGTGGTCGTCACCGGCTCCCTGAGCCCCGCGGTCACCAGTTCCAACGCCGCGCTCACCGTCATCACCCTGCCCGTCATCACCAGCCACCCCGCCAGCATCACGCTCGACCCGCAGAGCACCGCCAACTTCGCCGTCCTCGCCTCCGGCAGCGGCCTCACCTACCAGTGGTTCAAGGGCACCTCGCCCGCCGGCACGCCCCTCACCAACGGCTCGGGCATCTCGGGCGCCACCGCCGCGGGCCTCACCATCACCAACGTCCTGAACGGCGTGAACGACGGCACGTACTACTGCGTCGTTACCAACCTCGCCGGCAGCGCCACCAGCAACGCTGGCACGCTCACCGTGCGCGACATCCCCTACTTCACCACGCACCCCTCGAACGTCCCCACCGGCATCACGGGCCAGGGCGCAGCCTTCAGCGTCGTCGCCATGGGCGGCGCACCCATCACCTACCAGTGGTACAAGGGCACGCCCCAGTCCAACACCCCGGTGGCGAACAGCGGCCACATCTCCGGGGCTGACAGCGCCACGCTCTCCTTCAACCCCATCGCCGGCAACGCCGCGGGCGGCAGCGCCGATGCGGGCACCTACTTCTGCATCGCCACCAACCCCAACGGCACACGCAACTCCAACACCGCCACCCTCACCGTCTTCTTCCCGCCCTTCATCACCAATCAGAGCCCCGCGGGCGGCCCCGCTTACGTCGTGACGGGCCACGACCAGACCTTCTCCGTCACCGTCGCGGGGAGCCCCACCCTCGCCTACCAGTGGTACCGCACCAACAGCATCCCCAAGGGCGGCCTCCCCGGCGGCACGCCGATCGACGGCGCAACCGGCTCCTCCTACACCCTCACCAATGCCCAGTCCACCGACAACGCCCTCTTCTACTGCCGCATCACCAACGCCTACGGCGCCGTCAACTCCGAAACCGTCGTTCTCAACGTCGGCGATCCGCCCGTGGTCACCGGCGGCAACCGCCCCGAAACCCTCGACGTGCCCCTCAACGGCAACGACCAGCTCAGCGTCACCAACTCCGGCACCGTGCCCATCTCCTACCAGTGGCGCCTGAACGGCCAGAACCTCTCCGACAACATCCCCCGCGGGAACATCGGCACCCTCTACTCCGGCACGACCAGCGCCACGCTCTCCATCAGCGGAGCCCAGTACAACGGCAACGGCTCCTACGACTGCGTCCTCACCAACAGCTACGGCTCCGCCACCAGCAGCTCCACGGCGGTCACCGTGGTCGGTGTCCCCGAGTTCACCGTCCAGCCCATGCAGACGTGCGGGTACTTCAACGGCACCCTGTCGTTCTCGGTCGCGGCCAACGGCGGCCACCTCGCGTACCAATGGCAGTTCTCCGACAACAACGTCGACTTCTTCAATCTGACCGACTCGAACGGCGGGTTCTTCAACGGCGGCGACGCCACCACCATCGCCGGGTCGCAGACCCCCACCATCACGTTCGGCTCCATCACGTACAGCGTCAACCGCTACTACCGCTGCGTGGTCACGAATGTCGTGGGCACCACCGCCAGCAACGGCGCCTACGGGTACATCTGCGGCTCGCCCTACGTGATCGTGAACCCGCAGAACTCGCCCGCCGCCCTGGGCGGCACGGCCACGTTCACGGCCCAGTTCTACACCGACGGCCCCGGCCCCCTCACCTACCAGTGGTACCACAACGACCAGCCCGTGACAGATACCTGCAACCCCATGCGCACGTGCACCGGGTGCAACATCATCTGCGGCGCCACCACATCCACCCTCACCATCTCGGGCGTGAGCCCCGATGATGCGGGCGACTATTACTGCATCGCCACCGACCCCAGCAACTTCACCGGGGCCTCAACCGAAGCCTTCCTCCTCTCGCCGCGCCTGCCAACCAACGAGGGTGCGTACGACTACGGAGAAAACCAGCCCTCGGGCAACTTCTGGTTCGCCTACTTCTTCTACCACGGCAGCGGGCCCTTCACCATCCAGTGGACCAAGGACGGCGCGCCCTTTGTGCCCGACAACAGCCGAAGCTACATCTTCCAAGGGGGCGCCGGCGGCCGATCCTTCTACAGCCAAATCTACTACCAGTTCACCTTCGCCAGCGACACCGGCCAGTACCGCTGCGTCGTCACCAACGCCGCCGGGTCCGTCGAGATGTACAACAAGTTCATCACCTTCGGCGACGCGCCCCTGGTGGTCGCCATCGCCGGCGACTCCACCGTGGGCACGGGCGCCACGCTCAACCTCAACGCCGTGCTCGTGCGCGGCACCGCGCCGCTCACCTACGCCTGGTACTCCGGCGACACGCAGCTCTCCAACAGCGAGCGCGTGAGCGGCGCCGACACGGGCAATCTGCAAATCACCGGCATCACCGGCGACGACGCCGGCACATACACCTGCGTGGTCACCAACGCCTACGGCACCGGCAGCTCGCAGAACACGGTCACCGTCGGCACGCCGCCCTCGATCGTGGGTCAGACCGCCGGCCCCATCAACCAGCCGAGCGGCGGAATGTTCGGCCTCACGCTCGACACCGCCGGCGACGCACCCTTCACCTACGAGTGGCGCCGCAACGGCATGCCTCTCGCCGATGACGGGCGCATCTCGGGCAGCACCTCCGACACGCTCAACGTCAGCATGACCAACCCCACCGACAGCGGCACCTACACCTGCGTCGTCACCAACGACTTCGGCCAGGCCACCACCGCCGACATCTCCGTCACCATCACCGGCATCCCCGCCAGGGTCACGGGCAACCCCGTGCCCCTGCTCCTGCGCACTCCCGGCATCGGCGCATCCGCTACCTTCACGGTCGTTGCCGAGGGCGACCCCGCCCCCACCTACCAGTGGTACAAGGATGGCAACGCGCTCGCCAACGGCCCCACGGCCTTCGGTTCCTCCATCGCCGGCGCCGACACCGCCACCATCACGATCTCCGACATCACCGAGAGGGATATCCCCACCTCCGGCCCCAACACCATCACCAACCTCCCCGACTTCCCCACCAGCGGCAGCCCCTACGGCTTCTTCCTCTGCGACCTCACCGACGAGGTGCCCGGGAACGACACCCTCTACGTCGCCGATGATCTGGCCTCCGGCGGCTCCATCCAGAAGTACTCACTCGTGAGCGGCGCGTGGGTCGCCGACGGCTCCGTCGTGGCTTCGGCCGCACGCGGCCTCACCGGCTACGTCGGCGGCGACGGCGTTCACCTCTTCGCCACGCTCAACGGGAGCGGCACCAACGTGGGCGGCGGTTCGATTGTCGCCATCATTGACAACTCGGGCTACCACGGCATGTTCGCCCCGCCCGCCCCGACCTTCCTCGCGAGCGCCTCACCCGACAGCACCTTCCGCGGAATCGCCTATGTCCCCGTTCAGGATTTCGCCGGACGTTCCAGCCTGCCAGGGAGCACGCCGATCACCGGCGGCAACCTGCTGGTGTACCGCGTCGGCGGGGGCGACGGTGTCGGCCTGACCAACACCGGCTCGCCCGTCTACATCGATGAGTTCAACCAGGCTGGCAACCTCGTTCAGTCCATCGATATCCCCGACTCCGGCCCGGGCCCCAAGCTCATCGCCAGCGGCACCGCCACGTCGGAGGGCTTCCTCACCGTCTCGCCCAACGGCCTCTACGTCGCCTTCGTCGGGTACGACGCGCCGCTCGGCGGGATGGTCCCCGTTGGCGCCACCAACGCGCCGCGCTCCGTGTGCATCATTGATGTGCGCAACGGCGCCCCCAACATCAACAACTCTCTCTCCGACTACGCCGTCCTCTCCAGCCCGCGCTCGGCCGTCACCGACAACGGGAACGACATCTGGCTCACCGCCGGCAACGGCGGCATCCGCTACACAAGCGTGGGCGCAACCTCCTCGGTCGAGGTCTCGAACACCGTGGCGAACATCCGCCAGATCAACATCTTCGGCGGCCGCCTCCACGTCTCCACGGGTTCGGGCAGCGCGGTGCGCATCGGCAACCTCGGGCCGCTCCCGCCCTTGGGCAGCGACTTCGGCAACTACTACTGCCTCGCCACCAACGTGCTCTCCAGCGACACCTCCGAAAACGGTGCTCTCCAGAAGCTCGGCACGCCCGTCATCACCGGCCAGCCCCAGCCGCTCACCCGCGACCCCGGCCAGAGCGCGGCCTTCACCGTCACCATCGATGCCGCCGACCTCGGCGACAACACCGCCACCTACACGTGGACCAGGGGCGGCGTGCCCATCGACCTGATGGCCGACCCGCGCTTCACCGTCGACAACATCAGCGGCAACGTCAGCGCCTCCACCCTCACCATCACCTCCCTCACCGTTGGCGATGCCGGCGCCTACGCCGTCATCGTCCACAACGACGCGGGCAACACCACCAGCAACGACGCCGCCCTCACCGTCACCAACCCCTGCCGCCTCGACTACACGCCCGACGGCAGCGTCAACTCCGACGACCTCGGCGACTTCATCACCGACTACTTCACCGTCCCGCCCGTCAGCGGCCCGGGCGGCTACGCCGTCAACTGCGCCGAGAACGACCCGCCCTTCGATGCCGGCTACAAGGCCGCCTTCACATTCGATGGCTCGCCGCAGTGCTTCGAGCCCAACTCCGACAACCTCGGCGACTTCATCACCTCCTACTTCGATCCCAACAACAACTGCGGCAACAACGGCAACCCCACCTGATCCACCCGTCCGGCCCGTCCGAAGGCCGCGGGTTCACCCCCGCGGCCTTCTTTTTGGCCCTTCGCCCCCGGTTCTCGGCCCTTGGGGCATCCCGCCCTTCCTTTGCTCGTATCCTCTCCCGGCGGGCCGCCCACATCCGCCCCATTCGCGCGGGCCACGCTCCGTGCCCGCGACCAACGCCCGTGAGCCTTCACATGCCACGCACACGCTTCGTTGCCACCGCCCTCGCCCTCCTCCCGGCCGCGGCTTCCCTCGCCGACCCTGCGGCCATCGAACCCGACTCGGGCCGCTCCTTCCTCGGGCCGGTCTTCGCGCAGCCCCCCTCCAACCGGCAGAAGCTGGTGATCGAACACCCCGAGCAGGTCATCGTCCGCTTCCGCCCCGAGGCCACGCAGATCCAGATAGCCGACGTGCTCGCCTCCGCCAAAACCATCGAACTCCTCCAGGCCTACGACCTCGTCCCCAACATGGTCTGCGTGCGGGTTCCTGCCGGAGGCGTTGACGCCGCCATCCGCGCCCTCCACGCCAGCGACCTCGTGATGTACGCCCACGCCGACCGCTACGGTCAGGTCTCTTCCCAGATCACCCCCTACGGCATCAACCTTGTGAAGGCCCCCGCCATCTGGACCCCCGCCACCAAGGGCGCGGGCCGCACCGTCGCCGTCCTCGACACCGGCGTCGACTTCAACACCCCCGACCTGCCCGCGCCCCTCGCCACCGCCAGCTTCGTCGATGGCGAGTCTGTCGACGACCTCAACGGCCACGGCACCCACACCGCCGGCACCGCGCTCGCACGCGACAACGCCGACGGCGTTGTCGGCGTCGCGCCCGCGGCCAACTACCTCGCGGCCAAGGTCTGCGACAACACCGGCTCATTCTGCGGCACCGCCGCCTGCATCTCCGGCATCAACTGGGCCGTCATGAACGGCGCCAACGTCATCTCCATGTCGTTCTTCGTTGACGACACCCCCACCCAGGCGCTACAAGACACCGTCGATGCCGCTTGGGCCGCCGGGGTCATGATGTTCGTCGCCGCGGGCAACAGCGGCAACACCACGCTCTACTACCCCGCCTCCTATTCCAACGTCATGGCCGTTGCCGCCGTGGATTCCTCCAAAGTTCGCGCGTCATTCTCCACCACCGGCCCGCAGGTCGATATCGCCGCGCCCGGCGTCGGTGTGCTCTCCACCTACCTCTCCGGCCTCATCTCCACCGTCGCGCAGGCCTCGTGGAACGCCGCCGAGCAGGCCGCGCTCCCACTCACCAACACCATCGTCGGCTCCGCCTCCGGCACCATCGTCTACTGCGGCACGGGCAACACCGCCGGCGAGTTTCCCCCCGCCGTCGGCAACAACATCGCCCTCGTCGAGCGCGGCGGCGACACCTTCGCCAACAAGGCCGCCCGCGCCGTCGCCGCCGGTGCCAAGGCCGTGATGATCTACAACAACGTCCCCGGTGCATTCCAGGGCAGCGTCGGCGCTCCCGCCCCGTCTATCCCGGCCGTCACCATCACCCGCGCAGATGGCCTCGCCCTTGTGGCCGCGCCGGGCACCACCGGCACCGTCACCACCAGCGCCATCCAGAACCTCGCCATCCTCTCCGGCACCAGCATGGCCTGCCCCCACGCCGCAGGCTCCGCCGCCGCGCTCATGAGCCTTTACCCGCCCTCGCAGTTCACGGTGTCGCAATACCGTGCCGCGCTCGAAGCCGGAGCCGAAGACCTCGGCACGCCCGGCCGCGACGACCTCTTCGGCTACGGCCTTATCAATCTCCAAGCCTCCAAGGCCTATCTCGACGCGCTCGCACCCGCCTGCCCGCTCGATTACAACCTCGACACCGTTGTGAACCCCGACGACCTCGGCGACTACATCACCGACTATTTCACGGACCCCGCCATTCCCGGCCCCGGCGGCTACGCCACGCCCTGCCCTGAAAACGACCCGCCCTATCAGCAGGGCTACAAGGTCAACTACACGCTCAGCGGCGAGCCGCAGTGCTTCGCCCCCAATCCCGACAACCTCGGCGATTACATCACCGCGTACTACACGGGTTGCTGAGGCCCCACTTCACACCTTCTTGACTCACTCTTTGCACTCCGCGCGCACCGCGCCTGTTGTGGCCGCTTGCGCCTGTGGATAACACAACCTTGATCGGCCCTTCACACGGCGGGTTTCCCGTGTGAGAAACACGCACCTCCGCTTGTGTGTGCGCGATCTTTGCACGCCCGCACGCAGACTTTGGTGTTCCACGTTGTAGGGTACGTGCGAGTGAGAGCGAGATCCGTGCGCGGCCGTCGTGGCCGCCACCGGTCCGCCCTTTCTCGGAGCCTGCACTCATGGCACCCGCCCACACCTTCCCCGTCCGCTCCCGCATCGCACGCGCGTTCACACTCATCGAGTTGCTCGTCGTCATCGCCATCGTCGCCCTCCTCGTCGGCATCCTCCTGCCCTCACTCTCTTCCGCGCGCAACGAAGCCCGCGCACTCAAGTGCGGCGTCACCATGCGGCAGGTCGCCATCGCCGTCACCGGCTACACCATCGATTTCAAGACCTTCCCGCTCTCCTACGCCTACGCGGCATCCGAGACCGGCATGGACTGGAACGTGGCGGACCAGTACGGCTCGGGCTCCAAGAACGGCTACCTGCACTGGTCCTATTTCCTCTTCGACAACGGCGTGGTCCCCGGCGATGCCTTCAGTTGCCCCACGATGCTCAAAGGGGGTGCCCCGCGGACCAACCCCGGCGCCGACCGCGAGGACTGGAACGAGGGACAGGTCAACGACGACAACCAGGGACCCGGCAGCGTCCGACCCGAAGATCGCCAGGTGAAGCGCCTGGCCTTCGCAGGCAACGACGCCATCTTCCCCCGCAACAAGCTCGCCCCCAACCAGGGCACACGCAACTACCGCTACGTCAACCCCAGCGAGATCGACGCCTCCGCCAGCGGCGCGAGCCGCACCATCCTGCTCACCGAGTTCCGCTACGACCCGCAGTGGCGTTCGTTGGTCATCGGCCCGACCCAGGGCGGCAGCACCAACGGCAGCCTCATCAAGAGCCACCGGCCCATCACCCCCTTCATTCCCGGCTCCGCCGCGGCCACCAAGGTGCTGGAGGAACCCAACGGCGGCACGCTGCCCCGCTTCTTCTACCCCGCCAAAGACCGCCTGAAGGCCGACGATGCCCCCGCCGACGGCGCCATCGAAGACAACGACTCCATCCTCAACGCCGTGGGCCGCCACCACCCGCGCGGGTCGGCCAACTTCGTGTTTGTCGATGGGCACGCCGACCGCACCGGAGTGGGCGACACCATCAGCAAGCGGCTGTGGGGCGACAAGTTCTTCAGCATCACCGGCCGCAACACCATCAGCGACAAGTTCAAATCCCAGTCCGGCGACTGGGAGCGTTACGACATGCCCGTGAAGAAGTAGGCCCCACCGGGGGCCCGACACGCTCATCGCCACGACGGCGCATCACCCACCCGTTTCGCCGTGGCGGCGCGATCCGTGCGCACCGTTCCGGCCTTGTCCATCCGTGTTCACACTTACCCGAGGGAGCAGTTCATGAACGTCCGCCCATCCAGCCGTGCCGTCCTTCTTCTCATCGCTGCGGGCCTCGCGGGCACCGTCGCGGCCACCGCCCAGGCTCAGACACCCAGGGTCATCAACCTGTCCGGCGCAACGCTGTTCGACAACTTCTTTGCCGCGCCCGCGTCCACCAACGACTACATCGATGCGGACAAGAACGGTGTCGCCGGGCGCACCATCTCGGGCGTTCAGCAGTTGTCCGTGAGCACGACACCCATCTTCCCGTACCCCGCAGGCTCGTATTGGGCCGTGCAGTACCGCGGCACGGGCTCGCTCAATGGCTTCAAGGAGCTGCTCGGCTTCGGTCAGTCGTTCAGCACGGGCAACTCGTCGGCCGGCACCAACGAGCTGCGGCTCGACTTTGCCTCCAACCTTCGGTACAACCGCCTGAACATGCTCGCGGCACCGAACAACGCCCTGCAGAACTCGGGCAATCCCAGTTCATGGCCCCTGCGCTCGGACACGGTGTCGCTCTTGGGCACCTATGCCGCGCCCAACAACGCCTCGGCGGGCGGTGCGCGGATCGATATCGCTCCCTCCGACGTGCCCTCGTTCTGGATCGCGCAGATTCCCGGCTCCGGGTCGCCCCCGTTTGATGCCCCGGGCCAGGCCGGTTATGGCACGCACGCGCGTGCTTCGGTGAACGCCTCTGGCACGGGCGCGGGTGCGGGGCAGGACTACCGCCTCCCCTCGCTGACTTCGGGTGCCACCACCTACAACCTGTACACCGGCGTCCCCGCTCAGGCCAACGCCAACACCCTGTTCGACAGCCCCGTAGCTTCGGTCCCTGTGGCCGTGCTCACGAACTTCGGCACGGGCATGACCTCGATCCGCATGACCGAGATGCAGCACCTGATGACCACCGGCCGGCTCCCCAGCGGTGAGAACCTCACCATGGTCACCCGCGATGTCGGCTCGGGCACGCACAACATTTTCGCCAACGCCCAGGGCGTGGACCCCTCCTACGCCGTGGGAGAGAACATCGGCCTCGAAACCACCGACAACGCCAAGAACCTTGTCGGTGCCAACTACCAGCCGGGCAACAAGGGCGGTTCCGGTCAGATGGAGAACACGGTGCGCAACACGCGCCTGGGCATCGGCTACTCCGGTGCCGAGCGCGGCATCAACAACGGCTGGCTCGCCACCAACCGTCTCGAACTCCTCGGCATCATCAACGATGCCAACGGCTACGGCGGTGTGTCGGCCGTGCGCCCCACCCTTTCCAACATCCTCCACAACGCGCCGGCCACGGGGTACCAGCTCATCGGGCTCGAGACGTTCATCACCGTCGGGGATCCCAAGGGTGAGTCCGTGGCCGACGGTGGCCTGGGCTTGACCACGCCCAAGCTCCGCAACCCCCACGCCGCGGCGTACGTGAACAACATCACTCAGAGCATCGCGGCCTTCAACGCCGACCCGGGCTCGGACCAGACGGTGTTCATGCCGGGCGAGTTCCTGGCGGCAAACTTCGTGCTCGCCTCCGCCACAGACTTCGTCCATCCGGCCAGCAGCCCGCGCACGCTGGTGTCCAACCCCACGTTCAATCAGTCCTTGCAGGACTACATCTTCGCGCAGATCCCCGCCTCCGTCTACACCAACTCCAAGTACGCCTCCTTCGCGCTCAACGGCACCGGCAACGTGCCCCAGCGCACCACGGGTGTCGTCTACTCCGACGGTGTGGCGGGCGGTGCCAACTACATCAATCAGGCGGGCGCGGCGGTGTCTTACAACGCCGATCTGGCCCTGCGTAACAAGTTCGCCTACGACTTCAACGGCGACGGCCAGCGCACCCCGGCGGACATCGCCGACATGCTCAGGGCCTTCCGCCAGCGCAACGGCGGGCCGGCGTGGACAGCCCCCGACGGCTCGGGGCTTACCCAGGCTCAGGGCGGCATCTCGGGCGCACTGGGCACCACCGCCGTGATCGAAATCCTCGGCGACGGCAACAACGACGGCACCTTCAACCGCGCCGACGTGCGCTACGCCGCCGACGGCCTCTTCATGTACAACGGCACCTACGGCATCGTCGCCGGCTCAGACGGTGCGGACGCGCTGAACGGTTTGCATGTTGACCGCAAGCAGGCCTTCACGGCCGTTGACAACGAGTGGTTTACCCTGACGGGCTCGCTCAACTTCTTCAACACCATGCTCGCCACGGGAACCGCCTACACCGCTGGCGCCAGCCGCGCGGATATCTCCGGGGCCGCGGGCACCACCCCGGGCTACGCACCCGTTGGCAGCGACGGCGCCGTGAACGCCGCCGACCTCGACTACATCCTCAAGCAGTTCGTCGCCAGCCGCAACCCTGCCCTGCCCGACCGCCCCGGCAACCACGTTCCCGCTGGCGGTGCCAACTGGACGGTGTTGAGCCAGGCCACCTGGGTGGACCTCTCGGCCGACATGACCGGCGACCTCATCATCGACCAGAACGACGTGAATGAGGTGCTCGCCATCCTCAACACCGTTGTGGGCGACTACAACCTTGACGGTGTCTATGACCAGGCAGACCGCGACGTGCTCGCCGCGCACTTCGGCCAGCCCGGCTGGGCCAACGGCGACAGCAACGGCGACGGCGTCGCCAACGTCTACGACCTCCCCTGCAAGCTCGACTACAACCTCGACGGCTCGCTCAACCCCGACGACCTTGGCGACTTCATCACCGACTACTTCACCCAGAGCCCCAGCGTTGCGGGCCCTGCGGGCTACGCCTTCCCCTGCCCCGGTCAATCGCCCCCCTACAACGTCGGCTGGAAGGCCAACTACACGATCTCGAACGAGCCCCAGTGCTTCGAGCCCAACCCCGACAACCTCGGCGACTACATCACCGATTACTTCGGCGCCGCCTGTTGATCCTCCATCGGCCGCGATCCTCAGCGCGACAGCGCGCTTCCTGTTCCAAGGCCGTGGGCTTGCGCCCGCGGCCTTCTTTATCTGCGCTCAAAGCCTTCCACGCCGTCATCACGTTGCCGCTTGGCTTCTGTTCTGCTGGGCAACGCCCCAAAACCACGTATACTCAACATGAGCGGCACCGCCCCACGTTCGCAGGCCGCGCTTCCATTCCGGAGCCCCTGATGCATCCCACGCGCCCCTTCTTCGCGCCCCTCGCCCTTTCACTGCTGGCCGCTCACTCCGCACTCGCAGGCCCCTACACGGCCGCCACCGGCCTTCCCGGCCCCACCCACAACATGCCCGCGGCTCTCGACATCCCGGGCCTGACCACCGACGTTCACACCGAGTCCATCCTTGTGCGGCTGCGCCCCGAAGCCGCCGGCTGGGAAATGGCCGGCGCGCACCTCATCGCCGGCGCCACCGAGGTCATCTACGAGTACCCCGGCGTCCCCGGCCTCCTCTGCGTCCGCGTGCCGCGCGGCAGCGTCGAGTCCGCCCTCGCCGCCTACGCCCTCAACCCCGCCGTGGCCTACGCCGAGCCCAACTACCTGCGCCATCCCCTCGCCCAGTCCACGCCCTACGGCATCAACCTCGTCAACGCCCCCGCCACCTGGACCCACGGCAGCAAGGGCTTCGGCGCGGCCGTCAGCGTCAACGACACGGGTGTCGACCTCCTCCACCCCGACCTCCCACGGCCCATCGTCAGCGCCTCCTTCATTCCCGGCGAAACCGTTGAAGACGGCCACGGGCACGGCACCCACACCACCGGCACGGTGCTCGCCCGCGACAACGATCAGGGCGTTGTTGGCGTCGCGCCTGAGGCCGACCTCATGACCGCCAAGGTCCTCGCCAACGCTGGCTTCGGCGACACCGCCGGTGTCATGGCCGGGGCGCAGTGGGCCGCCGACAACGGCGCCCACGTCATCAGCATGTCCCTCGGCGGCGGCGACTTTGAGCAGGCCGAGTCCGACCTCTACACCTCCATCGTCAACAACCAGAACGTCATCATCATCGCGGCCGCAGGCAACGACAACACCGCGACCCCCAGCTATCCGGCCTCGTATCCGGCCGTCATGTCGATCGCCGCGCTCGACTCCAACAAGAACAAGGCCTCCTTCTCCAACTTCGGCCCCTTCATCTCGGTCGCCGCGCCGGGCGTGGGGGTGCTCTCCACCGTCCCGCAGTTCATCACCGATGTCCTCTACGACGGCATCGGCCACGCGGCAGACCACATCTCCGGCGGCCAGCTCGCCACCGCCACGGGCCAGTTGGTCCAGTGCGGCTTCGGCGGCACCGCCGCCGATTTCCCGCCCTCGGTCGCGGGCAACATCGCCCTCATCCGGCGGCGCGGCCTTGATGCCAACGGGCAGACGCTCACCTTCCTCACCAAGTGCGACAACGCCCAGGCCGCGGGTGCCATCGGCGTCATCATCTCCAACAGCATCGCCGGAGCGGGCACCTACGCGGGCGCAAGCAACTCCGCGTACACCTTCCCCATCGCCACCATCGGCACCGCCGACGGCGATGCCCTGGACGTGCGCCTCGCCGCCAACGAGGTCATCAACGCCACCGTGAGTTACACCCGCGCCGGATCCACCTACGCCAGCTTCAACGGCACCTCCATGGCCTGCCCCCACACCGCCGGCGTTGCCGGACTCCTCATCGCCTCCTTCAAGCCCGCACGAATCTCCGTGGCGCAACTCCGCGAGGCCATCGAGAACTCCGCCGAAGACCTCGGCGCGCCCGGCCGCGACGACACCTTCGGCCACGGGCTCGTCAACGCCAACGCCGCCTACCTCTACCTCCGCGACACCGTCGGCATCTGCCGCCTCGACTACAACACCGACGGCATCGTCAACCCCGACGACATCGGCGACTACATCACCGACTACTTCACCATCCCCCACCCCGTCGGCCCCTGGGGCTACGCATCGCCCTGCCCCGGCAACGACCCGCCCTACGACCGCGGCTACAAAACCGCCTACACCCCCGACGGCTCCGTGCAGTGCAACGAGCCCTTCTCCGACAACCTCGGCGATTACATCACCGGCTATTTCGGTGATTGCTGATCGCTCTTGGTCGGTCTCGGTTCGTAGTCCAACTAGGGAAACCAACTGCCCGCGGGTGGGCCACCACCCCGCTTCGCACCCTTTGCGTGCGGGTTTCGGCGTGCCAAAGCACGCGTGAACTGGCTCTTTTCTTGGCGCGCTGCATACTCAACGTGCAAGCCCGTCGTCGCGACGGAACGCGGTCAATGTTTCGAGACCAAGGATCTTTCCATGACCTCAATCCGAGCCCACAGCATCGCGGCCGCCATCGCACTCGCCGCCTTCGCCGCGCCCTGTGCGTTGGCGCAACTCACCACCTTCCAAGGCAACGCGGCTACCGAAGCCGCCTGGCGCAACGCCGTGGGCGGCATCATCCCACTCGAAGACTTCGAGTCGTACTACGCCGTCGCCAGCCCCTTCTCCGGGCCCAGCGACCAGATTCAGACACTGCCCGCGCTGCACATCGATCTGTACGGCCCCACGCCGGGAAGCTACCCCGGTGTCTACACCAACGGCAATCAGGCCCACTCGGGCACCAACCAACTCTGCAACTTCGGCGGCACCATTCCGCAGTTCGGCGATTACTTCATCGTGCCCAGCGCCGGCTACACCATCCGCGCCCTGGGCTTCTGGCAGTGCGACCCGCAGGGCGACCAGACACTCTATATCTACGACGCACAAGACAATCTGCTGGGCACCATCACGGGCCTGATCAACAACGGCTCGGGCAACTCGTTCGCCGGCTTCATCTCCGACGTGCCCGTCGCCAAGATCCGCGTGGAGGGCCTGCTGGGCGACGGCTACAACCACATCGACGACCTGCAGGTCGTGGTGAACTCGAACGCACCCGCCTGCCTCCTCGACTACAACCTCGACGGCTCGCTCAACCCCGATGACCTGGGCGATTTCATCACCGACTACTACACACCCCCGCCCATCCCCGGCCCCGGCGGCTACGCCATTGCCTGCCCGGAGAACGACCCGCCCTATGACGCGGGCTACAAGGCCGCGTACACGCCCGACGGCTCGGGCCAGTGCAACCCGCCGTTCCCGGACAACCTGGGCGACTTCATCACCGACTACTTCGGCTCAACCTGCTGAGGTCGCCCCCGGCCGCGCCGCTCACTTCACGCTCTTGCTCATGATCAGGCTCGTGTAGTTGGTCACACCCCAATCAAACCGCTCCACGTCACGGAAGCCGCGCCGCCGGTAATACGCCACAAGGTCCGCATCCGGCTCCGCCGTCGAGAGCGCGAGCTCACCCATCCCCAGTTCCTTGGCCCGCTTCTCCACCGTCTGAATCAGCATCGCCCCGATGCCCCGGCTCTGCAGCTCCGGCTCCACCGCGAACTGCGAGAAGTTGCACACATCGTGCCGTCGGAACCAGCGCGGGCCGCTCTCGGGCGCTCCGCCCCCCCCACCCCAACTGGGCTCCTGAAACATGATGGTGCCCACCAGCCGCTCGTGTCCGCCCTCGTGCATCACGGCCACGAAGCACTCGCCCTTGCCCACCCGCTTGCGCGTGATCTCCGGCGTCTGGTGGCTTGCCAGCGCGTGCAGGCCCAGCTTCACCTGCTTGGCATACGCCTTGTGCAAGAGCGTCGTGAGTTCGGCCAGCGAATCGCCCGGCCGCAAACGCCGCACCGTGATCGCGCCGCCCGCCGCGGCATCCGCCCGGCTCACCCCATCACCCGTGCTCATGCGCTGTTCCTGTTGCCCCGTCATCCCTTGAACGCCATCACATTCAGGCTGATGGATCGTCCCTGAAACGCCACCAGCGATGTGTCCTCCAGCAGGTTGAACCGCTCAACCCGCTGCACGCTCTTGAAGCCCGCCTCGCTGAGGTACCACGCCAGCAGGTCGGGCGAGAACCCCACCTTGTGGTAGTCAAACGGGTTGCTCTGCCCGCCGTAGAGCACCTGCATCAGGTCGTGGCGCTGCTGCGAGTTGTTCGCCGGGTTGATAAACAGCTCGCACACCGCCATCAGGTCGGGCACCGCTGCGCGCAGCACCCCCCGCGGCCGCAGCACGCGGTACGCCTCCTTGAAGGCCGCCTGCAGCTCGCCGCGGTAGTCCAGGTGCTCGTACACGTGCGACGCGTAAATCTCGCTCACGGTCGCGTCGCCGAAGGCCGACAGGTCGGTCACGCTGCCGATGTAGTCCACGCCCGGGCCCGGTTGGATGTTCACGATGCTCCAGCCGGGCATGACCTTCTCACCGCCCAGGTGCAGGCGCAGCGGCTTGGCCTTGCCGCCGGCCGCGCCGCCCGCACCGGCCGCGGGCACGCCGCCTTCGGGTTGTCCGCTCGCGCTCGTCATGACCACCCCGATCGTACCTGCCCGCCGCACACAACGTACGCTCCATCACATGGCCCCCACACCCGAGCCGATGCTCGCCGCCGGCACGCTCATCCCCACCGCCCCCACGCCCACGCGCGGCAGCATCCAGCTGCGCGTCCGCTACTGCGAGTGCGACCCGATGGGTGTCGTTCACCACGGCTCCTTCATCCCGTGGCTCGAAATGGGCCGCACCGAACTCCTCCGGGCCACCGGCATCTCTTACGCCGACATGGAACGCGCGGGCTTCTTCCTGGTCATCACCCGGCTCGAGTGCCGCTACAAGCGGCCCGGCCGCTACGACGATCTCGTCGAAGTGCGCACGCGCGTTGTGGGCGGCAGCCAGGTGAAGATCGAGCACGAGTACGAGGTGTGGGCCCTGGAGCGTGCCGCGGCCCACACGCCCGCCCCCCCCGACAGCCCCGGCCCCCCGCCGCGACCGATGGAGCTGCCTCAGTTGCTCGTCACGGCCTCCACCACGCTGGCGTGCGTGGGTCGCGATGGGAAGATACGGCCGCTGCCCGAGTTTCTTGTGGCGGCAGGCGCGTGAGCGGTCGGGCCCAGCGCGGGAAAAGAAAACGCCCGCGCCAATGAGAGGCGCGGGCGTGGACTGCCTTGCAGATGGCGACAGCGGCCGGAACGCGGCTTACTGGGCCACGAACGGATCGGTGTAGACGATGCGGGTCTTGATGCCGTCCAGCTCGGCGGGCACGTTGTGCGACTTGCCCTTGCCGGGGTGCTCGACATAGACGATGATGGCGGCCTCGGTGGCGTCCTTCTCCGAGGAGCCGATGCCCACGCCCCACACGCCGGGCATCTTCATCAGGTCGTTCTCGTGCTCGACCTTGGCCTGATTGGCCTTGCCCATCGAGGCCTCGCCGGGCACCTTCACCGCGGCCGCGGCGAGCAGAGCCGGGTCGCTGGAGCGCGCGGCGGCGCAGTTGCTGCCCACAAAGGAGAAGGTGTGGCCGCCGGCGGTGTAGGCGTTGACCACGGCCTGGATGGGGTTGTAGATCGTCTGCGAGGCGCTGCCGGCGAAGAGCAGACCCACGGGGTTGGGCGTGCCGTCGTTGGAGTAGAGCACCGAACCCGAGTCGCCGCCCGCGCTCATGGCCCCGGTCACGATCTGGTTGGTGAAAGTGACCGTGAACTTCTTGCCCGTGTTGCACCCTTTCTGATACTGGATCGACACGCTCGTGTTGATGGAGGTGACGGTGCCGGTGGTGAAGCCGGTGGTGCGCCCGCTCTTCATGACGGGCAGGCCGATGGTGGCGTTCTGCGTGTTGGAGCAGGGCACGCCGATGTCAAGGATCGCGCCCGAGGTGTCCACGTTGGCGAGGCGCGCCAGCGACAGGGCGGTGTCTACGTTGGCGGTGCCCAGCGGCACAAAGTCGCTCTGGTAGTCGCCCACAATGTTGCTGTTGGCCGCGCTGCAGTTGCTGTCGATCAGGCCGGGCTGCACGGTGTCCTCGCCGCTGTTGGCAATGCCCGAGCGGCCCAGCACGTGGTTGTTGCTGAGGATGTACGTAAACCCGTCGCGGATGACCAAGGCTCCCAGCGTGCCGCCGCAGCAATACAAGCGCGAGGCATCGTTGGCCGAGCCGCCGGATGTGCCCATCTTGACGGGCGCGGTTTGCTTCACCTTGTGGGCCGCGCCGCCATCGGCGCTGGCCGCCTGACCCGCCGCCAGAACCAGACCGAACACCGTCATCTTGACAACCGTTCGCATGCTGAGCCCCTTCGAGTTTCGAGCCACTGCCGCCGGGCCGGATCGCCGCCGTTGCACACGCACCGGCCGCTGCCCCGACGGCACCATGACTTGAGCCTACATCAAGTTGGGGCGCGCGGCAACCCGGCACCCGGCCAATGGGCAGAGCTCGTCAGAGTCGGGCACATGCTGGGCCGGAATCACGGCGTTCGGAGCCCGGGCGCGGCGGAGGAAGGTGTGCGTTGCGTTGAACCCCCTCGCTGGCGCTTCGGGCTCGTAGAGGGGCGTGTTGTGGCAAGGGGAACGCGCAGGGCTGTTTCGCACCGATCTCCGGAGGACCGGAGATCGGTGGCACGGCGAACGCGTCGCACGGACTCGGAAGACCGAGTCCGTACGACGGCACCGTGGTTGGGTGCGCGTTGAACCCCCTCGCTGGCGCTTCGGGCTCGTAAAGGCGAGTGTCGTGGCGCGTGGTGAAGGATGGTGCGGCTGCGCCGCATGAGCCCCGGCTTGCGCCGGGGCCTCTTTGAGCGTTGAGGCGACTGGGGCCTGTGAGTGGTTTGTCTCTCTCGTGCCACTCGGGGCGAGCGGCGGAGTGATGACACCCGGCTTTGAGCGATCGGGGGCGATGCGGTCTGGACCGGAGGGGAGCGGGGTTTTGCGCCCGGGTGCGTGCGCGGCGTAGTTCTCGACGGTCTCTTCGATGGTGTCGCGGGTGGCCTTCTCCCAGGGGAAGGTGGCGTAGCCGTTCCAGTAGCCGTGGTCGTAAGCGCGCATCAGGTCTTCGGGCGCGGAGGGTGGTTGGTCGTCACCACCATCGCCGCCATCATCGCCGCCGCCGCCGTCGCGGTCGTCATCGTCGTCGTTCTTGCGGCGCTTGGGCTTGGGGGGAGTCGGGCCGTTGATGGCCGCGGCGGAGGGGTAACGCTGGAAGGGAGCGCGCAGGATGGCGGTGGCACATTTGCGGCGTTCGATCTTGTCGTGGTCTTTGTCGAGGGCGAGTTCGAGGAGGGCTTCGGAGGCTTTGAGTTTGTGGGCGCCGAGTGTGGAGTTGACGTGGTCGATGTTGGCGAGGACGGTGAGGATGTTGCGGAGGGGAGGGCACGAAGGCACGGAGGCAGCAAGGCA
>FRDC01003743.1_pt1 | contig 21324 bp, 18 predicted proteins | sample 1106171 | NCBI WGS metagenome assembly FRDC01 (sample SAMEA3930566, study PRJEB13176) | freshwater metagenome | biome: Drinking water system; feature: drinking water; material: water | place: Singapore | collected 2014-12-20 | reverse complement strand
AGGAACATGATGATGAGGTTGCGGCGGGTGAGGAAGCCGATGAGGCCCAGGCAGAACATGACGGCGGAGGTGAACAAATAGTGGGCGAGGGTGAGCCCCGCGAGCGGTGCGGACAATCCCGATGGCGCGGCCTGTGCTGCAAGTTCGAGCAGGGAGTGGTTCACGCCACACCTCCACTCGCGGGGTCGCGGCCCGCGACGGCCGCGGCCTGAGTGGATTCGTCGATCTCTACCTTCTTGCGTGCCAGCACCACCGCGCCCAGCATCGCCATGAGCAAGATGACGCCGGCGATTTCGATGCCGCCGGGATGGTCGCCGAGAAGGCTGAAGGCCACGCCCTCGACGTTGTCGATGCGGAGACTCTTGGGCCAGTCTTTCTGGGCGATGGTGCGGGAGGCGGCACCCTTGCCGTCCTGATCGGCCACTTTCAACCAGCCTTGGCCATCGGCGCGGGGCTCGATCTGCCAGCGCTTGGTGTTGGCATCAAACACCAATCCCTCGCCCGCCGCGAGCATGGGCTTGCCCGAAGCGTCGCGTGATTCACGCAGGGCCGCATCGACCTTCTTTGGCAATACGCCAAGGCGTGCATCGCCGGCGGAGGCGAGGGCGGGGTCGGCGGTCAGGCGGGATGCGCCGACGGTGAGCAGGCTGGAAAGGGCCGCGAGCAGGACAAAGCCGGCGATGGTGGCCGCGAGAGGTTCGCGGGCGCGCTGGTCGTACTCGGCCAGCATGTCAATGGCGTCGGCGCTGGGTGCCTCGGTGGCGAGCATGATGACGAAGAGGTAGGTGATGAGGATGGCGCCCGCGTAGACAATCACCAGGGCGAAGGCCATGAACTCGGCGGAGAGGATGAGGTAGAGGCCGCAGGTGGCGAGCACCGTGAGCACGAAGTAGAGCGCGGCGTAGACGGGCCGGGGGTGGGAGACCACGCGGATGGCGGAGCCGAGGGCGATGGCGGAGAAGATGTAGAAGTGGTAGTTGGGGAGGGAGCCGCTGCTGCCGGCAGCGCGGCCGAGGCCGAGCATGATGAGGCCGAAGGCGATGGCCGCGAGCAAGCCGCCGATGATGAAGGGGCTGGGGCTCTTTTTGGGCAGGCACACCCACACGCCCAGCGCGCCGAGCGCACACGCGCCATAGAGCAGGATCGGGCTGACGACGTGGGGCAAGCGGATGACCTTCGGACACCCCCGGCCGCGCGGCGAACGCCGCCCGCGAGGGATGCCCAGACCCAAGGGGAGGGAGCGTAGTGGCTTGGCGGGCGATCTTCAACGGTCCACCCGGTGCGGTGCCCGGGCGATGCGGTACCATGGGCGCGTCATGCCCGCACTCGAATCAGCGCAGGTGACCGGCGCGCCCGCCGACGGCGATGGTGCGGCAGCGCTGCGCTCAACGGCGTGGTGGGCGGTGGTGCCGAACGTGCTGACGGGCTCGCGGGTGGTGATGGCGACGGTGTTTTTCGTGGTGCTGACGTATTGGCGGTACGACGGGTCGGCGGCGGCGCGGGGGCAGACGGATTGGTGGCTGAACTTTGCCGCGGCGTTGTTCATCGTGGCGGGGCTGACGGATATTTTGGACGGCTACCTGGCGCGGCGGTGGGGGGCGGAGAGCGCGTTCGGGCGCATCATGGACCCGTTCGCGGACAAGATTCTGGTGGTGGGGGCGCTGGTGTTTCTGGCGGGGCCTGACTTTTGGGTGCCCCTGGAGCGGCACAAGGGCTTCAGCGGGCACGGCATCCAGGCGTCGGGCATTTACCCGTGGATGGTGGTGGTGATCATGGGGCGGGAGCTGCTGGTGACGAGCATTCGCAGCGTGCTGGAGGCGCGGGGGGTGCGGTTTGGCGCGGATTGGTCGGGCAAGGTGAAGATGCTGTGCCAGAGCGTGTGCATACCGACGTGCCTGATCGCGATCGCGGTGACGAACGTGGTGCCGCGGCTTGACGCGGGGGGCGTGGAGCGGATGCCGTGGGGCCGGTGGACGGTGGACATCACGGTGTGGGTGACGGTGGCGGCGACGGCGCTGTCGGCGGTGCCGTATGTGGTGCGGTGTGTGCGGCTGGTGGCGGCGTGGAACAAGGCGCGGCGGGGGGTGTGAGGGATTCGTTCCCGGCTCGGCGAGCCGGGCCACCCGTGCCTCAGCCCAGCACGATCGGGCCGATGAAGTGGATGGCCGCGCCGATGAGGAGCACGCCGATGAGGTTGAGCGCGAGGCCGGCCTTGGCCATGTCGCCGATGCGGTAGTAGCCGGAGGAGAAGGTGATGGCGCTGGGGGGCGTGCCGGCGGGCATCATGAACGCCGCCGAGGCGGCGAGGGCGGTGGTGAGGAGCATGGTGGTGGGGTCGAGCTTCATGGCGGTGGCGGCGGAGGCCATGATGGGGAGGAGGGTGGCGGTGAGGGCGGTGTTGCTGACGAACTCGCTGAGGAACACGACGAGGGCGCAGACGGTGATGACGAGGGCGAGCGGGGGAAGGCCGCCGAGGCCGGAGACGGCGTGGCCGATGGCGAGGTCGAGGCCTGAGGCGGAGATGGCATCGGCGAGCGCGAGGCCGCCGCCGAAGAGCAGAAGGGTGCCGTAGGAGAGCCGCTTGGCGTCGCGCCAGTCGAGCGCGAAGACATGGTTTTTGAGGTTGACGGGGATGATGAAGAGGGAGAGGCCCGCGGTCATGGCGACGACGGAGTCGTTGAGGAGCTCTTGCGGCTTGCCGTTGGGCAGCGTGCGCACGAGGCCGAGGAGGTGGGAGAGGTCTTTGGAGAAGAGCCAGCCGGTGACCGCGCACAGGAACACGACCAGCGTTGACCACTCGCCGCGCGAGATGGGCCCGAGGGCGCGGAGGTCGGCGCGGAGCGAGTCGGTCTCGCCGATATCGCGCTCGGACCGCACGGGGAAGAAGACGACGGTGAGCAGCCACCACGCGGCGATCAACAGGATGCACGAGAGCGGCGCGCACAGGAGCATCCACTTGCCGAAGGAGATGTCGCGCTGGAATTGTTCTTTGAGGAAGCCGCGCATGAGCACGTTGGGCGCGGTGCCGATGGGTGTGGCGAGGCCGCCGATGGTGGCGGCCCAGGCGACGCCGATGGCGCTGGCGGCGCCGAAGTTGCGGACGGCGCGCGGCGCGCCGGGGGAGAGGGGCGTGTCGATGCCCGGCCCGCCCTCGCGGCGAGCCACCACGCCGCAGACCGAGACGGCGATGGGGAGCATCATGGCCGCCGCAGCGGCGTTGCTGATCCACATGCTGATGAAGGCGGTGGCGAGCATGAGCCCGCCGACGAGGCGGCGCGGGCTGGTGCCGACGAAGATGGTGATGGCGAGGGCGATGCGCTTGTGGAGGTGCCAGCGTTCCATGGCGAGCTGGATGAGGAAGCCGCCGAGGAAGAGGAAGACGATCTCGTTGCCGAAGGCGCGGCCGGTGTCGGCGATGGGCATGATGCGCAGGATGGGGAAGAGCGCGAGCGGGAGCATGGCGGTGGCGGCGAGAGGGATGGCCTCGCTGAGCCACCACACGGCCATGAGCGCGGCGACGGCGGCGACGCAGACGGCCTGATCGGAGAGGCCGAAGGCGTTGGCGTTTGATGCGCCGCCCCCGGCCCGGTGCAGGGCGAGAAAGACGGCGAAGGCGGCGAGCGGGCCGGCGAAGAGGCCGATCAACCGCAGCGGCCCGGATTCGGCTGGAGCATCATCGGACATGGTTTGCAGCGTATCGACTGGGCGGGCGGTTCAGGGCGCGCGGCTCGGCCTGCCCGCGAGGTTCGCATCGGCGACGACCTGCATGGGGATGATGGACTCAGCGACGGTGCCGGAGACGCGGTCGCGAACGACCACCTTCAGGCGGTAGGCGCCGATGGAGAGCGTGGCGGGGAGGTCGATGCGGCGGACGAGGTAGAAATCGCGGCGCTGGCGGCGCGAGGACTCGCTGATGTTCTGCTCGCGGTCCATCCAGGCGAGCGTGCCGTCGGCATCGTGATAGAGCTGGAGCTCTTGCGAGAGTTCGACGGACCAGCGTTGCTCGCCGTCGGGCGTGTCGGCGGCGCGGTGGGCGAAACCGTCGGGCTCGACGTAGACGATCACGGGCTGCGGTCGGCCCGCCACGAGCGTGGTGGTGTCGAGCGTGGTGTAGCGGCCAAACCCATCCACGCGGCGGCAGAGGGTCGCGTTGGAGATGGAGAGGCCGGGGCTTGGCTGGAGTGCGGCGGCCTGCTCGCGCAGCAGTGTGGCGAGCGCGGTCGTGTCGCTGCTGTCGGTGCCCGTGGCGGCGGGGAGTTTGCCGTACAGGTCTCGCAGCGAAGAGAAGGTGGCCTGCTGGGCGGGCGAGAGGCGCGCCTGCCAAGCGGCGAGGGCGGGGGTGGCCGCGGCCGGGTCGGCGGCTTCGAGCGCGGCCAGCGCGAGGGCGGTGTTCATGGCGGCCGGCGCGTCGGCGTACACGGCGGCGAGCGATTGAGCGAGTTGATGGACAAGTTCGCGGCGTTGTGCCGCGGGATCGGCGGGCGCGTGGTGGGTGGGCGCGATTGCCTTGTCGTTCGTCGGGGCGGCGTCGGCCACTGGCTGGTTGGCCGTGCCTGCCACCTCGAGCGGCGCGTTGGCGGCGGGCGACGGGCCGGGCGTTTCCGCCGCGGGTTCGGACGGCTGGAGCGGCAGAGCGCTTGGTGAGGTGGGTGGGGCTTCGAGCACTCTGCCCCGCGGGGAGGAGGAGGAGGCGCGGGTGGAGCGGTCGATGCGGCTCGCGCCCGCGTCCTTGCCCATTTCTTTGTACATGGCCTCGGCGCGTGCCGCGGCGGCGGCGACGGGGTCGCGTTCGGCCGAAGCGGTGTCGGGCGCGGCTGTTTGTTGCGAGGGGCCGCTGGAGCACGCGCCCAAGAGCGCGGCGGCCGCGCCGACGGGAAGGGCGAGCGCCAAAGCGCGAGAGGATCGTGCGGCAGCCATGTTGGGGGCCTCCTGCCCCGCGAAGTGAGAACCGCCCCGGTTCCACCGGAGAGGGGGGTGCCGCGGCGGCGCGATCGGGCGCGGGCACCCTCAGGCCTTCATCGGCCGGCCCGCGAAGACCGCTGCAAAGCGGAGGGAGAGTTCTTCGAGCAGCAGCAGGGGGTCGCGCTGGCCGCTGCGGTGCTTGCGGGCGGCGTCCACGCCCAGGCGGAAGAGTTCGGCGATCTCGTCCGGGGAGAGGCGTTTGGCGGCTTCGATGACGGGCCCGCTGCCGGGGCCGAAGAGCCGCAGGCGGCCCATGATGGAGGGGACGGGCTCGCGGGCGCGGAGGCCCTGGCTGACACCTGCGATCTTGCGTGCGAGGTCGATGAACGAGGTCATGATGGGCACCTCGTTGTGGCGGGAGACCTCGATGAGCTCGTGGAGGTGGTTGAGCGCACGGGCGGCGTCGCCCGAGGCGAGGGCCTCCTGGATGGTCCAGAAGGCCTCCTGGCGGGTGAGGACGGAGAGCGCGGAGACGGCCTCGGCGTCGATGGGTCTGCCGACTTCGTACATGGCGAGCTTGGCGAGTTCGGAGTCGAGGCGGCCGAGGTCGGGCCCGATGGTTTCGACGAGCGTGGCCGCGGCATCGCGGTCGATGGTGGTGTCGTGGGTGGCGGCACGGGCGATGGTCCAGGCGATGCAATCGTGGGTGCGGAGTTCTTCGCACTTGCGGCACGCGCTCGCGCCCGAGGCCGCGACCACTGCCTTGTCGATTTTTCCCGGATACCAGCGACCGGCACGCAGCAGGAGCGTGGCGCTCGGGTCGGGCGCGAGTGCGTATTCAAGGAACAGGTCGCGGGCTGATTTACCTCCACCCGCGCCGCGCTTGCCAGCCGCAACGGCGGGTGCCGCGCCCTCATCGTCGTCACCCTCGCCGCCTTTGAGGAGCGCGTCGGCGTTATCGACAATGATGAGCTTGTGGCACTGGATGAGGCTCATGGAGTGGCACTCATCGAGAATGTCCGTCGCCTTGGCCGAGGCCCCGTCGAAGAGGAGCGTGTTGACCTCGCCGTGCTGCGCCAGCAGCGCGGCCTTGAGGTTCTGGGTGGCCTCCAGTTGAAGGAACCGCTCCGGGCCGTGCAGGATCGCCATGGGCGGTGCGGGATGCACATTCGCGGCGGGTTTGGCGGGGGCTGGGGGCACGGGTGGGCTACGGAAATGCGGGCGACAGGAGTTGAACCTGCACGGCCTTGCGGCCACGGGATCCTAAGTCCCGCGCGTCTGCCAGTTCCGCCACGCCCGCGGGTGGCGGAATCGTATCGCGGCCGGGGGGTGTTTCGGTCGGGGTCAGTCGTCCCAGCCGCCCTGGCGGCCGGCCTTGTGGCGGCCGGTGGTTTTTTTGGAGGCCAGCCGGCGTTCTTTGCTGCCGCGCGTGGGCTTGGTTTTTCGGCGGGCCTTTGGCCGCACCAGCGCGGCGAGGATGAGGGCGCGCAGGCGGGCGAGGCACTCGGCCCGGTTCTGCCCTTGCGAGCGGTGTTCGGCGGCGACGATGAGGATGTGGCCGGAGTCGGTGAGGTAGCCGCGGGCGAGATGGGCGAGCCGCGCGAGCGCGTCGGGGTGCATGGGGAGGCGTGAGAGAGCGACGCGCAGCTCGGCCTTGGTGGAGCGCTTGTTGACGTTCTGCCCGCCCGGTCCGCTGGCCTTGGCGAAGGTGAAATCGGCGATGCTCGACCCGGCGTGAACCACCACGCCAGGCGCGAGTTCGAGCGCGCCCGAAGGTGTCGAGTCATCCATCGGGTCGGGTTGGTGTGCGGGCGCTGGCATGAGAACGGCGTTTGGCGGACGGATGGAACTCGCGGGCCCGACGGCACCCCGCGTGTCGGGCCGGTAGGCTACGTTGGTTCCCTGTCGATCGACTTTTCGGACACCCACCATGAACACCCGTTTGCTTCGCCTTCGCCTGGCATCTGCCACGTTCGCTGCGTTCGCCGCTTCGGCTCCGGCCTTGGCGGTCGAGCCTGCGGCATCGGCCCCCGAATGGCCAGACCTCTCGCGGCCAGACGACTACACGGTGCAGGCGCAGGTGCGGGCGTGGTATCTTTCGCCCGCGGGCAAGCTGAGCCTGCCTTCGAGCACGGGCACCGCGGGCGGGTACATCCGCACCAACGACCTCGACCTTGACCAGCCGCGTGTGAGTCCGTTTGGCGAGGTTTCGATCAAAGCGGATGCGTGGCGGTTCACGTTCAGCGGGGCGACCTACGACCTGACGCACAGCGCGGCCGCGCCGTTTGCGTTCACGCTGGGCTCCACGCCCGTGGCGGGCGGGGCGGCGTTCAGGATGAACTTTGACTACTCGACGTTCAACCTCTCGGCGGGCTACCGCTTCTACGAGTATGACTTTGGCAAGGAGGGCGGAGGTGAGGCCCATCGGCATGTGCTGCGGGTGGAGGGCGTGGGGGGCGTGCGTTTTCACGACGTTGACATCCGCATCACCAACGCTGTTGGCAACACCAGCGGCACGCAGCAGTTCTACGGCGAGGTGTTCGCCGGCGCGCGGGCCGAGCTGCAACTTGCACGCGACTTTTCCATCGATCTGGAACTCACCGGGGGCGGTCTGCCGGGCGAAGACCACTCCGTGTATTCGGTGGATGTGGCGGTGGGCTTTTCGTGGCGCGTGGTGGACGGGGTTGCCGCGCAGATCGGCTGGCGTCAGTTGGCCTTCAACATGGAAGACGGCTCGGGGCCGGGCATGTTCAAGTACGACGGCACGCTGGCGGGGCTGTTTGCGGGCGTGGTGATCCGCTTCTGATTCTGGGCTGGGCGGGGTTATTCGCCGGCGGGCGCGCCGCCCTTGCGGGGGTCGCTGGCCGCGTCCCATTGCTCGCCGTGGGCGGTGCGGACGCGTTGGATGAGTTGCACGTTGGGTGTTGACTTGGGTGTTTTCACCTCGTGGTGGAGCTTGCGCATCCAGAGGGCGGAGTCGAGGCCGTTGTGCGTGCCGGGGTAGCCGGACTCGATCTCCAGCACGTTGGGCATCCACTGGTGATGGATGCGCGGGCGGCCGACGGCCTCGCCGCTGGAGCAGCCGAAGAGCATGGCGTTGAGGATGGCCTGCGTGGTGCCCGTGATGATCCGCGACCCGCCGCTGGCGCCGGCGACGATCTGCACGCGGGCGATGCCGTCTTCGCCGGCGCGCACGACGATGGTGGGCGACATGCTGGAGAGCGGGCGTTTGCCGGGGGCGGGCAGGTTGCGGTCGCTCTGGAGCAGGCCGAAGGCGTTGGGCTTGCCGCGCACGGTGGTGAAGTCGTCCATCTGGTCGTTGAGCAGGAAGCCGAAGCGTTCGACGGCGAGGAGAGAGCCGAACTCGAGGTTGATGGTTTCGGTGCAGGCGACGGCGTTGCCGAACGCATCCACCACACTCAGGTGGCTGGTGCCATGATCCTCCGGCAGCGCTTCGGCCGGTGGAGCTTCGCCCTCCGGGTAGGTGCCGTACGCGCTGCTCTCCAGCGTGCCCGTGGGACGGAAGCGTGCCGCGCGTTCGCGGATGTACTCGCGCGACACAAGCCTTTCGAGCGGGATCTTCACCACCGCCGGGTCGCCCAGCCAGCGTGAGCGATCGGCAAAGGCGTGCTTGAACGCCTCGGTGAGCAGGTGGACGTACTGCGGCCGGTATCCGCCGGGCTCGGTGGGGTGCGTCTCGATCACCCGTCGCGCCCCCACCTGTTCCAGAAACAGCAGCGACTGCGCCACGGCCATTCCGCCGCTCGACGGCGGCGGCATGGTGGCCACCTCCGCGCCATCGAAAGCAAAGCGCAGCGGCGTGGCATCGGCCGGTGCGTACGCGGCAAGGTCCGCCGCCGTCATCACGCCGCCGTCCTTGGTCACCGTCTCGACGATCGCGGCACCCAGTTCGCCCGTGTAGAACGCCGCGGCTCCATCGCGGGCGATGAGCTCGAACGCCGCCGCCTGCTCGTGTACGTCGATGCGGTCGCCCGCCGCGAGTGTGCCTTCATGCAGATACCGCTTCCAAGTGAACGCGAAACGGGTTTTCCACTCCGGATTCCGCTCGAAGCGGGGCTTGAGCTCGGTGATGGCGGCCTTGGCGTACGCGGCATCGGCCACGAACCCCTCCTTGGCCAGCCGTATCGCGGGCGCGAGCACCGTGGCCCGGTCCATGGTGCCCCACTTTTCCAGCGCGGTCAGCAGGCCCGCAACCGTGCCCGGAACACCGACCGCCTTCGCACCCGTGCGTGCCGCGGCCACCGCGCCCTCGCCAAGTTTCTCGTAAAAGTCGGGCCCGATGGCGGCGGGGCAGGTCTCGCGGTAGTTGAGCGCGAAGAACTCGCCCTTGGGGTCAACCGCCAGGTGCGGGTGCGCCTTCAGAAACACCAGCATGAAGCCGCCGCCGCCGATGCCGCACGAGAAGGGGCGGACCACGGAGAGGGCGAAGCTGGTGGCGACCGCGGCATCCACAGCGTTGCCACCCTTGGCGAGAATCTCGGCACCGGCCTGTGAGGCGAGGGGATGGTCCGCCGCGACGGCGAAACGCTCGAAGAGGCGCGAGGACTGCGGCGGGGGGGGCGGGGCGAGTGGTGTGCTTGCGGGCGCCGCGCCGCCGGGTTGCTGCGAGTGTGCATCGATCGCGCCGAGCGACAGCGCGACCACGCCCGCCGCGGCAGCAAGAAATGCGTTGTTCAGAAGCCTCATGCACCAAGCGTAGAAGATCATCACCGCTTGCGGGCGATGCCCACCATGGTGCGGCCGAAGAGCGCGGCGGGGGTGTTCTGCATGTGGCCGCCGGTGTCGTCGGTGACGTGCTTGCCAAAGCCGCGCAGGCACGCGAGCTTGATGAAGGGCCAGAGGCCAGCCAGAGCCAGCGACGAGTGGCCGAACTTGTCGCACGCCAGGCCGGTGAGGTCGAGGCCGGACTGGGCGAGGAGCCAGCGGTAGCGGTCGGGCGTGAACGCCGCGATGTGCTGGCCCACGGGGTTTACCACTTTGGGATCGAGCGGACCGTGCGAGTAGAAGCAGCCGGTGAAGAGGAACTTGACGCGGCTCTTGAGCGACATGATGTTGGGCGTGGTGAAGATGAAGACGCCGCCGGGCCGGAGCACGCGGGCCACTTCGGCGAAGAGCGCGCGGTGGCTCTCGAGGTGTTCGACCAGCTCAAACGCGCAGGCCAGGTCGATGCTGGCGCTGTCGTAGGGCAGGGTGCCGTGTACATCCACCGCGCGGCACTCCACACCGGGGCAGGCGAACATTTCGGGGAACATGTCGCAGGCGAGGGTTTCGTAACCCGCGGCCCTCAGCCGCACGCACAGCGCGCCCGAGCCCGCGCCGATATCGAGGGCGCGGGCCCTTGCGCCGTCGGCGCGGGTGGGCGGCATTTCGTGCAGCAGCGTGGGCATCACCAGCGCGTGCATGCCGGGAATGGCCATTTCGGTGGGCGGCGCGGCACCGGGGCCGGTGGGCGCCGGCGGGGGCGCGACGGTGGGCCTGAACGCGACGGTGGCGGGTGGCTTGGCGGTGGTGGTGGGGGCGGCGGTCATGGTTGCGGCGAACGAGTCTAGAGCCACGGCCCATGGCGCGAGCGGGCAGCGCGGGTCGGTCGCGCTCATGGCGCGGGCGTGGTGCGAGCGCGGCCGCGGGTGGTGGCGTGGGCTCGTGCGCGTCCATGAGGCGGGAGAGTACCCGGCTGTGACGGTGGGGTGGCGGGTCAGCGAGGTGCCGAACCAGGCCGCTACGCCTTCTCAAACACCACGCCGCCGCCCTTGGCATCCACCATCACGGTGTCGCCGGCGACGAACTGGCCTTGCAGGAGCTTGGTGGCCAGGGCGTTCTCGATGCGCTGCTGGATCACGCGCTTGAGCGGGCGGGCGCCGAAGGCGGGGTCCCACCCTTCGGCGGCGATGAAGGCCTTGGCCTCGGCGGTGAGCGTGAGGGAGATGCCGCGCTCGTGCAGGCGGGCACGCAGCCGCGCGAGCTGGATATCGACGATGGCGGCGAGGTTCTCGCGCTTGAGCTGGTGGAAGACCACGGTTTCGTCGATGCGGTTGAGCAGCTCCGGCCGCAGGAACGTGGCCCCCGTCATCGCCTGCTGCGCACGCACGATGGCCTCCACAACCTTGGGCGACATGATGCCGCCGTCGTCGCCGTCTGGCCCGCGCCCGCCACTGCCCGCCCTGGCCAGTTCCCTGTTCAGTTGGTTCACGGCCGTGCTCGCCGCGCCCGCGGCGCCCCGCCGCAGCAGGTCGCGCATGGCGGCGTCGATCTCCCAGTCCTCCGCGCCGCCGGCGGCCAGTTCCTGGATCATCGTGCTGCCGAAGTTGCTCGTCATCACGATGATGGCGTTCTTGAAGTCCACCGTGCGGCCCTGGCCGTCGGTGAGTCGGCCGTCGTCGAGCACCTGGAGGAGCACGTTGAACACATCCGGGTGGGCCTTCTCGATCTCGTCGAGCAGGATCACCGCGTAGGGCCGGCGGCGCACCGCCTCGGTGAGCGCGCCGCCCTCCTCATAGCCCACGTAGCCGGGGGGCGCGCCGATCAGGCGGCTCACCGCGTGCTTCTCCATGTACTCGCTCATGTCGATGCGCACCATGGCCTCGGGCGTGTCGAAGAGGAACTCGGCCAGGGCGCGGCAGGTTTCGGTCTTGCCCACGCCGGTGGGGCCGAGGAAGAGAAAACTGCCAATCGGCCGCGCGGGGTCGCCCAGCCCGCTGCGGGCGCGGCGCACGGCGTTGGCAACGGCCTTGAGGCCTTCATCCTGCCCGACCACGCGCTTGGCGAGTTGGCTCTCCATGCGGATGAGCTTCTCGCGCTCACCCTCCACGAGGCGTGATACGGGGATGCCCGTCCACGCGGCCACCACCTGCGAGATGCTCTCGGCGTCCACCTGTTCCTTCACCATCGCGTTGCCCGTGGCTTGCCTGTCGGCCAGGGCCTTCTCGGCGGCCGCGAGCTTCTTTTCGAGCTCGCGTACCTCGCCGTACTGGATGCGTGCAACGGCTTCGAGGTCGCCGCGCCGCTGGGCCTGTTCCATCTGGGTCTTCTTGGTGTCGATCTGCTCCTTCACGCTCTTGACGGCGTCGAGATCCTTCTTCTCGTCTTGCCAGCGCGCGGTGAGGGCGCGGTTCTGCTCCTGCAGGTCCGCGAGTTGCGAGGCGACTCGCCGCAGTTCGGGAGACCCGCCCTCGGTATCCGCCCTCACGCCGGCGGGCGCCGAGCCCTTCGTGCCCGCGTGCCCCGGCGCCTTCGTGCCTTGCGATTCCAGCCGCAGCGCCTCGCGTTCGATCTCGAGCTGCATGATCTTGCGGCGCAGTTCATCCAGCGCAGTGGGCATGCTGTCGTTCTCGATGCGGAGGCGGCTGGCGGCCTCGTCCACCAGATCGATGGCTTTGTCTGGCAGGAAGCGCTCGGTGATGTAGCGGTTCGACAGGTTGGCCGCGGCGAGGATGGCGGCGTCGAGGATGCGGACACCGTGATGGGCCTCGTAGCGCGGCTTGAGGCCGCGAAGGATCGCGACCGTCTCTTCGACGCTGGGCTGGTCGACGAAGACGGTCTGGAAGCGGCGCTCGAAGGCGGGGTCTTTCTCGATGTGCTTGCGGTATTCGTCCAGCGTGGTTGCGCCGATGCAGCGCAGCTCGCCGCGCGCGAGGGCGGGCTTGAGCAGGTTGCCCGCGCTCACGGCCCCCTCCGCCGCGCCAGCGCCCACGATGGTGTGGAGTTCGTCGATGAACAGGATCACCTGCCCGTTGCTGGCGGTGACCTCGCGGAGCACGCTCTTGAGGCGTTCCTCGAACTCGCCGCGGAACTTGGCGCCCGCGAGCAGTTGGCCCACGTCGAGGGCGAGGAGGCGCTGTTCGCGCATGCTCTCGGGGCAGTCGCCGTTGACGATGCGGAGGGCGAGGCCTTCGACGATGGCGGTTTTGCCCACGCCCGGCTCGCCGATGAGCACCGGGTTGTTCTTGGTGCGCCGGCCGAGCACCTGCATGGTGCGGCGAATCTCCTCATCGCGCCCGATCACGGGGTCGATCTTGCCCGACGCGGCCTTTTCGGTCAGGTCGATGGTGTATTTCTTGAGGGCCTCCATCTGCCCCTCTGCTCCCGCATCGTGAACGTTCTTCACTCCGCTCGCATCGCGGACCTGCTTGATGGCCGCGTCGAGGGCCTTGCGGCTTGCGCCGCTCACGCTCAACACCTCTTTGGCCGGTCCGGCGATGTCGGCGAGGGCGAGCAGCAGGTGCTCGGTGGAGACGACGGAGTCGCCCATGGCTTTGGCGGTGTGGTCGGCCTTGGCGAGCAGTTCGACGAGCGCGCGGCCGGTGTTGCCGCTGCCGCTGGTGACGGTGGGCAGGCGGGAGATTTCGCCGGCGGTGATGGATGCCGCGCGCTCGGCGTTTCCGCCCGCCTTGGTCAGCAGCCCGCGCGCAGTGCCCTGGGCATCGGCCAGCATCGCGCCCAAGAGGTGCAGGCCGGTCACCTCGGGGTTGGACCGTCCAAGTGCATCCGACTGGGCATCGGCGAGAACCTGCTGCGCGGCGGTCGTAAAGCGATCCATACGCATGGCGAACCTCGTTTCATGCTCGCGGCGCGGGTGCGCTGGCGAGCAGAAGGGCAAGGGCAAGCGGCGTGCCGGGCCAACTGCTCGCGGCCGCAGGACCGCAGGGGGTGTTCCTGCCGGATTGGCAGGAGAGCGTGTTCATCGCGGCGGTCACGGAGGCCCAATAATGGGAGCATGATTCCCGTGCTGGCCCAGCTTGCACCCACCCTCCGCGCAATCGCGCGGCGACACGGAGCGACACGGGTTCGCGTTTTTGGATCGTTCGCTCGCGGCGATGCGGGGCCGGAGAGCGACATTGATCTCCTGATCGATCCGGGGCCCGAGCGCAGCGCGTGGTTTCCGGCGGGGCTGGTGCTGGAGCTGGAAGCGGCAACGGGCCGGCGAGTGGACGTGGCAACACCCGCCGGATTGCACGCGGGCCTGCGCGATCGGGTGATGGGTGAGGCGATCGACTTGTGAAGAGCCACGGCGGGCAGGCTGACCGGGTTTTGCTCGATCACGTGATCGAGAGCATTGACCTGGTGAACTCTTGGACCGGAGGCGACCGAACAGCCTTCGACCACGATATTCGCACGCAGGATGCCGTTCTCCGCCGGCTGCAGACCTTGGCCGAGTCCACACAGCGCCTCAGCGCTGCGTGCAAGGACACGCGACCGGACATCCCTTGGGCGCGAATCGCCGGCTTTCGTAACATCGTTGTGCATCACTATCTGGGCGTCGACCTGCAGTTGATCTGGGACATAGTGACTCACGACCTACCCCCGCTGCGGGCAGCGCGCGCCGAACTGCGCGTGGGGCTGGGCTGAGCCGCGCACATACGCTTCGGCAGACATGCCCACGCCGCCCCATCCACTTCCGCAGGCTGTCCACCCTCTCGAAGCCCAACGCCGCGCCAACCGCGAGGCCGCTGCCGCGCTGGGCCTTTCGCCTTACGGCCATCGTGAAGATGGTTTGCTCGGGCTTGCGGAAGCGAAGGCGAAGTACGACAAGGCGGCGGACGATGCGCATCAGGCGAGCGAGGGGGCGGCGAAGGCCGCGAAGAAGGACCCCGGGGCCGCGGCCCCCACCCCGGTTGCCGACGCGCGGCCCGTGGTGAAGGTGGCGGGGCGCGTGGTGTTGCTGCGCGACAACGGCAAGCTCTTGTGGATGACGCTCCGCGACTCGACGGGCGACCTGCAGATCGCCGCGAGCCAGCGCGATGTGCCTGCGGCGGCGTTCGCCTTCGCCAAGACGGTGGACCTTGGCGATGTGCTGGTGGCCGAGGGGCGGGTGATGAAGACCAAGACCGGGGAGGTCACCGTCTGGTGCTCCGCGCTGCGGCCCGCGGCCAAGTGCCTCGTCACGCCGCCGGAAAAACACGCGGGCCTGCACGATGTCGAACTGCGCTATCGCCAGCGGTACATCGATCTGTGGGTGAACCCGGAGACGGCGCGGGTGTTCGAGCTGCGGTCGCGGATCATTTCGGCGGCGCGGAAGTTTCTTGACGGGCGGGGGTATGTGGAGGTTGAGACGCCGATGCTGCAGTTGCTCGCGGGCGGTGCCGCGGCACGGCCGTTCGGCACACACATGAACGCGCTGGGGCTGCCGCTCTATCTGCGGATCGCGCCCGAGTTGTACCTGAAGCGGCTGATGGTGGGGGGGATGCCGAAGGTGTACGAGATCAACCGCAACTTCCGCAACGAGGGGCTGGACAAGCAGCACAACCCGGAGTTCACGATGCTGGAGGCGTACCACGCCTTCGGCGACTTTGACACGGTGATGGAGATGACCGAGAGCCTGATCCGCGATGGGGCGCGGGCCGTTGCGGCACATTCCGGCTCGGCGGCATCATCCTCTCTCGCCCTCCCCTTCGGCGAGCTGACGATCGACTACGCCAAGCCCTTCGCGCGCGTGCGATACGGCGATCTCTTCGAGAAGGCCCTCGGCTTTGCGATGACGGACACGGCGCGGGTGCGCGGGGCGTGCGAGGCGCGGCACATCAAGACCAAGTCGCCCGCGGGCGTGCCGGTGGCGGATGTGCTGCTGCTCAATGAGCTTTTCGAGCACGTGGCGGAGCCAACGCTCGACCCGGCGGTGCCCACGTTCATCACGCACTACCCCGCGGCCATCAGCCCGCTCACACGCCCCAACCTGGCCGACCCGACGCTGGCCGACCGGGCCGACCTCTTCATCGGCGGCATGGAGATCGCCCCGCACTACACCGAGCTCAACGACCCGGATGTGCAGGCGGCCAAGTTCCGCGAGCAGCTTGCGGGTGCGGATGCCGAGCAGAGCGCGGAGGAGAACACCTTCCGCACGTTCGACGCGGACTTCATCAACGCGCTCAAGGTGGGCATGCCCCCGGCGGGCGGCATGGGCCTGGGCATCGATCGCCTGGTGATGCTGCTGACCAACCAGCGCACCATCCGCGATGCGGTGCTCTTCCCGCTGATGAAGCCGGTGGATTGACCGGGCGCGGGTCGCCCTGCAGGCGTGGGGGTGGGCGGCTCACTTGCCGCGCAGGGTGGCGGCCTTCTCGCCCTCGGGCAGTGTGTCTGCGACAGCGCCGAAGGCGAGCTTGCGCTGCTGGCCGGAGAGCTGGCCGAGCACGGCGGCCATGGCGTCGGCCCGGTCGGTGTCGGTCTTGGCGTCGCGCACCTTGGCCTCGTTGGCCGAGATCGCCTCCGTCTGTGCGGCCGTCAGGTTGGCGGCGCTGCGCAGGTCCGTCCAGCGGCCCGCCACACGCACCAGGAGCGTGTCCAGTTCGTGCAGTATCTCGGCCTGATTGTTGCGCACGGCGTTGGCCTGCGCCACCTTCTTGAGCGCGCCCAGGTCGTTGGGCGGGTACCGCTTCAACTCCACCTTGTTCAGCTCGCGTTTGTACTCCACGACTGCCGCGTTCACCTTCGCCACCTGCGGGCTCGTCAACGCCCCGCGCCCCTTGAGCATGTTGGGCAGCGCCTCGCGCAGCGCCAGGTCCTTGAGCGCGTCGGTCGCGGCGGCGAGTTGCTCGTCGGTCGGGTCCTCGCCCAGGGCACGCGCTGCCTCGCGCAGCTTCATGGCCTCGGTTGGCAGCCGCGTGATGATCTGCTGCACCTGGGCGCGGCGGATGCCGAGCGTTTCGCTCACCCGGGTGCGGCACTCCAGCGTGCCCTTCTCGGCCACCTTGAGCGCTGCGGCCGCCTCGGGCGAACCGTGCAGGCGCACCACCTTGTCGCCGTCACGCTCAATGATCGAAATGTCGGGCGGGTTGTTGTCCAGATCGGGCACAACCTCGGGCTTGGGCTTGGCCGCAGTGGGCGCGGGCTTGGGGGGGGGCGTCCATTCGGGCGCGGGCTTGGGCTTCTCGGGCACGGGGATGGAGACCTGCGCCACGGCCGCGTGGCTCAGCGCGATGGAGACAAAGGCGACGGATGCAAGCGCTCGACGAAACATGCACAACCTCCAAGGTCATCCGAATACAGCGGGCCGGACGCCGCGGAACTCGCGATGAGTCCGAAAACGGCCGTGGGGCTGGTCATTCTGTACGCCAACCAGCCCGCAAGGGTACATCGGCTGGAGACAGACCGCGGACAACGTTGCCCCTAGACTTCTCTTCTCATCACCCGGGCTGGGGATTCACCCCGCTCATCGAATAGAACCGGAGCAGGCCTTTATGCGGGCATGGCACACGATCACAACCCAAACACTGGCCGTCGAATGGTCGAGCATCGGCTTGGTTTCGCTCACGGTGCTCTTCTTGTTCGCCTGCCTGCTGCTCATCCTCGTGGTGTTGATCCAGCGTCCGCAGGGCGGCGGGCTTGCCGGTGCCTTCGGCTCGGGAGCGGGGTCTGGCCAGACGGCCTTCGGCACGCGCACGGGCGACGCGCTCACCGTGGCCACCATCACCTTGTTTGTCTTCTACCTCGCCACAGCGGTCGGTTTGTCGTACATGGTGCAGCCGCGCAAGGTGGTCGCGGTGCCGGCGCAGACAGCCACCGAAGCGCCGGCGACAACGCCTGCTCCTGGCGCACCGGCACCGGCACCCGCAGCCGCACCCAGCGACAGCGCCGCCGCGCCGACGACACCCGCGACCGATGGAACCAAGCCTGCCGCGGCTCCGCAACCCGGCGAACAGACCAAGCCCGCCGAGCAGCCCAAGTGATGAACCACCCGGTGGTGTCCGCCCAAGTGGCAAGGAGGCCCGCGTGATCCGCAGCATGACCGGCTTTGGCGATGCTTCCCTTCAGGAGAAGGGGGCCAGTTACTTCCTTGAGGTCCGTTCGCTCAACAACCGCTACTTCAAGGCCACCATCCGGTTGCCGGAGGAGTTTCAGGGTCTGGAAGCCGAGCTCGAAACCGAGGTGCGCAAACGCCTCACACGCGGCTCCGTGACGGTGATCGCTACGTGCAATGAAGCCTCCGCCGAGGGGGCCCACGTCATCAACCACGCCGTGCTCGGGCACTACATCGAGCAGTTGCAGAAGACGCCGCAGGTGGCCGCGGGCAAGGTGGCGATCGAGATCGCGCCGCTGCTGTCGCTGCCGGGGGTGCTCAGCCCCCCCGCCAACGAGGAGGCCCGCATCGAGCGTGCCCGCGCGGCCTTCACCCAACTGCTGGACAAGGCGTGCGTGAAGCTGGGCGCGATGCGCGAGCGCGAGGGCAAGGCCTTGCTCGCCGACCTGCTCGTGCAGCGCGACGTGATCGTGGACCGCCTCAAGATCATCCAGGGCCGAGCGCCCCACTGCGTGCAGGACTACGAGTTGCGGCTGAAGAGCCGCATCCAGATGATGCTGCAGGATGCGCAGCTCAAGGCCAGCGAGGTGGACATGATCCGCGAGATCGCGGTGTACGCCGAGCGGTCCGACATTTCCGAAGAGATCACGCGGCTGGGCGGCCACATGGAGCAGTACACGCGCCTGCTGACGGCCACCGAGGGGCCGGTGGGGCGCACGCTGGATTTTCTGGCACAGGAGATGCTGCGCGAGGCCAACACCATGGCCAGCAAGTCGGGGGACGCGATGCTGTCGCGCGCGATCGTGGAGATCAAGGGCGCGATCGACCGCATCAAGGAGCAGGTGCAGAACGTGGAGTGACCGGGCAAGGGCAGGGCCGGCCTGCTCTTACGCACGCCCCGCCGCGGCGAGCGCGCCGGCGCTCCCCAGCACCCGCTGGGCGTACGCGTTCATGGCGTCGCGCAGCTGCTCGAAACTCTCCAGCACGTAGTAGATGGGCTGGTAGTGGTCGATCTCGAAGGGCGTGTCGCAGACACGGTCGAGGTCGAAGGGTCGCCACTCGGGCACGGGCCGCTCTTTGATGGGCTCGGCGGTGTGCTGCCCGCCGTCGCCCTCCCAGCGGCCGGTGAGGCTGTAGGCGCTCTCCCCGTGGCTGCTCACCAGCCCCGAGCCGTACACCTTCACCTGCCCGTTCTCGCGGATGAGGCCGAACTCCACCGTGAACCAGAACAGCCTGCCCAGCTGCTCCACGTGTTTCGGATCGTCGCACCGCATGGCAGCGCGCCCGTAGGTCTGCAAAAAGTCCGCGAACACACGCAGGGCGTGCAGGGGCACGTGCCCGAAGACGTCGTGGAAGATGTCGGGCTCGGGCAGGTAGTCCATCACCTCGCGCGGGCGGATCAGCACCGTCGTGGGGAACTGCCTCTGCGCCAGGCACGCGAAGAAGCTCTTGGCGGGCAGGTAGCCCGGCACGCCGTAACTCGCCCAGCTGCTCTGGGCCTTGAGGAACTTGTTGATGCCGTCGAGCCGCGTGCCCTTGGCCACCTTCACGCCGCCGGCGATCTCGATATCGCTCTCCAGCACCAGATCATCCAGCAGCGGCAGGCGGTCTCGCGTGAGCCGCAGAATCTTCATCCCCTCGATGAACTGGCCGCTCACCTGCTTCTCCAGCACCGTCCAGCGACGGTCGAACAGGTCGCGCCACACGTCGTGGTTCTCACGCGTGTACTTGGCGTAGTGCTGTGTGATGTAGAACTGGCGGGCGTCGATCTGGTCGTGCGCCAGCGTGGGGCCCAGGTCCGCCGCGGCCTGCGCTCGCCGCGCATCCCCTGAGTCGATGATGTTGTTGTACCGGATATCGGCCCGCATGCCACTGGCCCCTTCTTCGCGCCCGCAAGGCCCGCCCAACACGTTGCGCGGCAACTATATCGCCCCCGTATCATCGTCCGCGTGCCGAGCGACCTTGATTCAACCCGATCAGCGCGACACCACTCCGCGGCGTGCATGGGCGTGCTCGCGCTGCTCGTGGCCCTTGTGCAACTCGGCTGCACCCAGCAGGGAGGGCGGCCGGGCTCTCAGGCCGCGTTGGCGGGTGGCACCGCGTCGATCGCTCCCTCGCCCGATGTCGCGCAGGTGGCCCTGCTGCCCGGCAACACCGGCGTGGTGGGGCCCGGGGGCGCGCCGGCGGGGAGCGCGGCGAGCGCGGGTGGCGCGGCCTCGTCGGCCGAAGCGATGCGGAATCCACAACAACTGCTGCAACGCGCCGTGGCCATCGCCACCAAGCTGCAGTCCGGCGAAAAGACGCCGCAGACGCTCACGGCCGAGGAGCGTGAGGTGCTGCTGAACGTGGAGGCGCTGCGCGAGCAGGAGCGGCGCAAGCGGCGCGACTGACGTGCCCGAGGGGGTGGGTGGGTGGAGGGAGGGCACGCAAGCGGGGACGGTCTTAGTGCGGGCCGGGCAGCCCGCGCTGCAGCACATCGCAGAACGCGCGTTGCAGCTCGGCCTTGCTGAGCGAGGTGGCCACCACCTTGGCGGCGCGTTCGCCCATGGCCTTGAGGTCGGCGGGTTTCATCGCGGCCATTTGTTGCAGCACACTCACGGCGCCGTCCACGTTGCCGTGCGAAATGTGCCAGCCGATCTGGTGCTGGTCGATCAGGTCGCTCACGTGGCAGGGGTTTGGCCCCAGCAGCAGGATGGGCCGGCTCACGGCCATCGCGCCGTACACCTTGCACGGATGCACGATGCCGACCACGGAGTCGCCGATCGAAACGACGTGGGCATCCGCCGCGGAGAGTGAGAACTTGATCTGGTTCAGGGGTTGATAGGGCAGGGAGCGGATGTTCTTGACGCCCTTGGCGAGCTTGGCTTCCACTTCCTTCTTGCCGCCGCCCCCGCCGATGCACATGAACACGAAGCGTGGGTCATCCTGCAGCCTCTCCGCGGCATCAAGCACGGTGCCAATCGGGTTGGCGGGCGAGTGGTTGCCCGAGTACATCACGACGAACTTGCCTTCGAGCTTGTGCTCTTTGCGGAAGGGGTTGTCGTCGTGGGCGATGCGGGCGAGCTCGTCCTCGTGCGGCCAGGGGGGCATCACGTGCATCTTGCTGGCCAGCGCGCCGGGCGGCGCCTTCCTTTCGAGGCGTTCGACCATGAAGCGGTCGAGCGCAACCACGTCGCTGCTGCGGCGCAGGGTGATGCGGTTGAAGAGGTTGAACACGCGCGCCGAGAGCGACCGCTCGGTGATCTTGCGCATGGCGATCATCTGGTCGGGGTTCAGGTCCATCGCCCAATACTTCAGGGGCACGCCGCGCAGGGCGGAGATGATGGCCCCGCCCACACCGCAGAAGGGCGGCGAGGTGCTGACCATGAGGCCCACGAGGTTGCGGGTGAAGAGCCCCCGCAGCACGGCCTGCGCCAGGAACAGCCACTGGGCCACCAGCCGCACCGCGATGGATGACTTGCCCAGGCTCGAAAGCGGCAACCGGCGGACATCAACGCCGTGGAGCGTTTCGCGCGAGGGGTACTTCTTGCTGGGGTCGTCGTAGCCGCGTGCCGAGGCGTACACCACCACGCGGTAGCCGCGCCGGGCCATTTCCGCGGCGGCATCGGCTACGTGCTGGCCGACGGAGGCCGGATCGGGGATGTAGACCTGCGAGATGATGAGGAAGG
>FRDC01000365.1_pt1 | contig 21324 bp, 25 predicted proteins | sample 1106171 | NCBI WGS metagenome assembly FRDC01 (sample SAMEA3930566, study PRJEB13176) | freshwater metagenome | biome: Drinking water system; feature: drinking water; material: water | place: Singapore | collected 2014-12-20 | reverse complement strand
AAAAAATTATCTAGTCGGTCATCAACCACTTGAAATCGATAAGAGACCCTCGAGATATCGCGCCGGCCTCTTTTTTATCGCTTTTGAATAGTATCGAAATCCCGAAGCTCTAAACCAAACAACCAAAATTCTCTCGAGAATTTGGTTTTTTCGCAATCATTAAACCCCCTAAATTTTTAGCCAAGGTTTAGGGTGCAGTAAAAGTGCATCGATATAAATTCCCCTTTTTGTCTGAGGGCTTATAGTATTTACACAAATTAGTGCGCGCGCACTAATTTGTTGAGAAAGCTCGCATTCTATGTCAGAAACCCTCTTGCATGAAGACTTCTGACAAAATCATAAGCCTCATTAAGACTCTAAGTTATGCTGAGAACTTCCATGTTTGCATAATTGAAGGCGACCCTGGGTGGGGCAAGACCACGGCGGTTGGTAGTGCGCTAGTGCATCTTCAGATCGATTACGTGCATCTTGGGAGCTATGCAACTCCGCTTGGATTATTTAATTTTCTTTTTCAGAACTCAAGGGCCACGGTCCTGGTTGACGATACTTCAGGACTTTTTAATAATCCCCAAACCATGGCGATACTCAAGGCCGCAACTTGGGAACATCCAAATCGTGGACGGCTTGTACGCTGGACCTCAACTACAGAAAAATCTGAGGCTGATGAGTTTGAATTTAAGGGTAAAATCATTATTGTTTGTAATCAGTTTCCAAGGACAGCAGACGCCGAAGCTGTTCGTAATCGAGCTTTAGATTATACTGTTGAACCCACTTTAAGAGAAGCAAGACATCTCTTAACTGAAGCCATAAAAGATAAGCAAAAATTCAAAAATCAAAAAATTGCAGAGAAAGTTCTTGAAAACCTCCTTTATAATCTTAATGAAGATACATTGAAAAAAACCAGCTATCGTACTCTTCAGAAAATGTATGAGATCGCCATACATAATCCGGATTGCTGGGATCAGATGCTTGATAAAGTAAGCTCGCCCTCCAATTCTGATCCATTTAAAATTTTAAAACGATTGTCGAAAGAAAATCTAAAAATTAAAGATCAGTTACAAATTTTTGAGGCTGAAACGGGCCTTAAGAGAAGAACTTTTTTTAAATATAGAAAAAACCTTGAACTCCGCAGCCGACAAAAATCTCGCTGATTGCCGGAGTCATCCCTCGCACACATTGGCGCTGCGGATTTCAGCGCGAAATTTTTGAATTATTTTCACGATGAGTCCATTATCTTGGACTTTTTTAATGAACTGCCGATATCCAAAACTTGGTCTAATTTTAAAAACTTAGCAATAGTTTCCGTGACTTAAATGCTTTTATAAAAGAGTGGCACGAGATTAGCTTATGGAAAATAACCGGGAGAGAAAAAGTACATGGAAAAACGGGGAACTATTTTAGCGGTTGACGATAATGGCGGTTTTCTTGAAATCATAGAGAAGGCCTTAGAATCTGACTACCGAGTTGTGAAGACGAATGATCCCTCAGCGACAATTAATCTTATGGGCCATTACCGTCCTGACGTGCTTGTTTTAGACATCGAAATGCCAGGGCTCGGCGGCCTGGACATTCTAAGGCACATTACCCAGCGCTCTCCGGGCTTCCCTGTTATTATGCTAACGGCTGAATCAAAAGCGGCAACGATTGTGAAAGCAATGCAAGCCGGGGCTTTTGACTACGTTGTAAAAGACAGTAATTTCGAAGAAATCCTAAGAATTAAATTAGCCTCGGCTTTAAAAGTAACAAATATAAAAAAAGAACTCTTCAGCCGAGTTTCAAAAGATTTTAAGCGGTATGAAATTATTGGTATCTCGCCGGTGATTACAAAACTAAAATCAGAAATCGCATCTCTTAAGGGAACAAACGCGACTGTGCTTATTACCGGAGAAAACGGCACAGGGAAAGAGCTTGTTGCTCAAAACCTTCACTTTCAAGAAAAAGATCCTACGCGCAAAATAATTGCAGTTAACTGTAGCGGCATCACACAAACAATTTTTGAAAGCGAAGTATTTGGCCATGTTCAGGGTGCATTTACTGGAGCTTCACAAAACAAAAAGGGATTTTTCGTTGAAGCCGACGGCGGTGATATTTTTCTTGATGAAATTGGCGAGCTTTCACTGGAAACGCAAGCCAAACTTCTTCGGGTTTTACAAGAAAGACTGGTAATGCCTGTGGGTTCCACAAAAGAAATTCCGGTCAATGTTCGCGTGATAGCAGCTACTAATAGAAATTTAGACGATATGGTAAGGCGCGGAACTTTTAGACAAGACCTTTATTTTCGATTAAACCAGATGGCAATCAGAACACCCGCACTCCGCGAACGCCCAGAAGACATTTTGTTTTTAGCAAAAACTTTTGCGAACAAACATATCCCAGGCGTTAAGTTTTCTAAGGAAGCGGCTCTTGCCCTTGAGAAACATTTATGGCCCGGAAATGTTCGGGAACTCAGCAATACTATAGAGCGGGCCTGCATTTTACTTCAGGCTTCAACTTGTGAAAGAATTGAACTTGAGCACCTAAAGCTCACAAATCAGGGGCTATTGCTAAGTGACGTTGTGCTGCCTTCTGAAATTGTGCCTAATAAAGCTGAGGATGTTTCAGCGTGGACTTATAAAAAAGCCATTGAATGGATTGAAAAGGCTTATTTTCAAAAAAGCATCGAGATCTTTCGTGGCGATAACCGTCAAATCATTGATCGCCTTGGCATGAGCAGATCGCTTTATTTCAAGAAAAAGAAAGAGCTTGGCTTAATAGATAGCAACGAGGGCACAACCACGTGAATAAAGATAACTCCACATTTCTTTTTTATGCTGGGACTTTACTTTCTTCAGTAGGTAATCTCACTTTTACCACCTGCCTTGTGGCGTTTATGTTAAAAAGTGAGTTTTCACTGGCATCTATTAGTTTGATTCTAGGCCTTCAGCGTTTACTTCCCATTTTGGTTATTGGAATTTGGGGGCATCTGACTGACCGCCTGAATCCTAAGCTAACCGTTGTTGCTTTGGAAATTTTTGCTGCTGGCACTTCGATTTCCCTATTGCTTCTCTGGAAAGGGCAAGAGACCGTATACCCGCTACTGGCACTTATTTGCTTGCTAAGAGCGTTTATGATTTCGTTTCAGCTCGGAAGTCGATCAAAAATTTCAAAACTTCTCGGAAGCAATGAATACGCATCAAACTCTAAACACGCTATCTGGCTTATGAAAGCAACTCAAGGGGCAACTCTTTTTGGCGGGATAATTGCTTTTGTCATTATCAAAAAATTTAATTTGGAAACGGCTATCCTTTTTGATTTTATTACCTTCGTCGTAAATGGGATTCTTATTTACCGAATTTCAATAGCAGACGACAGTAACAGAGATCTCCTTGAGTCTAACGAATCGTGGTTTAAGAAATTCTCGGATCTCTTTAAATACAATAAAGAAGCTGCCCTGCTTGATATTTTTTTAGCACTTTCCCTTTTTGGCTGGGCGTCGTACACAGCAAGGCTTGCAGGAGTTGATCAATCTTGGAATGGACTTTTTACTGCAAGTTATGGGCTTGCGGTGTGGATCGCAGGATTTGCAGAGAGGTCTTTTGCAAAGAAGATTAGTAGCGCGCCATTTTGGGTGATTCAAACACTTGCCTACGTGGGGCTAGCGATATTTGGTGGACCCCATTATTTAACTCTTGCGATTGTTTTTATTCGCGATGTTTCCTACTGGGTTATCTTGCATAGAATTTCTAGTCACATTCAACATGATTCCCCTTCTAAACTCATGGGAGGAATTTCAAGTGCTAGATTCACCATAATGGTCATAATTTTAGCCGGTGGTGAAATGATTGTGGGTGGATGGTCAAATTTTGTTCCGCTATGGGCAGACTCAACAATCCGCGGACTTGTTACCCTAGTTGTTGGAGTTGTTTTGTTAGCAGGAAAATTGCGAAGTGCGGTGGTTGATGGGCGACCGGCGCTTTAGAAATTTAATGTTAATGTTTTTGCTGCTTGCATCGTTTGCCTGCACAAAGCGAGGAAAAGAGAATATGGAATTGCGAATCAACATGCCTGAAGTAACTATCAACTATGACCCTCAAAAAATGGAAGACATGTTTTCTATGATGATAGCCCTTCAGCTCTTTAGAGGTCTTATGCGGTACGATGCTGCCGGTGGAATTCGGTTAGATCTCGCTGCTCAGTGGGAAAAATCAAAGGATAATTTGAAATACACATTTAAACTAAAAGATATGACATTTTCAAATGGAAAGCCGATCACTAGTCGCCATGTCCAAATGACATTTGCAAGAATGTTTTTCTTGGGTTCATCAATTGCAGCCGACATTGATTATATTGCCGGTGCGAAAGAATTCAGAGCCACACAAGATCTCTCAAAACTTGGAGTACGCCCCATTAGCGAAAAAGAAATCGAATTCACACTCAGCCATCCGTCGGCACTTTTTTTAAAGCACGTTGCTGTGGCGGACTGTTCCATTCTTCCCCTGGATGACTTTAAAGCGAATCTTGATTTGACAGAAGCCGGAGCCTATAGCGGTCCCTATAAGATAAAGTCACTTAAAGTTAAAAACGAATATCACCTTGAAAAGTGGAGATCCGACGCGCTTGATAGCGACAACCCACCAAAAGAAGTCATTTTCTTTAGATCTTCGATAGATGGAGTTGAGTTGGCAAGGCGAAAATTAACTGACAGTCTGGACGCCCAGCCTGTAAGTAAAGCCGATACCGAAATGCTCGGCAAATCAGGGTGGATCAGTTCACCAACAGAACTTACAGGTGAAACCTTTGTTATTTTAAATCCAAAATACATTCCGTCGGAACTTCGTCGATATCTTTATCTTAAGACCAATCCCAAAGAACTGGTTGCAACTTTAAATGAGCCCAGATTCAAAACCGCATTTGGATTGGTTCCTATTGGCCTTTCTGGGGATCTTGACGAATCAGACGTTGCAGATCTTTATCGCGAGAAAACTGAATATAAGGGTAAAAAAATCAGCTTTAAAATCGATTATGATCCTGAGTCCGAGGTGAATGTAAAAATTGCCGAATGGCTCCGTAAGATTTGGAGTTCGGACAAGGTTGAAGTAATTTTAAATGGGTTATCAAAGAGCGAGAAGCTCGACCGGATGTTCAGTAAAAAAGCTGAAGCCACAATTGGTCGAAAAGGCGTTGATTACCCAGATGGTTTTTCAGTTCTGACGTACTTTAAAGGACAATATGCTTCAAATTATTTTCATGTGGAAGACAAAGAAATCGATAAGGCTATTGGGGACTCTCTTCAAATGACAGATTCAGTAAAGCAGATTCAAGCTTACAAAGATATCCAAAAACTAATTTTGAGACACTATACTAACATCCCCCTTTTCTTTGGATCACAGGCATCGGGTCTATGGTCTGAGAAAGTGAAAAGAGTTCCATCACATCCAATGGGAGCTCATACGATGCCACTTGAAGTTATTGAGATGAGGACTCAATGAAATTAGCAGAACATATTGAAAGATACTTTAATAAGGTTTTGCTCGTCAGCATTGTGGCTGGAGTTGCGTCCGTAGTCGGTTACAGTTATTTCAATGACAAAAGCGATTACGAAAAGTCCGTTGAGTTTATTATTACCCACGTAAGATCGGTTTCCGAGTCACTCATCAATTCACAAAATGAAAGTGAAATTGATCGTGATGTTAACCTCGTTTACTCCGCATGGAAGAAGACCCAGAGTTTTGATTTTAGAATTAGGGTTTTTATCGACAACGTCTTAGTTGCGCATGCGGGACAACTGGCTTCATTTTCATGGCCATCAACGACAGTTATAAAGTCTGAAATTTTACCCTCCAATCATAATCTAAAAATAGAGGTCCAAGTTTCACTTCTGGAAACCGTTGCCACCACCTTGATTTGTCTTTTTGTAGTTTTGATTTCATTGATGATTCTTTTTAAGGTTTTGAAAGATAACGCTACCAGGACAGTAAAAGAGATTTCTCAGCCGCTAGAGGCGCGCGTTTCGTGGCTAAAGAAAGCTTCCGCTCATTTACAAAATTCAGTTAAAGACGGCTATACGGTGGAGGCATCAAAAATTACTGAAATGGAAGAGCTCGATAAGTCCCTAAAATATTTATTCGATCAATTTCAGAATTACGAAAGAAGTCTTGCTAAGAGAAGTTATGACGAGGGCCGCGTTCGCACTGTAAATACGGTTGTTCACAATTTGCAAAATTTGTTTCTGATATTTGAGCACAGATTAAAAGAAGCTGCATTAAATGAGCATGACCGGAACAAATTTGAAGATGTCTTACGGCAGATTCAGGATCTCTCCTCAAAAGTCTTGGGTCGCGAGTGTCGCGGATCAGAAAATGACAGTCATTTTACAAGCTTTAATTTACTTGAATCAGTTAACCGCGTGGTGGATCAAAAACAAGAGATTCTAGAAAATAAAAGAATTAACCTTTCTTTAGATGTAGACCCTTTAGCATTTAAGAATATTTTCGCAAAGGGAGTGCGATCGGAATTTGAGGCGGCACTTTCAAATCTTATTGCCAATTCCTTTGACGCCATTGAAAAGTCTGGTTTTGTAGTTGTAACCTTGAGTTCAGCCGGTGCATTTGCGGTCATCGAAGTTAGTGACACTGGCAAAGGAATCCCTGCCAGTGTCCTACCGTTATTGACGGTTGAGGGGCGCACCTTTAAGCCAGGAGGCAATGGTCTTGGTCTTTTTCACGCGCGTCAAACGGCGGAAAAAATGCACGGAAATCTTGAAATCAAATCTAATCCCGGTAAAGGCACTGACGTTATTTTACGAGTACCCAGTTTTGCTAAGAAAGATTCTGACAAAATTCCAGTACAACTTTCTGAGGGAATGACTTTGGTAATTGTTGACGATAGCCTTTTGGTTCATACAACTTTTAAGATAGTTTTGCGTCCACACTTAAGCTTTATCAAGGTGGTTTCGCTTTTTTCAGAATTAGAACTTGATCAGTGGCTCAGAGAAAATGATTCACCTGAAATCGGTTCAAGGTTTTATTTGTTTGATTACAATCTTAAGAGTGAAACAACAAATGGGTTAAAACTCATTGAGAAATATGGACTTTCCTTGGAATCATTATTGGTTACCGGCGACGCTGACCGGGAAGATGTTATAAAAGAGGCAGAGCGACTCAAAGTTAGGATAGTTCCAAAAGATCAAATTGGAAAAATCGATTTTAAATTCTTGGGAAAAAGGGAACCTCAAGAGATGTTTTTAACAAAGTAAGAAAATCTTCTGGAAAGGGGAATAATATGGAAAGTATTGTGATAATTAATCTTGATGAACTCGAAGCTGAGGCCGATGCTTTTGAGGCTGGAGTAAGCTCCGGTGGCTTCTAATGAAATCGACGCCGATCTTCATAATTTTGGTAATCGCGTTGAACTTATTGAGAGAGCTCATGAAACCTGGTTTTGTAAACCAAGAACTGTTTATTGGGAGTGGCTTTTCTTTGGAAAAGGCAGCCCTCTAAAGCGGTTTTTTGATTTTGTCGGACCGAGTGGTACGATTTCATTTGCGGATTGTATTTTTAATTTGGACGTTGAGCCTGTCCACCACTGGCTTGGTTACTCAAAAAAGGTAAATACCTGTACTGATCTTGAGCCACTTAAAGAGCACTTTTATTCGTTCGGAGTTTTGCTAGCGTACACTTATATTTTTGGAATTCGCGATCTCCACCGCAGGAACCTCGTCTTCACGAAAACGCATTTGCAAGTTGTTGATGCCGAGGTTGTTCTAACCCGTCTCATTTTACCAAACGAAACTATTCTTCTGCCATTTAAGCAGGTGACGTGGCAAGACTCTGGCATTGGGGAGCTTTTGCCAAACGGACCAGATCATCTTTCACGGGATAATGCTAAAGCTATTCTCGACGGCTATGTCGAAATGTTTCAGCACATAATAAAAAATCAGGAACGGATTCTGGAAGAACTTAAAGGTGTTGTGGACAATAAGGTCCCGGTTAGGGTCCTCGTTCGAAACACCCCAGATTACTATTCTGCCATCGACAATACCGATTTTCTCCCGGAGGAAATTTCTCAGCTTAATCGAAGAGACATACCTTATTTTTTTAAAAAATTAGGAAATGATTCTTTGTATTGGCTACAATCACCTTCCGTTGATGGTGAAGTTCAATCGCTTGGGCGATTTAAGGCCGATATTGATCGTCATGCTGATAGTCTACCAAGGCTTCTTGGCACAGATTTACTGAACGACGCTCGTCTTGTTCAAGGACTTTTTTTAATTTGTCGAAAACTTAATTTGAAAGAAACCTACAGTCTTTCTTGTGGGGCGTGTGTTTCGGCGGAGTCGATTCGGATGAGCACGGTAGATTATAAATTGACACCTGCACAAGTTTTAAAAGCCTAAACACTTTCGATCATTAATTTCTCTACTTATGCTTTTTTTAAAAAAAACACCGATCGCTAATAGCCTTGTCTACTTTCGAGTCCACCAAAACAAACTCAAAGTCCATTCTGATAGACTAATTCCGCGAGCAATTATTTCACGATTTTAAAATCACAAACATTATCAAACCGTTAGTCATTCCGACGAGACACCCCTTCATTTTGCAATTCTAAAAATTTATGGGGGTAACGTAACTGCCCTCGGGAGGAGAATAGATGACTAATGAGCAAGTATCAAATTTTCGAGCAATGCTTGAAGACCGACTCGTGACAGTTGAAAAGCAGATAGACAAGTTCCGACGGGAAATTTCGCAGGTTCCAGAGATAAAGCCCGCTTTTTTAAAAGGCGGAATGGATCATGTGATGATTGAGGGAGATATCAATACTCGAATCGACATTCATGAACTCACTATGGATCTAAAGCGCAATCTATATTTAGCGCTAAAGAAAATTGACGATGGAACCTACGGACTATGTGAGTGCTGCGGCGACAAAATCGATATTCGTAGACTCCAAGTACAGCCGACAGCTTTGCTGTGTCTCACTTGCCAGAAAGTCACTGAAGCCACGGCTCCAATTATTCAACAGCCTGTGGCATGGGTCAGGCCCACTAACCTGTGGAAGTATTCATTGGGTGTAGCATGAAAGAAATCAAACAAAATCACGAAATTTAATGAAAGGATGTGTGACATGAAATTATTCAAAAAATTCTTACCGGGCCTAAAGCAGATTTTGAACCATTTTTGTAAAAGAGTGAAAGCGGCAAATGAGCGCGCTGCTTTCATTGAGCAAAGAGTAAACGAGATGAGAAGTCAAATGCGCGAGAAGTATTCTCTTTGGGGCGGTGGGTGGCACCAATGAGTCGCTTGGAGATTCTAAAAAATCTGCGGTTAGAACTTTCAAGACTAATGGGGTATCTCTCAACTAAAGAAATCTTATCGAATGAAAAGTTGATTTGCCAACTGGAGGCTGTCGTTGGCGAGATATTAGTCTTAAGCGAACAAGGAGAGTGAAATGCCCGACGTAGACAAAAAAATAGAAGAAATGCTCCGGCAAATTTCAGAAAAAGAATTACTGAGGAACAGGGTTGTTGGGAAATCAGTCTTTAAAATTCGAGTTTTACTCATGCATCTAGCTAATTATTTAAACTCAAGCGGTACGACCGCTAAAAACCCTAAGAGAGGATTAGAAAATGGAAAATGAAAACTTAAGAACTAAACATGACATTTACGTGGGAAGTGTAGGCACTGATCAGTTAGAGCAGAATTTCAATATCGGATACGGGTTCAAATATGATGATTTAGATTATTACTTGTTGAAGCTCTGGCCCTTACCAGGGATTACCTATTATCTCGGTAAAAATCGCGAAGGCGATCGATATACTGTCTTCTCAAAGATACTAACTGAAGGAAGTGGTGTAAGACTTCAAAACCCAATTGGTTACGGGGTTCTAAGACCTGACCTCAAAGATTATATCGAAATTTGTCTAAGATTTCCAAAGCAGCGAATTTATATGTCCCTTTATCCAACAAGATAATTTGTCGATTAAAGTTTTTTTGGCTCCAAAAAACTGTGCCTCAAATTTTCTTATACGAAAGGGAATAAAATGAATAAATATTTTTCATCACCATTTTTAGCAGCTCTGACTTTGTCGCCTCTTCTTGCGCACGCAAGTGTTGAATCCAGCATGCAGGCGGTTCAATCAAAGTTGATTGGCACTGTGCTTCCCCTTGGGGGAATGTTGGGTTTGGGGTTTGCGGCGGTTAGCTTTTTCATGGGAAGCCCAAATGCCATGAGCCATTTGAAGTTAGCGGTAATTGGTGCCGCCATTGGGTTTGGTGGACCTGCTATTATTGAATTTGTGCGATCTCTAATTCATTAACAATTTCCCCAGTGGGTAATGTCACCCACTGGGGATGTCTTTGACCTAAGTTTTTGAGAAAGGAGAATTTTATCATGAGTTTAAAGGTTACGCCCGTTAGTCAGTGCCTAGAAAAAAAACTAAAGTTTTTTGGATTTGAGGTCCCCGATCTTTTATTTATTTTATTTTTTCTTTCGATAATAAATTTTATTTTTAGTGGATTTAGATGGAAGCTTTTTCTGGTTTGGATTCCGACGGCCATACTGGCACTGGTGCTCCGAATTGGGAAGCATGGAAAGCCCGATAATTACCTAATTCATAAAATTAAATTTACCTTTCAACCAAAAATACTGAGAGCTTTTCCTGAAGCCACCGATTTTAAGAATCCGCCTACAATTAAAGAAAGAGGAATTTAAATGAAATCTGATATTTTATGTGACGAGCTTGAGGTCTGGGGCTTTGATAAAAATTTTATTATCTTTGATGATGCTTCTCTTGGCTTCGGATTAAGACTCAACCCTATCGATGTGAGTTTTCAATCCGATGAAGAAAAAAACGGCATCGCTGCCAGTGTTATGCAGTTTTTAAACGGTCTATCGAGTAATATGGATATCCAGATTGTTTGCGATATCACAGGTGGTAACGAAAAAGACATCTCTGAGTTTCAGACCCTCTCGCAAAAGTCTACCAATGTCACCGCAAAGGCTTTAGCAAATCAAAGAGCTGAGATGTATAGGGGTTTTGATCAGGCAGGTATTATTCCAAAATATAATTTTTATTTATTTGTCCGTAGACCCATGACCACAAAACTCACCGACAAGCCAAAATTTAAGATTAAGTTTGAAAGATATCCAGCAATTGCAGAATCCAGATTTGAAAGCGAGATTGAGCAAATTGAGCGTCTAAAAAGCGACTTTATTCAAAACCTAAAATACTTGTCAATTACAGCAAAGCCGATGAGTTCAAACGAGGTTATCACCCTCATGTATAATCAATGGAATCCTGAACGAAGAGTCCCATTTCAAAGCTACAATCCCGAGAATATTAAATCGTCGGTGACATTTTCGGATGTACTTATTAGTTCCACAGGATTTTCCATGGGAGCAACTAAGCATAAAATTTTATCATTAAAATTGTGGCCAGAAATTACATATTCTTGTTTGGGTGCAGCTCTTCAGTCATTGCCATTTGGTACCAGACTTTTCTTTACAGTTCACAGTCCAGATCAGACCAAAGAAATCCAAAGTCTTCAAAATCAAAGACGAATGGCCTTTTCCTTAGCAAGGGGGCGAAATTCAGGCGCGCATGATATTGAGTCAGAGGCAAAACTTCAAGATTTAGAGGATCTACTTGGTCAGCTTGTTGCCAGCGGAGAAAAGGTCTTCCATGTGAGTCTTAATATCCTAATAAGAGCTCAAACAGAGAATGAGCTTGAGGACAAGTTAAATTCTGCTCTTCTTGCCGTTCGAGGATTATCTGGCAGTGAAGCTATGGTTGAAAGCATTGCCACTTTTTCCATATTTTCACAAATGGCAATACCAAATGCCCGAGCTAAAGAACGGTCAAAGCGAATTAAAACTTCAAACCTTGCCGATATCTTTCCAATTTATGGTCCGTGGACAGGGACTCAAAAATCAAGTCTTTTGTTTCGGTCAAATCAAGGAGCACTCTTAAGATTTGATCCCTTTGATTCTGAGTTTTCAAATTCAAATCAATTGATATCTGGGGGCTCCGGTTCGGGAAAGTCATATCTGTGTAATTTAATTCTCATGCAGATGCTTAAAGAAAATCCAAAAGTATTTTTTGTTGATATTGGAGGTTCCTACAAAAAATTATGCGAAAACTTGGATGGTCAATATATTCCGCTAGGAGTTGATGCTTCAATATCGCTAAACCCATTTGATCTAGTCGAAGGGCAAAATGAAGTTACTCCAGAAAAAATAAAATTTCTTCTGGGACTTATAGAACTTATGACCAAAGAGGATGGGGAAAATCGGCTGCCAAAACTTGAGCGTGCCGAAATCGAAAAAGCCATCGGTGAAGTTTATAAAAAGCATACAACACCTAGGCTGTCGAATTTGAGGGACCTTTTACTAGAAAGTACCGACCCGACAATTCAAAAATACGGTAAGATCCTAACTCCTTGGTGTGGGGATTCGCTTTTTGGCAGATTTTTAGATCGAAAAACTAGTATTGAACTGAACAAACCCGTTGTGGCCTTTGATCTTAAGGGCCTTGAAAGTTATCCCGAGCTTCAGGCAGTCTGTCTTTTTATTATTACCGATCTTGTTTGGCGCGAAGTACAAAAGGATCGAACCACAAAAAAGTTTTTGGTCTTTGATGAATGTTGGAAACTCCTTAAGAATGAATCCGGAATAGTATTTATCGAGGAAGTTTTTAGAACTTTTAGAAAATATATGGCCTCGGCAATTGCCATTTCACAGGACATGGACGATTTTGCCAAATCTAAGATTTCCTCGGCCCTTCTTTCAAACTGTTCTATCAAGTGGCTTTTAATGCAGCAGCAAGTTGATGAGGAAAAGTTAAAAACTATTTTGGGCCTAAACGAAAATGAAATAGAGACGATAAAAAGTCTTCATCAGGAAAAGGGGCGATATTCCCAAGCGTTTTTGATCGCACAAAAAAATAGATCCGTGATTCAAATCGAATCAACGCCGCTAGAGTACTGGATCGCAACGACGGACCCAAAAGATCTCGGTGAAGTCGAGAAACTACAGAAAGAAAAGTCAGATCTGTCAAATTTTGAAGTATTAACAATTTTAGCCGAGAAATTCCCGACAGGGGTTTCATCGTTTGAGAAAGAAAGGCATTTATGAAAAAGAAAATTTCTTCAATTGTAACTACCATTGTTCTTTTGGTAGCGCCCCTTAATTCTCGGGCGGACTTGTTTGGTACCGATACGGCGGTGTTAACACAAATTTTAGCAAATGCCGTACAACAGCTCGTACAGCTCCGGCAGATTCTCACGGAAGGCCAAAACTCGTTAAGTCTCATGCGAGACATTAACCGTGGAATTAATGACTCATTAAATCTAATTCGCACCGTTTTTCCAAATGCAGATCCGGGCCTTTACAGAGAGTGGGACAAAATACAAGACGCCATGAACGGTATTGAAAAAATATATGGGGTTGTTGTTTCTTCCCGTGAGGCACCGATTCAGCGAGATACAGATCAAAACATTGGTGAAGCCATTGCTTTAAATAATTCGATATATAAATACACCCGCGATATCGATGAGATTAGTGAAACTATTAAACAGTACAGTCATTCAGTTTCTCCTGGTGGCGCACAGAAACTGACAGCCCAGAGTCTTGGAATAATGCTCACCGTGATGAATCAAAGTCTTCGCACTCAGGCCACTGGACTAAAACTTCAAGCTCAATCCCTTGCTCTGCAAAATCATAAAGATAAGGAGCTTACCCGTAGCACTCTTGAAAACGCCCAAGTGCTTAGCGTATCCATGAAGTCGCAAGAAACTTCATTTAAAATGCCGAGGTTTTAGAAATGCTTGATATCAGTTGGTTGTCCCAGGAAGCAAAAAGCATTCACGCAATTTTTGAATCCATGTTTTATGGGATGGCAATTATTTTTGTGTTATTTGCGGTAGTAACTGAGTACTTCAGTATGCCGATTGGGGGCGTGAATTGGTCACCGCAACTTATTGCCCGAGTGTTAATTGCAGCATTCTTACTTCACAGTTATCCTGAGGTAACAAATGCTCTTAGTGATTTTACTGACGCTCTCACTAATCAAATTGGTGGTTTTAACGAAATTCATCATGTGCTTGATAAAATGGGCGACAAACTAAAAACACTCACGATGTCATGGATATCTATAAAAGAAGCAATCATTGTGGCGTTTTCATTTATTACATTTTTTCTTTTGTACATTTCGGTTTTTATTGCAAATTCTGGAGTGGTTTTTGTTTGGCTTATTATCTATATTTTTTCACCAATTCTTATCGCGTTTTTCATTTTGCCATCCACGGCATCCATTACTAAAACTATGTATCGCTCACTCATTGAGGTTTGCGCATGGAAAATTGTGTGGGCGACTTTGGCCGCACTGTTATGGAGCTCGGCTTTAACTGAAGTCAATAAATCAGATGTGAATTTTCTCACCGTGATTTCATTTAATTTAATTTTGGCCATGTCTTTACTGTTTACTCCGATTGTAGTTAAGGCATTAGCATCTAGCGGGATTTCTACGTTTGCGGGATCGGCAATGGGCCTTGCCGCCGGTGCGGCAGCCGCTGCTCCGGGGATGATTGCTAAAACTGTCATTGGCGGAGCAATTGCTAAAACAGGACGGAGTGCAGGTTTTGTAGGAAGAAAAGCTTTTCAAAGCTTGCGATCAGGTCCCGATAAGCCGCCTCCGCCTCCGCGTCCCCCAAAATGGCACAAAGATGTTCCTATGCCGACAGAGCCACCAGGTTGGCTCCAAGCAAAATTGAACCAAGAGAGAAAATTAAAGAGAAAGGAATAGATTTTATGCGTTTTCCACAAGCATGGGCAGAAATTGCCACACAGAATAATGTCCTCCGCATCGCCATCGTCGGGGTATCGCTTAGCGGTGCCTTGGCGTTACTCATTTCCTTAAAGTTTGCCTTTAAAGATCCACTGATTATTGAACGAGGTTGCTATTCAAAAATCATTGCAAAATCAGTTAATCAAGATCCAACTAAAGAAGATTACGAAGCCTTTACACGCGAAGCACTTTCTCAAAGATTTGATTCGGACTCCAATGTTGGAAGCGACTTTATTGGAATCGAAGAGTTAAAAAACCGTGACACCGAACAAGAGGAACTCAAGCGCCGAACCATCAAGCAACGAGTAGTTTTAAATTCGATAAATAAAAAAGAAGATAATATTACCGTCGATAGCGATCGGATTTTGTCTGTAGGATCACTGCGCTCGGCCTTTTCATTTCCATTGACATTGGAAATTCAAAAACAAGCACGAACTGCCGCTAATCCCTACGGACTTGTTCTCATAAAAGCGTCTGCGCGAAATCAAGAAGAAGGAAAAAAGAATGATAAAAAGTAAATTAATTTATCCGCGTTTGATTTTTGGATTGATAACTTACGCAACACTCTATTTTTTTGCCACAGTAAGTTTTGCTTCAGAAGTTAAAATGATAAGACTTTCTGAAGCTAGTGTTGCCAAGGTTTTTATTTCAACTCGCGGCACAGTTTTAAGTTTTCCCACAAAACCATCTAAAGTGATTTTAGGTCGAGCGAATTCTTTTGGTATTGAGTACGTGGAAAATGATCTAGCAATTTCACCTCTAAGTCTTTCCGCAAGATCAAATCTTTTTGTGTACTTTTTTGGTCGAAGATTTGCTTTCGACCTAATTGCCACTCCTGAATCGGGAACCTCCGTGATCCAAGTAAGAGATGCTTTAGAAATTAAACCGAAAGATGGTAAAAAATGAGTGACGAAGTTCTTGAGCCTAGGGTTGAAGAATTTTCCTACGAATCAGGAAAAAAGACTTTTGAAAAAAATTTAAACTATGCTCAGCCTCTAAAGAAGAATACCGATCTTGCCCGTATCAGCGGTATAGCGCTTAGCCTCTTTGGGCTTATAATGCTCTTTTTAAGAAACGATCCTCCCCATGAAGAGACAAAGGACTCCAAAGGTTTTGAATTGCCGGGCATGACTTACGAGCAAGTGGATCTTACAAAGGGTCAATACAGCCGTGTTGAAGACGTAAAAAATGTGGAACAAAAAAATAAGGCTAAGAACTTTGCAAAAATAAAACTAAGTCCGCCGAAATTGATCACAAGGAGTGTCAAAATTAAGATTCCACCAGGAAGCGAAGTGCGCGCGCAGTTAATAAATGGTGCTTCTAATGGGCTCGTAAAAGCTAAGCTTTTAGACGATCTCATGGCGGCGGGTGAATTGCTTTTGAGTGCGGGGACCATTGTGATAGGACAAGGGGCCTCTGGTGAAGACAGACTTTTTATAAAATTTAACAAAGCTGTTTTTGAAGACGGAAGTATTTCTCAGCTTCAGGCTGAAGCTGCGGATACTTCAGATAAAATCATGGGTCTTAAAGGTTCAAAAATTGCAAGTCATGCCACCAAAATGGCTGCAAGTGCAGGACTAAACTTTTTAGCAGGAGCCTCCGCAGCACTAGAAGACACTCAAGGCGAGCAAGGAGCTGTGGTCACAAAACCCACTATGAGAAATGCAATTCTTCATGGTACCGCAAAAGCCGCCGTGGAAGAGGCTAACAATATTGCCTCCCAATATAAAAATGCCCCAACGATCTTAGCTGTGAAAGTCGGCACAGAAATTTTAGTTATATTCAATGACGACGGAGGCTGATTTGCTTAACAAAAGGGCTCAGGATAATTTAAATTTGTTTATCTTTAAATTTAAGCGCGCCACCAGAATTTTTGTAGAACTGTGGCTTGGACTTAAGAACGATACAATTCCCCACGAAAAGTGCGGCGGCTGGTTGTTCATTGTTGGAGTAACCGTCTACACTCACCTTGATTATAAACTCTTTAAACTCCTAAAAAAAGAACACCTCTATCCTGAAAATCATCCTTACATATACTGGTCAAATGTATTTGTTATAGCTCTTCTAGGATATTTAGGCTGGGCCGCCTTTCGAGTTCAGGCAAGGCGAATGTATTTTGACCAGCTCACTAAAATTTTTTCTGATCTTGGCTTGGTAACTGTTACTAAGCGGTTACCCGCTTTTGTTTCTGACCGTGAAATTGATGCCCACTATCATGTGATGACCTTATTTAAAAACGGACTCTCTGTTAAGGATTTTCTACTGGTAAAAGACAAACTATCTGAGGCCCTTCATTGTTTTATCGAAGAGATTAGGGAGGCAAGAAAAGAGGGTCTAATTGAAATTCTGTATTCAAGAAAAGATTTTGACAAGATCGTAGACCTCGATAGTCCAAATAGTTTTCCGAATTACTCGTTCACAATCGGTAACACCAGACTTGGTAAGCAGGTAAAAAATTTATCAGATGTGCCGCATTTTTTGATTGCCGGAACCAGCAATCAAGGTAAATCAACTTTTTTACGACAATTTATCACCACACTTTATCTAAACAATATGTCAATGAACTTTACATTAATCGATCTCAAAAGCGGCTTAGAGTCCATTTGTTTTAGAGATCTTCCACGGGTTGACTGTGTCACCGAGGCCAATAAAGCCATTAAAGCTTTAGAAAAATTAGAAGGACTAATAAAAACTAGAGCTCAAATTTTACTTGCCAACAATTGTGAAAAAATTGAGGAGTTTTTTAAAATTCCGGTTGATCAAAGAAAGTATCCAAACAATATGCTTGATAAAAATTTAACTCGTCACTTAATTGTAATTGATGAAGCGGCAGAGCTATTTTTAGCTGGCCAACACTTAAGCTCTGATAGCGCAGTGAAATCTAGACGAATTGTTCAAACGATTGCGGCCCAAGGACGAGCCGTGGGTCTTCACATAGTGGTTTCAACACAGCGCCCAGATTACAAAATTGTCGACATGGCTATTAAAACTAATCTTCAAGGCCGAATTTGTTTTTATATGGCCGACAACGCAAGCAGCATGACGATCTTAGATAGCGGACGAGCCTCTGATTTACCCAATCTTCCAGGAAGAGCCATTTGGAAAAACGGTAATGAGATATTTGAAATTCAAGCCCCCATGCTGTCAAAAGACGCCGCCAATCAAGTTCTCGACAATTTAAGAGTCAAAAAAGCGGAAGAGGCTAAGCAAATTATTGCCCCAAACGTCACTGAAGCCAACGAAGAAGTTGATCTTGAAAAGGATGCTTAGTGTATGAAAAAATTGGAACGAACGAGCCTTACATTAACAGTGGAAATTCCGATTTTGCTATTTTTGTGGCGTTGGAAAGTAGCAACGACGTCGGCTATACATTTAAGATTTGAACCTGACTTTAAATGGACAAAAAATACGTCTTATAGCCGGATGCTCACTTTAAAAAGAAAAGGGTTTGTTGATTTTAAATATTCTGACAATTGCCTTTTTAAAACTTGGACTCTAACTCAGAGGGGTTTCAAGGCAATATCAAACAAGCTTCCCCAATTAAGAGAAGAGGGATACCTGTCTGAAAACATTGAACACGATATTTATGTTCTGGCGGCTCACAACGGCAATTGGATTGCTCGACATTCTGCTATTGATGTTAAGAATATCACGGAACAAGAATTGAGAAGATACGCTATTGAGAGTCTACCAAATTATTTGCCCAGTGTGCTTGAGCACAAACCTGATGGATACTGGGTATTTGGCAAAGACAATAGTCGAAGAATCATTTCGCTTGAAGTAGAAATTAATCGCAAATCTGGTGATGACTATTCTATTGTTGGCGACTTTTATAATACTAATCCGCAAATTACGTTTGTTCTTTGGATCGTTCAATCTCAGTCCTTAGCTAATAAAATTGTGACAGCAGCCTCGCAAAAATTAGGTCTGTACCGAGACATCCACAACTTCATTTTACTTAGTGATTTTGCTGAGCTTGGATGGGATGCTGTCATTTTTCATGGAAAATGCGCTCGGCTTAAAATGCATGAGTTTCTGAATATTCATAGACCTAAACAACTCTTAAACAAGTCTCAAACATCTCTTAAACATGTTTACGTTCAGACAATTCTCGACAGCCGAGTTACTCGATACAAATCAAGCACTTATGAAAATCAACCCAAAGACCATTTTGGTAACTGACCCCACTGTGTCACTTAAAAACTGCCCCCTCCATATAGACAATTTTCAGAAAGGATATCATTTATGAACAACTCAATAATTTTTCTCGCAGCAATTTCACTTTTTGTTTCAGCGTGTGCTTCTGTAAAGAATACTTCGGAAAAAAACAAACCTCGTGTACCAGGACTAAAGAATGCAGAAGTAAAAACAATTTGGATTCCCGACAAAATCGAAGGGAATCGGTTCGAGGAGGGACACTACATCCATTTGATAGATAAGCAAACAACGTGGAGTGCTGAGTAATGGAAAATAATAAAAAACGACAAAAACATTTCGACCGAATTACGCTCGACACAAAAACGCTCCAGATAATTGACGGGTGGATTGCCCAAGTAAAACTTTATAAGAGCGGCGTTGATTTATCGCGAAAGGATCTTTTAAACTGGCTGGTGCAAAATCTCCCTGAGCGTTTATCTGGCTCTCAGGAAAAGCAATTAGCCGAAGCTCATTACAGCGAGCTTAGATTTCTTCACTACGCGGCTCGAAGAATTAAGGATGCAAAGGCCCGAGGAGAAACTTTAACGCTTAAAGATCTTGAGGGGAAGCCAGTTAACGCTAAAGAGCCCGGTGTAAAGCGAAAACTGCGAAAGCCAAAAACTACAGAGGCCGTTTCCGTTGATATTAGCGCAACAAATGAAAATTCAGTTGCAAACAATGAGATTTTAAAATCTACGCAGTGATTTTTAAGTCGTAATGAATTGAATTCTCGAATGACGTGACCCATATTTTTGTCTCCAACTTCTTTGATTTTCATTGGAGTTGTGCTATGGTTGATTTTAATAACTCAGACGAATTTTCCTCTGAGGAGCTCTTTGACAAGTTGAAGTGGATGAATGCAAAAGAAGCCGCCCTGTATGCGCGAGTTTCTGTCGGCCAGATCCGAAATATGGTTTGGCGTGGACAATTAAAGTCCTATAAAATCAGAAACCGCCTTCGATTCTTACGCGCGGATCTTGATCGACTCATGAAACCTCTTTTTTAAAAGGAGAAATTCATGGCGGTTATGGAATATAAAAATGACGATGGTCAAATTTTTTGGAAAGCGTACGTAAGCATTAAAAGTAGAGTGAAACCTTCCATTCGAGTTCAAAAGTGGAAGTTTAACTTGAAATCAGAAAAACAGGCAGAACGAGAAGAGACCAATCTTTTAAAGATTTGCCAAGCTGAAGTTCTACAAAAAGAAACTCAAGGCGAAACCTGGGGAACCCTTGTTGAGTCTTGGGAAAATTATTTAAGAACTGAGAACAAAGGTCTTAATGAACATACACGCAGTGATTATATTGCGGTATTGAGAAAACACACTGGGAGCTGGTGGAAACGAGCTGCCCGGGAAATCTCAAGAGCTGATGTGATCGAGGTGTTAAACCAAATGAAAGCATCTGGCAGTTCTGTGAGTTATCAAAACGTAGTGAAAATTATCATTAACCGAGCTTTCACTTACGCTATTGATCACAGAGTTGTTCAGGGAGTGGATCGAAGTCCAACATTTGGAATTAGTCTTGGGAGAGAAGAAGAAAAGAAACCCGAGATTTTAAACATCGATCAAATTAGGAAGCTGCTCAGTGAGGCTAAACGTCTTGGCAGTCCTTGGCTTCCGGTATGGACTTTGGCGGTCTTAACCGGCTGCCGTAACGGCGAGTTGTTTGCACTTTTGTGGAGCGATGTAGATTTGAGAAACCAAGAAATCACGGTGAACAAATCTTACTGCGCAAGAATCAAGAAAGTGAAATCAACAAAGGCTGGGTACTGGAGAACGGTCCCGATCTCAAGTGAGCTTTTGGGTTTTTTAACTGAACTTAAAGCTCAATCGAAAGATCGGCTTGAGGTTTTACCGAGACTTCCTCGGTGGGCTCAAGGTGATCAAGCCAGAAGACTAAGAGAGTTCTGCTCAGGTATTGGGCTCCCTTCGGTGAGATTTCATACGTTACGAGCGTGTTTTGCGACACAACTAATTCGTAACGGAGTCCCGCCAATACAGATTCAAAAAATCTGTGGATGGAAGGATTTAGAAACCATGCAGCGCTATATCAGGCTTGCAGGGATCGAAACCAAAGGTGCAACCGATAGCTTGAGAATTCTGTCTGATTTGAATGTTCTGGAGGAAGCAGCCCAGGCGTTTGGGTCCTGTCAGGAGAGGGTCGGTTAGATGAGCAAAATCCATGACAATGAAGTCTTAGTTGCGTCTTACTGGCGCGCTAAGATGTTGAAATGGTTGGATTCACATCGAATCCGCCAATCCTAGACGACCAAAAAACTGAGAATCGAAAAATCTAAAACGAATT
>FRDC01000375.1_pt1 | contig 21330 bp, 18 predicted proteins | sample 1106171 | NCBI WGS metagenome assembly FRDC01 (sample SAMEA3930566, study PRJEB13176) | freshwater metagenome | biome: Drinking water system; feature: drinking water; material: water | place: Singapore | collected 2014-12-20 | reverse complement strand
GGCAGTCCGCCTCGCTCGTAAAGCGTCAGCGTTTTCGCCCTGACGTCAAAGGCGAGCGCGAACCGTTCGAGAATATCAAGGCCGATGACCCCCGCCGGCGTGTCCCGCGGCGCCTCCCAGTCGGGGAGCACAACGCCGACATGCTCGCGCGCGAGCGTCGTTCCTGCGCGGATTTCGCCGATCTCAAAGGGGCTGAAGAACCGCGCGCCGCTGATCCCGAGAACGCGCACCTGCGGTCTTTCGGCGGCTTGAAAGTTTTCGCGTCGAGCAAGGTTCTCGAAGGCGATCGTCAGCGTCGCGCCCGTGTCTATGACGAAGGGGTAGGGGCCGTGGCCGTTGATCGTCACATCGATCGCCACCGCGCCCTCGCTGGTCACCTTGTACGGAATGACCGCGAGCGGCGCTGCGGCCCGTGCAGGCCCTAACGCCGCAAGCAGGACGCTGAAAAGCATTGCAAAGAGGCGAGCGGAAAAACCCATGGCGGGTCGCAGACTACCGCTTTGGCGGCGCGATGGGCGCCGGCTTCGGGCGCGATTTCGCGCGGGCCGCCGCATGGTCCCCTCCCTTCGGCGCGCGACCGCAAATTTCGGGCGGCGCCCAGCCGCCTTTCGAGGGATAAGGTCGCCATGACCGAAAGACCTGCGCACCCCTATTGCGATGACGATGCGCGCTGGCGGGCGGTCCTTGCCCGCGATCGCGCCGCCGACGGCCGATTCCTGACCTGTGTGCGGACGACCGGCGTCTATTGCCGCCCCTCCTGTCCGGGCCGGCCCATGCGCCGGAACGTCTTTTTCGTCGCCGCCCCGGCCGAGGCGAGGGCCGCCGGAATGCGCGCCTGCAAGCGCTGCCGGCCAGACGGCTAGGGAATAAGGCCTTGCGCCGGGCGCTTTCCCGGCTATAACGCGCGCCTCTTGGGTCGCCGGGCCCCCCGTCAAAACGGGGGAAGGCATGCCTTGGCGGTCCTTTCATGCGCCCTCTTCGAGGGCCCTATCCAGGGTAGCAAAATGCCGAAGATGAAGACCAAGTCCTCCGCCAAGAAGCGGTTCAAGATGACCGCGTCCGGCAAGGTGAAAGCCGGTGTCGCCGGCAAGCGCCACCGCCTGATTTCGCATAACGGCAAATATATCCGTCAGAACCGCGGCACTGTCGTGCTGTCTGACGCCGATGCGAAAATCATCAAGAAATACATGCCCAATCACCGCTAGGAGGGGACCCCCATGTCACGTGTCAAACGGGGCGTCACGTCCCACGCCAAGCACAAGAAAGTCATCAAGGCGGCGAAAGGCTATTACGGCCGCCGCAAGAACACGATCCGCATCGCCAAGCAGGCGGTCGAAAAGGCGAACCAGTACGCTTACCGTGATCGTCGCGTCAGGAAGCGGAATTTCCGCGCCCTGTGGATCCAGCGCATCAACGCCGGCGCGCGCGAACTCGGCATGACCTATTCCCGATTTATCGACGGGCTCGCGAAGGCCGGGATCGAGGTTGACCGCAAGGTGCTCGCCGATCTCGCCGTCAAGGAGCCCGAGGCGTTCAAGGCCCTGGCGGACAAGGCGAAGGCGGCGCTCGCCGCGTAAGCAACGGATCCCCGGCCCTGAATCCAGAACAGCCGGGTGACGTCAGGCGATGAATTCGATTAAGCGTCATCCGGGAACGGATGACGCTTTTTCATTGGAGTCCGGACACAATGTCCGAAATCGACAACATCGAACGTGACACGCTCGCCAGGATCGCCGTCGCCGACAGCATTGCTGCGCTCGAAGAAGTGCGCGTCGCGGCGCTCGGAAAAAAAGGCGTCGTCAGCGAGCGGATGAAGACGCTTGGCGCGCTAGCGCCGGAAGAGCGCAAGGCCGCGGGCGCCGCGCTCAACGTCCTCAAGGACAAGATCGCCGCCGCAATCGAGGAGAAGAAGCGGAAACTCGAAGACGCCGCGCTCGATGAACGTCTACGCAATGAGAAAGTCGACGTGACCCTGCCGGTTCCGCGTGAACCGAGGGGGCGCATCCATCCGGTGACGCAGGTGACGGAGGAGGTCGTGGCGATCTTCTCGGCGATGGGCTTCGATGTCGCGGAGGGGCCGGACATCGAGGACGACTTCCACAACTTCACCGCGCTCAACTTTCCGGCCGACCATCCGGCGCGCGAGATGCACGACACCTTCTTCTTTCATCCGAAGGCGGACGGATCGCGCATGCTGCTTCGTACGCACACCTCGCCGGTGCAGATCCGGACGATGATGACACGGAAACCGCCGATCAGGATCATCATCCCGGGGCGCACTTTCCGTTGCGACTCCGACCAGACGCACACGCCGATGTTCCACCAGGTCGAGGGCCTCGTCATCGACCGGCAAACCCATATGGGTCATCTCAAGGGCACGCTCGAGGCTTTCTGCAAGGCGTTCTTCGAGGTCGACAGCGTCAGGACCCGGTTCCGCCCCCACTTCTTTCCGTTCACGGAGCCTTCTGCCGAGATGGACATCGGTTATGAGCGGGTCGGCAATGAGATCCGCATCGGGCAGGGGGAGAAGTGGATGGAAATCCTCGGCTCCGGCATGGTCCACCCGAACGTGCTCCGCAATTGCGGGCTCGACCCTGACGAGTATCAGGGCTTCGCCTTCGGCATGGGCATCGACCGGCTCGCCATGCTAAAGTACGGAATACCGGACCTTCGCGATTTCTTCGCGGCGGACGCGCGCTGGCTCGAGCATTATGGGTTCGATCCGCTTGACCAGCCGAATCTGTCGACGGCGCTTTCTCACTAGGGGAGGGAACAATGCGCAATTGGGCTTTGGCGTTAGTGGCGGTCGCGGCGGCGGCCTGCGAAAAAAAAGAGGCGCCGGCGCCGGCGGCGGTCGAATCCGCCGCAGCCGAGCCGGTCGTTGAAGCCGCGCCGGCCGACCCTTCGATCGCGGCGGCTGAGGCGTATGCGCGGCTTGAGGGCTCCTGGGCGGAGACAGGACAGTGCGCCGACTATCAGGTTCGCTGGGAGATCGAGCCGCAGGCCTTCCAGCTCTTTGAGATGCGCTGCGAGATCGAGCGCTTCGAACCTGCCGCTCCCGGCGTCCGCGCCGTCGCCCAGTGCGCCGTCGAGGGCGATAATGACAATGTCGCCGACAATTTCCAGTTTCTGCGCGAGCCCGACCGCTCGCTGACGATCGTCAACGAAGCAAGCGGCGTGCGCACCGAAGGGCTCTATCCTTGCGTCGAGAGCGAGCTTTAGCCGCCATGACATATTATCTGTCGAGGACGGTCTCGGACGATTTCAGCGCCGTCGTCGCGCGCGTCGTCGACGCGCTTCGCAGGGAGGGATTCGGCGTCCTCACGGATATTGACGTGGCTGCGACAATGAAGGCGAAAATCGGCGTGGAGTTTCGTCCCTATCGCATTCTTGGCGCCTGCAATCCTGCAATGGCGCACAAAGCGCTTTCGATTGAGGACAAGATCGGCGTCATGCTTCCGTGCAATGTGATCATCCAGAAATCCGGCGATGGCGTCCAAGTGGCGGCCGTCGATCCGGAGGCGTCGATCGGCCGCGTCGGCAATCCCGCCCTTGGCGAGGCTGCTGCGGCCGTGAAATCCGCGCTCGCACGGGCCGTCGCGTCGTTCTGAGGACCCTTGCATGAAATTCACCCTGTCCTGGCTCAAGGAGCACCTTGAGACGAACGCTTCTCTCGCCGACATCGTCGAGGCGATGGTGAAGGTCGGTCTGGAGGTCGAGCATGTCGACGACCCGACCGAGCGCCTCAAGGCGTTCACGATCGGCGAGGTTCTCTCGGCGGAAAAGCACCCCGAGGCCGACAAGCTTCGCGTCTGCAAGGTCGCGACGAAGGACGGCGTTCTTCAGATCGTCTGCGGGGCGCCGAACGCTCGCGCAGGAATCAAGGTCGCTTATGCGCCCGTCGGCGCCTTTGTGCCCGGCATCGACGTCACGCTGACGAAAGCGAAGATCAGGGGCGTTGAGTCTCACGGCATGATGTGTTCGGCGCGCGAGCTCGAACTCGGCGATGACCATGACGGCATCATAGAAGCGCCGACAGGCGCGAAAGTCGGCGATCCGGTCTCGCTCGCGCTTGGCGCGACGGACGCGGTTATCGAATTCGAAGTGACGCCCAATCGCCCTGATACGAACGGCGTCGCCGGCGTTGCGCGCGATCTCGCCGCCGCGGGGCTTGGCCGCCTAATAACCAAGGCGCCGGCGCCGGTGAGGGGCGCTTTCCCATGTCCGCAGAAGATCGGCCTGCATTTTCCGGCGGGCGCTGAAAGCGCTTGTCCCGCGTTTGCGGGCCGCCTCGTTCGCGGCGTCAGGAACGGGCCCTCGCCGAAATGGCTTGCAGACCGCCTGCGCGCCATCGGCCTGCGGCCGATATCGGCGCTCGTCGATGTGACGAACCTTCTCACCTATGACCGCGCACGGCCGTTGCATGTTTATGACGCGGACAAGCTGAGCGGTGAAATTCATGCGCGCCCCGGCAGGCCGGGCGAAAGTTTCCTCGCGCTTGACGGCAAGACCTATGCGGTCGATGAAACGATGACCGTCATCGCCGATGCGCGCGGCGTCCTCGGCCTTGGCGGAATCATCGGCGGCGATGCTTCGGGGTGTACGGACGAAACACGGAACGTCTTCATAGAATCCGCCTATTTCGATCCGCTCCGCACGGCGAAGACGGGCCGCCGGACCGGCATCCACTCCGATGCGCGCTATCGCTTCGAGCGAGGCGTCGACCCAGCCTTCGTGGTTCCAGGTTTGGATCTGGCGACGGAGCTCATTGTGTCCATTTGCGGCGGCGAGCCGAGCGAGCTTCTGGTCGCCGGCGCTCCCCCGGTCGCCACGAAAACCGTCGCCTTCCCGCCTTCAGAGACGAAGCGCCTGACCGGCATCGACGTCGCCCCCGGGCGCGCCGAGGAGATTCTCGGGGCGCTCGGCTTCAAGGTTTCGCGCGCCGATCCTTGGCTCGTCGACGTTCCCTCGTGGCGGCCTGACATCGACGGCAAGGCTGATCTCGCCGAAGAGATCGCCCGAATCGTCGGATTTGATGCGCTCCCCGGCGTGACGCTGCCGGCGCGCAGCGCCGTTGAGCCGCCAAAGCTGACGCTGGCGCAGGACCGCCGCCGTCTCGCCAAGCGCGCGCTCGCCGTGCGCGGCCTGCTCGAGGCGGTGACGTGGTCGTTTACCGACGAACGCTACGCCGCGCTTTTTTCCAATGGGGCGAACTGGCTCGCGGCGCAGGGGCTCGTGCTCGCCAATCCGATTTCCTCCGATCTCGGCGCGATGCGCCCCTCGATCCTGCCGAACCTTGTCGCGGCGCTCCAGCGCAACGCCGACCGCGGCCGCGACGAGCTCGCGCTGTTCGAGGTCGCCCCCGTTTATTCATCGGACCGCCCCGAGGGGCAGCAAACGGTCGCCGGCGGCGCGCGCCTTTCCAACCCGCAGCGCCACTGGTCTGGCGCGGCCCGCGCGGCCGACGTCTTCACGGCGAAAGCGGACGCCATCGCCGCTCTTGAAGCGTCTGGCGCCAAGGCCGAGCAAATGCAGACAACGGCGGATGCGCCGGCTTGGTATCATCCTGGGCGTTCCGGCGTGCTGCGTTTGGGACCGAAGCTTGCCCTCGCTTTTTTCGGCGAGCTTCATCCGCGCATTTTGAAGGAAATGGATGTCGAGGGCCCGGTCTTCGCGTTTGAGGCGTTTATCGACGCCGTTCCCGCGCCAAAACCGCGCGCGACGAAAACGAAGCCCGCGCTCGACGCCGCTGGGCTTTTGCCGGTCCGCCGCGATTTTGCCTTCGTCGTCGATCGCGCGCTTCCCGCCGACCAGCTCCTGAAAGCGGTGCGCGGCGCCGAGAAGAAACTGGTCGCCGACGTTTCCCTGTTCGACGTCTACGACGGCAAGGGAGTGCCAGAGGGCAAGAAATCCCTCGCGATCGAAGTGACGCTGCAGCCGCGCGAGAAGACGCTGACGGATGACGAGATCGACGCCGTGAGCCGGGCGATCATCGCCGCCGCTGAAAAGGCCGCCGGGGCGGTCCTCCGGGCCTGACGGGCGAGCAACTCGCCGCCCCTGCCGCGCTTGCGAAGGGCCCGGCAAGCCGCTAGGAAGCCGGCTTCCCGACGCCGGGATCGCCGCTTTAGCTCAGCTGGTAGAGCACATCATTCGTAATGATGGGGTCNNGGGGTCGCGTGTTCAAGTCACGCAAGCGGCACCATTAATGAACAAAAACAAGCGCTTAGCATAAATGACAAAGTTTGCCGAGATTAGGTGCTACCTCGAAACGACAGTCACATTTCGCTGATTTTTCAATGTTCTCGCTTTGTTGGCGTTCCGCATTCGCGAGACAACACTAAGACAAGGGTTTCGGTTATTCACGGGGCATCAGTTACGATTGCGGTATCGTTCTGTATACTGAGAACCGTGATTGCCTTTATGTAGGAGTGGCGAAATAGGTAGCCGCAACTGATATGACGACACTTCCACTATAGATGCCGGGGCATGTGGTGCCGTGAAAACGGGGCCGTGAGCGCGAATGCGGATTCGTCGTTATGTAAGGTGACTATACCAGGTACATGGCTTGGCTTAGTAGAACGGTCATGCCCGCTGTCTCGGCAAATCCTTGCCTCGTGCATAGAGATTGTCACAGAAGGCCGCAGAAACTATATTTTTACTGAATAGTTGGATTTGGGGAGGCTCGCTCATGCGAAATTTCGTCATCGGATGTTTGTTATTTTTATCAATTGCCACCCGCGCCAACGCAGGCTGGAACGGGGTAGAATGGGGGATGACCGAGGCGCAGGTCCGCAAGGAGTACCCGCCAGCAATCGAGAAGGTTTCCGGCCAGACCTACTACCTCAGCATTGATGGTAGTGTAATTATCGGCGACAACGAATTTCACTCAATATCGTTTTATTTTAACACAAAGGGCCAGCTCAAAGCTGTATCAACCAAGCTCCGTGTCCCTTTCGACCAGGTATCCAAGAAGATGGCAGGCCAGTTTGGAGCGCCGGTCCTCAGCGACAATGGCGATTTAATGGGCCTTCAAACAAAACGAGCAACCTTCCGCGACACAACCAAGCGAAACCTCATAGAAATCTACGCTTTCGAAAACCCAAAAAATACAATCCGCGAGACGATGATTACCTACTCAGAAATTGACGCTGACTTCTAAGGGAGACAAAAGAGAGACAAGAACCCCGTAACTCTCTGAAAATATTACTGTGCAGTCTATTTCGTAATGATGGGGCGCGTGTTCAAGTCACATAAGCGCACCAGCCTACCGTGTCGCGGGCCTTCTTTGGGGATGTGCTGGCGCTCCCGTATCGGTTGATTACGCGCTCCATGAAAAACCGATAAGATGTGGAGAGCGGGACTGCCTGATTCCCGCGCATGTCTCGGGAGTTCACTATTGGCCGCCGAACAGACGTCTGTCATTGCGCCTGACGCCGTTGCTGCAGCCGCCGCAGGCGGCGCCCCGCCGGTGAAGCGGTACAAGGCATTCATCAGTTACAGTTGGGCCGACAAGGCGTGGGGCGAATGGGCGCATCGGACGCTCGAAACTTATCAGACGCCGAAGGCGCTCGTCGGCAAGCCGGCCGTGCTCGGGCCGGTTCCGGCGCGCCTGACCCCCATCTTCAAGGACCGCGAGGAGGAAGCGGCGGGCGCGGGCATCACCGCCTCCATCGAGGCCGCGATGACGGCGTCCGACTTCATGATCGTCATCTGCTCGCCGACTTCTGCGCGGTCGAAATGGGTCAACCACGAGGTCGCCTGGTTCAAAACCCATCGCGATCCGCGGCGCATCCTCGCCCTCGTGGTCGCGGGCGAACCGGGCGCCTCGTTCATGCCGGGGCGGGAGGCGGAGGAATGCTTCCCGAAGACGCTCCTATACAAAGTCGATTCCGATCTTCAGCCAACGGATGAAAAGGAAGACGTACCGCTCGCCGCTGACGCCCGGAAAGTCGGCGACGGCAAACGCGGCGCAAAGCTGAAGCTCGCAGCGGCGCTGCTGGGTTTGGGCCTTGACGATCTTGTCCGCCGCGACGAGCGCCGGCGGACGATCCGGCGGCGACTCGTAACAACCGCGCTGACGATTTTTTCGGTCTGGATGACGGCGAACACCTGGTTCGCGGTCACCCAGCGGAACGAAGCGCGCGCCCAACGCGCGCTCGCCGAGCAGCAGACGGAGAACGTCAACGCCGCGCTCAACTACCTCGTCTCGATCTTTGAAATCGCCAACCCGGCGACCGACAACCCGAAAACGATCACCGCCGTCACGGTGCTCGAACGCGGTCGCGCGAAGATCGATGAGGAACTCGGCGCCAAGCCGATCGTGCGCGCACGCCTTCTGACGGCTATCGGCTCGGTCTACCAGAACCTCGGCGAGATCAAGGAAGCCGAGCCCATTCTCGCCGACGCAGCCAAAGGCCCGTTCGCAACGCTCGGCGATGAAGTGACCGCGCGCATGCATTATGCGGACGCGCTCATCAGGCTGCGCGTCTTCGACAAGGCGGCCCGAGAGATCGACGAGACGGCGGCGCGGGTCGCTGCGGCCAAACCGGCGCCCGAGGCGTCATTGCTGAGCCTCTATCGCATGGAGCTGGAACGGGCTCGCGCGACATTGGCCTACTTCAAGAACGACTTTGACGCGGCGATTATGACTTATGCATCGGCGATCGCGCTTTGCGAACAAACGTCCGCCTGCGACGCCGACTCGCGCGCCTCGCTCTCCAACAATCTCTCGATCGCCTACAATGACAGCGGCCGCGCCGCCAAGGCGCGCGACGAATTGCTGACCGTCCGAAAGATATATGTCGCGAAATACGGCGAGGACCATTTGAAGACGGCGATTACCGACCAAAACATCGCCTATACCGATTTCCGGAACGGCGACGTCGCGGCGGCGCTCGCCCTGATGCCGCGCGTCGTCGGCATTTACGAACGAGTTCTGGAAGAGAACCATCCGTTTCGCGCGACGGCCAACCTTCTGCTCGGCCGCCTCTATCATGCGACGGGCGAGGAGGAAGCGGCGGTAGCGGCGTTGAGCCGCGCGCGCGCGGTCTATGAAATCGCCTATGGCGCTGACGACGTCAATGTCGCTTGGGTCTCGATGTACCGCGCGCTCGCCGTTGCAAAGCAGGGCCGACGCGACGAAGCGCTTGACGACTTGGCGCGGGCCGAGGCCATCTACCGCAAGAAATATGCGCCCGGTGACGCGAATTTCGGCGATGTCGTCGTGCATCAAGGATTCGTCCTCGCGATGACTGGAGACAAGGCGGGCGCGGCGGCGGCGTGCCGGCGCGGCATTGACCAAATGGCGAGGTCCTTGCCGCCAGAGGATTCCTGGCTGCTTGACGTAAAGTCGCAGTGTGCGCCGATCATCGCCGCAACTGATGGGTGAGAGAACTGCGCTCGCGCCCCATTCTGCTTTGGAGAGTTGGGTTCGTGGGTTGTGGGGCCGGTTAAAGATCCCTATCCTGCCTCAAATAGTTTGGGGGTTTGACCATGCGCATTGCGATTCTGGCTGCCGCGACCATGATCGTTGCGACCACGGCGGAGGCCGCCGTGATTGTCACGGGCTTCGACTACAGCGCAGAAATGCGCGCCGGCTCTGCGACCGCGACCGTGAACGATTTTCCTTCCCCCGGCGTGTTCCAGCTCAGCAACCCGTCGACCTTAAGTTCCTACGCCGCGGTGACCGGGTACGGAAACGCCAGCCCCGTCGATTTCGCCAGCGGCGCCGCGGCGGCCGGCAATGCAGTGGTTTCCCTCATCAACAATGTCCGCATTGATCTTGTCAACGACACCGGCGTCGCCGGGCGCGGATTGCTCAGCTCGCTAATTTATGGCGGCGGAGTCGGCTCGGCGCTGGCGAATTTTGGCGCGGCGAACTGCGTTTTCGCCGACATCACCAATTGCGGAACGTTTTTTGGCGGCCCGGATGGCTTGCGGCAGGTGTCGGCGCTGTCGTTCGCGGCGACACTGGACGGCGCGACACTGTTCTCTGGCTTGATCACGGTCGATCCGACAAACGGCCCGCAATCGAGTTTTGTAGGGCTGGCGCTCGAGAATTTCGGACTCGCCGCCGGGAACTCAAGCTTCCTGACGTGGACGGAAACGCTCCTTGAGAACGTCGATCTCGGCATCTTCGGCGCCGGGGAGACGAAGTTGCTCGAATTCAATGTCGCGATCCTTGTCGGCTCGTTCTTCGGCGTCGATTCGGACAATTGCACGCCTACTTCCTGCTCAATCGCGCAGGCCGGCTTTGGCGATCCGCCGGGCGGCGCCGGCGGCGGCATCATCACCTACCGGTCGGCGCCGACCTCGGCATTTTCGTTCTTGAGCCTGACGTTTGAACCGGCGGACGAGGTAATTCCGGTTCCGCCGGCGCTGGCGCTCTTCCCGCTCGGCCTGGCGGCGTTCTTCGGCGCGCGGCGGCGGAAACGCGCATAGATCAGTCAGCCTGGTCTCCGAAACGCGCAGCTTGGTCTGCTTTCTTGGCTCGCCCGCGCTGGCCTTTGACCCTTGAGCCCGTTCGGCCGCACAAAACGCCCCTGTTAGGGCGACGTGGCCTTGTTGCTGACGCATCGGTGATCGGCCGTTGCCGACGGACTCGTATCCTGGCCACCGTTTAGGAATGTTAGGTCATAAAGCGTATTGTCGATGCTAGAGCCCCCGCAACCTTCGATCCGCCGGTCAGGAACCCCGTTAATGCCGATTTCCCGCACATTTCTCGCCGGCGCGACCGCAGGGGTCGTCTTCGGGGCTTTGGCGGTGGGCGTTGTTTTGATGGCGAAACCGGCTGACAGCGGCGCCGGGCCGGCGGTCGGCGCGGGCGGTCCTAGGGCCGCAGGACCCCGGGCTGGCGGACCCCCAGGCGGCCCCGGCGCTTTCCAACGCGGCGGCATGGCGCCCGCTGTCACTCTCGCTGTTGTTGAGCCGGCAACGGTCGGGCGCACGCTTGAAGCGATCGGATCGGCGCGATCTTCAAAGGCGGCGAGCCTCGTTTCCGAGACCGCCGGGCTGGTGATCGGGGTCGAGATCGTGGCTGGCAAGCAGGTGAAGGCAGGCGACGTACTCCTCCGTCTCGACGACGAGGCGCAGCGCATCGCGCTCGCCCGCGCCCGCGCGCAGTTTCCTGTCGCGAAAACCAACTCGGAGCGCTTTGCCGCGCTCGCCGCGGAAGACGCCGCCTCTCGGCTCGAGGCCGACACCGCTTATAACGCCTATCGCGCCGCCGAGGCTGATCTTCGCGCCGCCGAATTCGCGCTGTCGCAGCGGACGATACGCGCGCCGTTTGACGGCGTGATCGGTCTCACCACGATCCAGCGCGGCGACTATCTCCGGGTCGGCGACCTCGTGACGACGATCGACGATCCGCGCTCGCTCGTCATCGAATTCACCGCGCCGCAGGAGGCCGCCGCGGCGATCAGCATCGGGCAGCCGGTCGAGGCAAGGCTCGCCGGCGGGCCCGGCAAGACGCTGACCGGCGCCGTTTCCGCGATCGACAGCCGCATTGACCCGGTCAGCCGTACACTGAGGATCGAGGCGACCTTCGCCGGCGGTCAGGACATTCTTCCGGGCGCCACTTACGCCGTCAAAACCACAAATGCAGGCGCTGCGGCCCTGTCCTTGCCTGGCCTTGCGGTGCAATGGGACCGGACGGGCGCTTATGTGTGGAAGCTCGCGCCCGACGGCGCGGCTGCGCGCGCAAGCGTGACGATTCTCCAGCGCAATGACGACATGGCGATCATCGCCGGCGATGTCGCCGTGGGCGACCGCGTTATCGTCGAGGGCGCCGACCGCGTGCGGCCCGGCATGAAGTTTCCGGGCGCGGGCTCCGAACGTCAGGGGCGCGCAGGCGCGCCCGCCGCGGCGGCGGCCAACTGACCATGGCGCAGAATTCTTCAACAGAACCAGCGGACACCCCGCCGGCGACGGGCGGCTTCATCGCGTCGCTCATCAAGCGGCCGATCCTCGCCATAGTGGTCAACCTCCTGATCGTGCTTGCGGGGCTTGCCGCATTCAGCGGGGTTGAGGTGCGCGAACTCCCCGACGTCGACCGGCCGGTCGTGACCGTCGACACGCGCTATCCCGGCGCGACGCCCGAAGCGGTCGACGCCGAGGTCACCGCGATCATCGAAGGGGCGGTTTCGCTCGTCGACGGCGTATCGACGATTTCATCCTCTTCGTCGCGCGAGCGGAGCCGGATTGTCGCGGAATTCTCCCAGAGCGTCGATATCAATATCGCCGCAACGGATGTGAAGAACGCCGTCTCGAGCGTCACCGGGCGGCTTCCGAACGACGTAGAGGAGCCGCAGGTCGTCAAGGCCGACAACGATTCCTCGCCGATCATGCGTCTTGCGGTCTCGGCGTCTGCGATGGACCCCGGTGCGCTCGCCGACCTTGTCGACGACGTCATCGCGCCGCGCCTGCAGGCGGTCGACGGCGTCGCGCAGGTCGAAGTCTACGGCGACCGACGGCGCGTCATCCGGGTTCGGATCATGCAGGATTCGCTCGCCGCGCGGGGCCTTACCGTCGCCGATGTCGCCCAACTTGTATCGACAGCCTCGGCGGATGCGCCCGCCGGGCGTCTCCGGAACGCGACGCAGGAAATTCTCATCCGCGCGGAAACGCCGGCGAAAACTCCCGAAGACATCGCAAAATTACGCCTCAACGCCGAAACCCGCATCGGCGACGTAGCCCTTGTCGAGTGGTCCTACGCCGATGAAACGACGACAGCGCGCGTCAATGGCGAGCCTGGGGTCGGCGTCGGCATCTTGCGCCAGGCGCAATCGAACACCGTCGCCGTTTCAAAGGGCGTGCGAGCGGCGATCGCCGCTCTGGCCCCGACGCTGCCGGAGGGCGTCCGCGTCGAGGTGACGAGCGATGATTCGGTGTTTATCGAGCGGTCGATCGAGGAGGTGCTGCTATCGCTGGCGCTCGCGACCGCGATCGTCATTGGCGTCATTTTCCTCTTTCTGCGCTCGTGGCGCGCAACGATCATCCCGGCGGTGACGATCCCGATTTCGCTGCTCGGCACGGTCGCAGCGGTTTATCTCGCCGGCTTTTCGATCAATATCCTGACTCTCCTCGCGCTTGTGATGGCGACCGGCCTCGTCGTCGACGATGCGATCGTCGTCATGGAGAACATTGAGCGCTGGAAAGCCGGCGGCGCGGGCAAACGCGCCGCCGCGGTGCTCGGAACCCGCGAGATCGTCTTCGCTGTCATCGCGACCACGGCGACGCTGGCCGCAGTGTTCGTGCCGATCTCCTTCCTTCCCGGTCAGGCGGGAGCGCTGTTCTCGGAATTCGGTTTCGTGCTCGCTTTCGCGGTGCTGACGTCGTCGTTCGTCGCGCTGTCGCTGTGTCCGATGTTGTCGATCCGGTTCGGCAGGGACGCTGCGCCGAAAGCGGCTTCAAACCCGTCCGGCTTCATGTCAAAGGCGACGCGCGCCCATCGCAGCGTCCTTGAATTCGTAGTCAACCGCCCGATCGTGCCGATCATCGCCTCGCTCGGCTTTGCAGCGGCGGGCGTCCTCGCTTTTCAGTCGCTGCCGAGCGAGATCACGCCGACCGAAGATCGGGGACGCCTCTTCACCATCGTGCAGGGGCAGGAGGGATCAACCTTCGCCTATCTCGACGACAAGGTGCGCGAAGTCGAACGACGGCTTGCCCCGTTCCGCGAGGCCGGCGAGGCCAAGGACGTCATTTCGCTCAGCGGACGCGGCGGCGGCAATTCGGCGTTCGTCCTCGTGACGCTGCCGGACTGGTCCGAACGCGATTTCTCCCAGCAGGATTTCGAAGCGAAGGTCAGGCCGGCGCTGTCGTCGATCCCGGGCGTGACGGCGCTTGTCCGCGGCGGCAACAGTCTCGGCATCCGCGGCGGCGGGCAGGGTCTGCAGTTCGCCGTGCTCGCCGACGACTATGACAAGGCCGCCGACGCCGCCGAGCGGCTTTCGGCCAAGCTCGCTGAAAATCCGATGTTCGCCGACGTGCGGGCGAACTTCCGGTTTTCCCGGCCTCAGCTGTCGATCGAAGTCGACCGCGAGACAGCCTCCCAGCTCGGCATTCCCCTGTCAGCGATCACGACGACGCTGGCGGCGATGTCGGACGAGTTCCGCGCCGCCGAGCTCTTTATCGGCGACAACGTGATCGACGTCTTTGTTTCCGCCGGCGGCGATCCGATCGACGATCCGACCGATATCGAAAACCTTTTCTTGCGAACCTCGGGCGGCGCGTTCGTGCCGCTCTCTGCGGTGGCGCGCGTTGTCGAGGCGCCGATCGCGGCGACGCTCGCCCGCGAGGATCGCCGGCGCGCCGTGCCGGTGACTGCAACGCTTGTTGAAGGCGCGCGCCTCGGGGACGCGATCGACGCCCTACGCGCCGTCGCGCCCGCCGCGCTCGATCCCGGCATGTCCACGACGCTTCTCGGCGAAGCCAAATTGTTGGCGGAGTCTACCGGCTCGGCCGGCCTCGTCTTCGCCTTCGCCGCGGTGATCGTGCTCCTCGTCCTCGCCGCACAGTTCGAAAGCTTCATCAGCGCGATCATCATCATGCTGACGGTCCCCTTCGGGCTCGCCGCAGCGGTCTTCGCAGTCCAGCTCTCGGGCGGATCGCTCAATTATTATAGCCAGATCGGGCTCGTGCTGCTCATCGGCATCATGGCGAAGAACGGCATCTTGATCGTCGAATTCGCCAACAAGCGCCGCGACGAAGGGCTGTCTGTCAAGGAAGCAATTATCGAGGCGTCGATGACGCGGCTTCGCCCTGTGCTGATGACGGCGATCTCCACCCTTCTCGGCGGCCTGCCGCTCATCCTCGGCTCGGGCGCCGGCGCTGAATCGCGCGCCGCGCTTGGCTGGGTCGTGTTCGGCGGGCTCGGCTTTGCGACGATCTTCACGCTCTTCCTGACGCCGGTGACTTTTTTGATGCTCGCGCGGTTCTCAAAGCCGCGCGCCAGCGAACAAAAGGCGCTGGAAAGGGAACTCGCCGGCGTCGTCAGGCGGCCGTCTTGATCAACTTGTGGAAAGTCGCGCCGACGGCGCGATTCGACATTTGACGCGCATGATCCGATAGGAAGCCGCCGCTTCTTGAACGGACGCCCCGCGCATGACGACGCCTCTCCGCCTCTACCTCGTCGACGGTTCGGCCTACATCTTCCGCGCCTATCACGCGCTGCCGCCGCTGACGCGCAAGTCCGACGGCATGCCAGTCGGCGCGGTCTCGGGCTATTGCAACATGCTGTACAAGCTCCTCGGCGACATGACCGACGAGCACGAGCCGACGCACCTCGCCGTCATCTTCGACTATTCAGGCGAAAGCTTCCGCAACGAGATCTATCCCGAATACAAGGCGAACCGCCCCGAGCCGCCCGAGGACCTCGTCCCGCAATTCGGGATTGTTCGCGATGCGACGCGCGCCTTCAACGTGCCCTCCATCGAGCTTGAAGGCTTCGAGGCGGACGATCTCATCGCGTCCTATGCGCGGGCGGCGGAAAAGGCGGGCGGCGAATGTGTAATCATCTCGTCCGACAAAGACCTGATGCAGCTCGTCAGTGACCGCGTCACGCTTTTCGACACGATGAAGAACAAGCGGATCGCGCGGGCAGAGGTTATCGAGAAATTCGGCGTCCCGCCGGAAAAGGTGATCGACGTTCAGGCGCTCGCCGGCGACAGCGTCGATAACGTGCCCGGCGTCCCGGGCATCGGCGTCAAAACGGCGGCGCAGCTCATCGAGGAATATGGCGACCTTGAAACGTTGCTCGCCCGCGCCGGCGAGATCAAGCAGCAGAAGCGCCGCGAAAATCTCATCGAACACGCGGCGGCGGCGCGCCTGTCAAAGCGCCTCGTCACGCTGAAGGACGACGCGCCGCTGCCCGAGCCGATCGGCGATCTCGCAATCCGCCCGCTGGACCTGCCGCGCGTCGAGGCGTTTCTGAAGGAGATGGAATTTTCAACGCTGTTGAAGCGCATCCATGGCGACAATGGGGCGACAACGGCGGCCCCGGCCGAGAAAGCGGGCGCAGCGACGGCCTCTGCGCCGCCGCCGGTGGACGCGGGCGCCTATGAAACTGTTTTCGACGAGGCGGCGCTGGCGCGCTACATCGCCGCCGCCCAGGAGCGCGGCGTCGTCGCCGTCGATACGGAGACGGACAGTCTCGATGCGTTGACCGCGGCGCTCGTCGGCGTGTCGCTCGCCGTGGAGGGCGTTGGAGCCTGCTACATTCCGCTCGGCCATGGCGCAAAGGGTCTTGCGCTCGATGACGCGCGAACGTCGCAGCAGATGTCGGCTGAGAAGGCGCTGAAGCTCCTGAAGCCGCTGCTGGAGGACCCTGCGGTTCTGAAGATCGGCCATAACATCAAGTTCGACGCGCATGTCTTCGCCGCGCGCGGGATCATGGTCGCGCCCTTCGACGACACGATGCTGATCTCTTACGCGCTCGACTGCGGTGTCGGCGGGCACGGCATGGATGAGCTTGCCGCACGAACGCTCCAGCATCAGACCATCAAATTCTCGGACGTTGCAGGCAGCGGCAAGAACCAGAAGACCTTCGACGAGGTCGCGATTGACAAGGCGACCGCCTACGCCGCTGAGGACGCCGATGTGACGCTGCGCCTTTGGAAGGCGCTGAAGCCTCGCCTTTCAGCGGAAGGCAAGGCGACCGTTTACGAAACACTCGAGCGCCCGCTCGTGCCGGTGATCGCGGCGATGGAGCGCGAAGGCGTCAAGATCGACCCTGCAGTCCTATCGCGCCTTTCCGCCGACTTCGCGCAGCGCATGGCGATGCACGAGGCTGAGGCGCACCGCCTCGCCGGCGGCGCCTTCAACATGGGCTCTCCGAAGCAGATCGCCGACATCCTGTTCGGCCGCCTCAATCTGCCGGGTGCCAAGAAAACAGCGACGGGCGCCTGGTCGACCTCGGCGGACATTCTTGAAGACCTCGCAGCGGAGGGGCATGCGCTCCCCCGCGCGATTCTCGACTGGCGCGGCCTCGCGAAGCTGAAATCGACCTACACGGATGCATTGCCGGCGGCGATCAATCGCGAGACGGGGCGCGTCCACACCTCCTATTCCCTCGCCGCGACGACGACGGGCCGCCTCGCTTCGACCGATCCGAACCTGCAGAACATCCCGATCCGGACGGAAGACGGGCGCAAGATCCGCACTGCGTTCATCCCGGAGAAAGGGAACGTTCTCATCTCCGCCGACTACAGCCAGATCGAACTTCGTCTGCTCGCGCATATCGCCGACCTGAGGTCGATGAAGGACGCTTTCGCGAAGGGCGTCGACATTCACGCGATGACGGCCTCGGAAATGTTCGGCGTGCCGGTCGAGGGCATGGACCCGATGGTCCGCCGACGCGCGAAGGCCATCAACTTCGGCATCATCTACGGCATTTCGGCGTTCGGCCTCGCCAACCAGCTAGGGCTCGAGAAGTCGGAAGCGAAAGCCTATATCGACAGCTACTTCCTGAAGTTCCCCGGCATCCGCAAATACATGGACGACACCATCGCTTTCGCGAAGAGGGCGGGTTATGTCGAGACGATCTTCGGCCGGCGCACCCATGTCGGCGGCATCAATGACAAGAACCAGGCGACGCGCGGCTACGCCGAACGCCAGGCTATCAATGCGCCGATCCAGGGCGCGGCCGCCGACGTCATTCGCCGCGCGATGATCCGTATGTCCGCGGCGCTAGCCAAGGCGCGCCTCAAGGCGAAGATGCTCCTTCAGGTGCACGACGAACTAGTTTTCGAATGCCCCGCGAACGAGGCCGAGGCGACCATCAAGGTCGCGCGCGCGGTGATGGAGGAAGCGCCGGAACCGGCGCTCAAGCTCTCCGTCCCACTCGTCGTCGACGCCCGCGCCGGAAAGAACTGGGACGAGGCGCACTGAATCCGTCAGAGAGGCCGTTTCTCCGGCAGGAGCGGCGCGGCGGCCTCGAGCGTGATTTCGATGCGCCGGTTGCCGGCGGCATAGGGGTCCTCAGGGTACAGAGGAAAAGCGTCGCCTTTGGCCGATACGCCGGCGATGCGGTCGGCGGGCATTCCGGCCTCTTCGATGATGCGGCGCGCGGCGTTCGCTCGCGCGGCGGTGAGATCGAAAGGGGAATAAGCGCCTGCGCCCGTTGCATCGGCGTGCGCTTCGATGAACAGCCGGTTAGGCAAGGGGCGGAGCGCGCGCGCCGCCTCTGCGATGAGCGCGGCCGCCTCGCGCGTCGGTTCGGCGCGACCCTTGTCGAACATCGCGCGTCCGTCGCGATCTATAATGACGACTTGAAGGCCGGTCTCGGTGAGGGTGACGGTTATCGCATCGTCCAGCCCGCGCGTTACGGGATTGAGGAGAATGGCGTGTTCGAGGCGTTCCTTTGCGGCCTCGAACCGGCGCCGGTCGGCAGGGGCGAATTCGAAATTGCCACGCGCGCCCTCGGCGCCGGCGGCAGGCCGCGCTGACAGCGCATGGCCGAGCGCCTGTCCCGATGGGACGTCGTTTTTGACGATTGATGCGGGCTGGCGCGGCTCGGGCGTTCCGGAAAGATCGCGCTCGCCGGCGAAACGGCGTTCCTTCGTCACGCCGAAGGCCTCGCGGATCGAGCCTGCCACAACCTGCATTTTCGTGCGGTCCTGCACCGAGAATGACACGATGAGCACGAAGAAGCAGACGAGCAGCGTCATCAGGTCGGCATAGGTGACGATCCAGGCGGCGTTGCGCCGGCGATTGCTGACGGCGACGGGACGCGTGCTCATGCGATCGCAGGAGCGAAAGCGCTGCGCGCCTTTTCGGGAAGATAGACGATCAGCATGTCGGTGATCGCGTCAGGCGACCGACGCTCGGCGACCTGCACAAGGCCGTCGATGATGAGCGACAGGTTCGTCTCCTGCGTCTCCAGCTTGGAAGCGAGCTTGTCGGCGATGGGGAGGGCGATGACATAGGCGATGAGCGCGCCATAAAGCGTCGTCAGCAGCGCAACCGCCATCGCCGGGCCGATCGTCGAGGGGTCCTCCATCATCGACAGCATCTGCACGAGGCCGACGACGGTGCCGATCATGCCGAAAGCGGGCGCAGCCTCGCCGATCGCGCGGAAAATCCGCTCGCCGTCGACGAGGCGCTGGATTTCGAGCTCGCGCTCGCGTGTCAGCTGCGCGCGCAAGTCCGCCGCCGGAAGTCCGTCCGCAATCATCTGCTTGCCGCGGGCGAGAAAAGGCTCGGAAACGGGCGTGCGCTCAAGCGCCATCGGCCCCTGGCGGCGGATCACCTGCGCCAGGGACCGGATTTCGTCGAGGAGGGCGCCGGGGTCGCGGGCGTGCTCGAAAAACGCCGTGCGCGCGCCGACGCCAAGCGCCGTCAGCACGACGTCTGGACGGAAGCGCAGCAGCGTCGCCGCCGAAGCGCCGCCGACGACGATGAGAATGCTCGGCGCATTGAAAAAGACGACTACCGAGCCGGACAGCACGATCGCCACGCCGACGACGAAGAGCCCGGCGACGATGCCGCCGATCGTCGCAAAATCGATGCGCATGGAGACGCGCTCCCTCTACCAGCGCCGAGCTTAGTCGCTGTGGCGTAAAAGGAGCGCTTAAAGCCTATCTAAAATTGGCGCTGTCGGCTGGCGCGCTAACCGACCGTTAACCCCATGGCCCGCGCGGGGATTGCACGCCGGTGCGTCCCGCCATCGCCATCAGACGGTCGATGCGGTTCTGCGTCGATGGGTGAGTCGAGAAGAGGTTGTCGGCGCCGCGGCCAGACAGGGGATTGACGATCATCAGCTGCCCGGTTTCCGGATGCATCTCCGCGGTGGGGTTCGGGATGCGCGCCGCGCCGTTCGAAATCTTGGCGAGCGCCGAGGCGAGCGCTTCGGGGCGGCCAAGTATCTCGGCCCCGACGCGGTCGGCCTCATATTCGCGCCCGCGGCTGATCGCCATCTGGACGAGGGCGGCGGCGAAAGGGGCGAGGAACATCATCGCGAGGGTGGAGATGAGGTTGCCGCCGCCATTATTGTCGCGGCTGCCGCCGAAGAACATCGCGAAATTGGCGAGCGTCGTGATCGCGCCGGCGATGGTCGCCGTCACGGTCATGGTCAACGTGTCGCGGTTTTTGACGTGCGCCAGCTCATGCGCCATCACGGCGGCGATTTCGTCGTCATTGAGCATGCGAAGGAGGCCCGTCGTAGCCGCGACAGCCGCGTTTTCAGGGTTTCGGCCCGTGGCGAAGGCGTTCGGCTGGTCATTCTCGATGATGGTGATGACGGGTCTCGGCAGCCCGGCCCGCTCGCTGAGCTGTTCGACAAGCTGCACATAGCGGCGCACGGCGCCGGAGGGATGCGAGACGTCGACGGGCTGCGCCCTGTACATCCTGAGGACGATCTTGTCGGCGTTCCAGTAAGTGAAGACGTTGGTCGCCGCAGCGATGAGGAGCGCGAGCAGCATGCCGCCCGACCCGCCAATCGCATATCCGACAACGCCGAAAAGCGCGGTCAGAGCGGCTAGGAGGATATAGGTGCGAAGGTGGCTCATTCTTGTCCCTTTGCGAGGTTTCGCTCGCCCGCCTATATGTGGGGCGCTGAAAGGCGCTTCAATATGACTGCCGATGACGATGCCGATGTCGAAGGGGCTGCGCCCGGCGTTTCGCTGACGCCCGCGGCAAGGCGCGCGCTTCTGGAAGCCGCCGCCCGCCGCCGCAAGGCGGCGCCGGCCGCTGAAGGCCCACACGAAAAAGGCGGCCCCTCGGGGCCGGAACCCACGCGCTATGGCGACTGGGAGCGAAAGGGCCGCGCGGTCGATTTCTGACCTTTGGGGCGTCAGGCCCTCGGCGCCGCCGCCTTCACGCCCGCAGAGACATAGGGTTCGAACTTGCGGAAATTCTCGACGAACATGCCGGCGAGCTTCTTCGCCTGCGAGTCATAGGCCGCCGGGTTCTTCCAGGTGTCGCGCGGGTTCAGAATTTTTGAGTCGACGCCTGCAAGACCTATCGGAACGTCAAAGCCGAAGGTTTCATCCCGGCGCATGGCGGCCGACTTCAGCGAGCCGTCGAGCGCAGCGGCGAGGAGGGCCCGCGTCGCCTTGATCGGCATGCGGCTTCCCTCCCCATAGGGGCCGCCTGTCCACCCGGTGTTGACGAGCCAGCATGTCACCTTGTGCTTCTCGATTAGGTCGCCGAGCAGTTTTCCGTACTCGGACGGATGGCGCGGCATGAACGGCGCGCCGAAGCAGGTCGAAAACGTCGGCTGCGGTTCCTTGCCGAGGCCCTTCTCGGTGCCGGCAACCTTCGCCGTGAACCCCGACAGGAAGTGATACATCGCCTGGTCGGCGGTGAGGCGCGCGATCGGCGGCAGCACGCCGAAGG
>FRDC01005091.1_pt1 | contig 21368 bp, 16 predicted proteins | sample 1106171 | NCBI WGS metagenome assembly FRDC01 (sample SAMEA3930566, study PRJEB13176) | freshwater metagenome | biome: Drinking water system; feature: drinking water; material: water | place: Singapore | collected 2014-12-20 | reverse complement strand
CGCAAGGAGAAATCCTGCGCCATACGCGCGAGCGCGTCGTATACGGCCTGATCCCCGTGGGGATGGTATTTACCGATGACGTCGCCGACTACGCGCGCCGATTTCCGATAGGGCTTGTTCCACTCATACCCGTTTTCATGCATCGACCAGAGGATGCGGCGATGAACGGGTTTGAGGCCGTCGCGGGCGTCCGGAATCGCGCGGCTGACGATTACGCTCATCGCGTAATCGAGGTACGACCGCCGCATCTCCTCTTCGATGGAGACAGTCGGGGATTGGCCGTCGCCGGCGGCGCCGCTCGATAGCGGATCTTCGTCTTCTGGGATCACGAAATACCTTGGGGAATCAGCACGCAAAAGGCAATCGCGCGTAGCACTGTCGACGCCCCGGCGGCAAGCGCCCGACCGCGACCGCGCAGGCTGACGCCCGACGTCCTACCCCCCGAAGGAATAGGTCATCCTGACACCAAAGGTGCGCGGCCTTGATGGCCCAATGAAATGGGCCGGGATCAGCGATCCGCCCTCCTCCGTTCCCGTGTAGTAAAGAGCGTTCGTGACGTTTTCCACATAGCCGTAAACCGACCAGCCAGCGTCTGCGGCGTAACCGACCCGGAAGGCGAGATCGATATATCCGTCGTTCCGGGCCTCAGGAAGGCGCAACAGCCCGCCGTAAGTAACCGTCTGACCGAAGGCCTCAGCATTGGCGCGCACCGAGCCCGGCCCAAGCGGCGCATTAAACCGCAACACGGCGGCCCCCGAAAAACGGGGCGCAGCGGCAAGCGGCTGGCCTTCGCAATCCAGCGTGCCGTCACACAGCGCCTCGGCCTCGGTGACGTCCGAATTGTGATAGGCGCCGTTGACGAGGAGGTCGAAATTGGGGCTGAGGACCTGTTCTATCTGACCCTCGACGCCCCAGCCTTTCACCCTGCCGACATTGTCGACGACGATGCCGCCGCCGACGCCGGGCACGTTCGATTGAAGATCCTTGTACGCATAATAATAGACATTCGCGTTGACCTTGGTTCGGCCGCCGAACATCGTTCCCTTCGTACCGATCTCGTAAGACCACGCTTTCTCCGGGTCGAACGGATCAGGCGTAGCATCGCCAGGGGCGAGATCGATGCCGGCCGGCGTGAAAGGCAGCGAGTCCGGCAGAATGGTGAAGCTGCCGAAACCGCCGGCCTTAAAGCCGCGCGTGACGCTCGCGAACAACAGCCAATCATCGTTCGGACGCCAGCGGCTTACGAAGCGCGGCGTGAAGGCGTCCCAGCTTTGCCTGGCCGTCAGGAAATCAGTCGATGTGAAGCCGAGCGCGAAGGCCGGCCCAAGCTCGCTCGACGGCGTCAGCCCCTGGATTCCGAAGGTCTTGGTGTCGCGTGAATAGCGAATTCCGAAGCTGACGTCGAACTTCTCGCTGAAAGCGTATGTCGTATCAACATAACCAGCCCAGCCGTGGTAACGGCCGCGAACGGCGTTGGACTCAACAAGCCCCTCCGGGGACGGCGTGAACATGCCGCCGCCGAGCGCAAAATAGTCGGAGCACGAAAGACCGTAATAATACTGGCAGAAGACTTCCTCGTCCTGCCCCTGGCTGAACAGGACATCAATCTGCTCATTGTAGTATGACACGCCCGCGTACCACGAGAACGGTCCGTCAGTGTCTGATACGACGCGCAGTTCCTGCTCGAAATACTGACCCGATTGATCCTGCCGGTAATCGTTGATCCGCAGCGGCGTGCCGTCGAAATCCTCGGCGTAGAAATAATCATGGTCCTTGAAGCCGGTGAGTGAAGTGACCGTCGCGCCCCCGACGTCGAGATTCAGTTCGAGCCCGGCGCTGAAAATGTTTGAATCATCCGCTTCGCCAAGCCCAAAATCGCTGTCAATATCCCGGCCATCACCCCCGAGAGTGAGTCCGAACACCGACACGAGTCCGTCATAGGAATCGCCGAGTTCCGTCGCCCGATAGACTGCCGGCGACTGATTGCGCTTCTCATACTCGAGCGTCAGGAAGCCATTGAACCCGTCGTCTTCATAAAGCGCCGAGAACCGGCCGGCGCCCTTGTTAAAGGCGACAAGCCGGTCAGCAGACGGGTTGAAGGCGTTGTCGACGTAACCGTTCTCCTTGCCGCCATAACCGGCGAGTCTGACGGCGAACTTTTCGGTCAGCGGGAGATTGAGAGCGGCCTCGCCCACCACGCGGCCGCGCTCCGCGACGTCGAGTTCAGCGTAGCCCTCGTGCACGCCGAGTTTCGGCCGCGCAGTATGGACGCTGATGGCGCCGGCGATCGCGTTTCGTCCGAAGAGGAAGCCCTGCGGACCTCTTAGCGCCTCCGCCCGGTCCAGATCGTAAAGGGTCGTCACCACGGCCCCGTTACGCCCCTGATACAGACCGTTCTTGAAGAACCCAACCGACGGATCGCCGCCGACGCCGAAATCATTCGTCACGATGCCGCGGACATTTATGAAATCGATGAAACTGTCGAGCGAATTGCCGGTGATCCCGGGCGTGTAGGTCACAAGATCCTTCACGTCCTCCAGGTTCACCTCGCGCACGAAGTCGCCGCTATAGGCGGTGATGGCCAGGGGGACATCCTGGATGGATTCTGCGCGTTTTGTTGCAGTGACGATTATTTCGTCGCCCTGAGCCGCGGCGCCGGTTGCGACCGCCAAGGCAAGCGCCGAGACGCCCGCGAGAGGTCCGGTGCGCCTGATGGCCTTTCGCCGGTGTGATCTTGACATCGCATTGCCCTCCAACCGCCCCGAATCCCCGAGCGCACGACGAGCGTATCAACCTTCAATTACGTCAACAACAGGCGAAATCAGTCCCTCTGATGCAAGTATTTGGCGCATGGGCGCGAGGCGCCCGCCATACCGGCGGGCCCTGCCGACCGATCGAGAATGCGCCGCCTCCCGGACCTGCACGGCGCTCGCCGTCGCAACGGGCGCATCGAGCTCATGAAATCTCAGGCACTGCGCCTCGAAGGGGAGTTCGAGATAATCGAAAATGCGGCGGGCTTCGCCCTCAAGATCGACGACAAGGCGCTCGTAAGACACATCGAGAAAGTTGCCTGAAGCGACCTCGCGCCACCGATCCATCAAACTTGCATAGCGACAAAAATGACGCGCCATCTCCGACTGGTCGTAGGAGTGGGGATAGGCTTCGGCAAAGAGCTGCTTGAAGCTCGCAAAGCAGGCGTCGAACGGATCGCGTCTGAGGTGAATGATCTTCGCCCTCGGCAACACCGCAGCGATCAGCGGAACGTAAAGAAAATTCCGGGGCAACTTGTCGATGAATTTGGGCTTTGCTCCGCGCATAGGTGCGACTGACTTGATGTAGGCGTCGCCAATCGCCCGAGGAGCGGCGCGAGACCATGCCGCAACCATATCTCCGTCGTCCCCAAGCCGAGACGCGCGCCGGACCGCAAGGCCGAATTGCTGCAACTCCCCGGCGGCCTCAATGGCCGAATGAGTTGCGAGAACGCGTTCGACCAGCGTCGTCCCCGTGCGCGGCTGCCCGATAACAAAGATCGGCGACGAATCCTCGACGCCGCCCTTGGCGCTGCTGATCCACTCGGCCCCAAAAGTCGCCGCCAGTTTGTCGAAGAACGCTATCTCGGCGGACTCGTCGAACTGGACTGTGGATCTTTTGGCGCGCGCACCTGCATTGAACGCCTCAAAGGCGTCCGCCCAGATCTCGCAGTCTTCGAACTCTTTCCCGGCGGCATAAAACAAAAATGCTTTCGCGTGAGGAGACGCCGCCGCCTCAGCCTGCAAAAGCAATCGGTCGGCGCGAGACCGGCTTTCGGCCCGACGAAGCGTTGAAAATAGCCACTCCGCTTGCGGAACGCCCCCCTTTCTAACCAACGGCGCGAGCACGGCGACCGCTTCCGCCGCGCGGCCGAGAAAGATATTTGCCGATGCCAGACTGACAGCGAAGTCTTCACGCGACGGATCTTCCTCGAAGGCCTTGCGATGCCAGGCCTCGGCGTCCCGGTGCCGCCCGAACTGCGTTAGCGCCCCGCCGATGAGATCCGCCGTGCCGGGATCAGCCGGCTCGCGCTCCAGCGCTTTTGCCAGCGCCTCGTCAGCGCGATCAAAATGCCCCACTCGTTGCAGCAGTAAGGCAAGATGGGCCCATGCAGCGGCATCCGCCGGGTTGAGTCTCGTCACCGAGCCGAAAGCGGCCACGCCCGTTCGCCAGTCCCTGCGTTGGATCGCGAGGAGCCCGACCAGAAAGTGCGCTTCCGGCAGCGATGGATCTGCGGCCAGCGCACTCCGCGCTGACAATGCCGCTGCGTCGTAGCGTCCCTCCTTAAACGCAGTGAATCCCTCCGCCGTTCGCTTTCGGGCTTGCTCTTTCGCATCCTGCATGACGGTCTGGCGGTTTCGCGGCGGACGATGGTAATTCTTGTGACGTCGAGAGTGCTAGCAGCGCTGACAGGAACGCAAGAGGGCGGAAATGAGATCAGGCGGAATCGGCGTGCTTGCCGCGCTCGCACTTTCAGCATGCGCGGACGACGGGGCCAAATCCGCCGACGTCATCTTGTCCGGCGGCACGATCTATACGGCCGATGCGAAGCGCTCAGAGGCCGAAGCGCTCGTGATAAAGGGCGACACCATCATATTCGTGGGCGACGCCAAGAAAGCGGAGCGATACGGCGGGCGAGATACGCGGCGCATCGACCTCGCCGGCAGGCTCGTGCTGCCTGGCCTTCACGACATCCACCTTCATCCGGTCGCCGCGATGGAGGTCGACACCTGCTCGCTAAACCGGCAGGCGATGACGCTGGCCGAGCTTTCATATTTTGTCTCGCGCTGCATTGCGCGATTTGAAATTCCAATTGGCGAATGGCTCTATGTTGACCTTTGGGCGTTCGATCGCGGCAACCAGCCGGATGCGACATTCAAAACCATACGCGCCGCGCTCGACGCTGCAGCGCCCGACAACCCCGTATTGCTTGAAGGCACCGACGGCCACCACTTCGCAGCGAATTCGAAGGCCCTTTTGACCGCCAAGAACGGCGCCGGCGAAGTCGTGGGACTATCCGCTCAGACCTTGAAGTCTGATTTCGCGGGGCTTCTGCGCTATGTCGGCGTTGATGAGGACGGGGAGCCGAACGGCAAGCTGACGGAATCCTACGTTTACGAATTGCTTGACGTCGAGGGAATGGAGAGAGCCGAGCTAAACAAGCGACTGGCCAGCCGTGAGAAGATGATGGAAGTCACCTTGCCGCGAGGGATCACGTCATTTCTAGACGCAGCGGCGCGGCCGGAGACTCTTCCGATCTATGATGCGCTGCTCGCGAGGGGCGAGTTCAAGGCGCGCGCGAGGCTTGCGCTTTTTCTAAATCCATCAAAATACGCGAAAAACGATGGAACCTTCGATGCAGAGGCTTTGCTTTCCGCCGCAAAGCTGCTGCGCGACAAATACGCCGACTCTCCGTTGATTAGGGCGGATTACCTGAAGCTTTTCGCCGACGGCGTTCTGGAAGGCGATCCCCTCAGCGTTCCGCCTACATTGCCGAACGCCGCGTTTTCTGGCGATTATCTTCAACCCATTTTCGCGCTTGGAGATGGGGGCGTCCGGGTGACCGGTTATGTCGATCTTGACAGCGCCGCCTGCGAGGTGGTGCGCGGCGCAACTGACTTTTCAATCCTCGATCAGTCCGCATTCATGCAGAAATACGGCTTCCACCCGCGGCAATGCGTCAGAAGCTCCGGCGCGTTGCAGCACCCAGAAAAAACCATTAGCGATTTCATTCTCCTCGGCGACAGAGCCGGCTTCACATTCAATATTCACGCGATCGGCGATCGGACCGTGAAAACCGTTCTCGACGCTATAGAGGCGGCGCAGTCGGCTAACGAGACCCGAACGCACCATCTTGTCACGCACCTTCAGCTCGTTCGGCCTGAAGATATCTCGCGGTTCGCGTCGCTCGGCGTCTTTGCATCGTTCACCTTCGCCTGGGCGACGATCGATCCGGAGTACGATCTGACGGTCATCCCGTTCATCAATCGTGTCGACGGTCCCGGCGGCCTCTACGATCCGGAGTCGTATTACATGAAAAACGTCTATCCGGCGGAGTCGATCCGCAAGGCAGGCGGGGTCATCGTCGCCGGTTCCGACGCGCCGGTCGACACTCGCGATCCGCGTCCCTTCGTCAATATCGAGGGCGCTGTCGCCAGGGACATCAACGACGCGGGAGCGCTCAACAAGAATGAAGCCATCTCGATCTATGACGCCATGGACGCCTACACGATCAACGGCGCCCGCGCGTTGAAACAGGATGGGATCGTCGGCTCGCTTGAAAAAGGCAAACGAGCAGACTTCATCATTCTCGACCAGAATATCATCGAGCTCGCAGAATCGGGCGGGGCCGCGCGGATCAGCGACACAAGGGTGTTGGAGACCTGGTTTGACGGCGCGCGCGTATTCAAATTGGGCGACTGAGGCGGAACTGCATGAGCAGGCGAGTTGCATTGATCCGCTATCGCAGGAACTAATTAATCCGCCTTGGAAATCAACCGGATGAACGGTTAATGCTTTGTTCGGCTTGCTACCTTTCACGGGCCGGGCTAGCCTCAACCATGTTCTTCCGCGCGAGTGAATTCCGGTCCTGACGACCGTAATTTGCCCCGGTCGCCCTGCTTGGCGAGCCATTCCGGCGGGAACCAACCAAACGGGTGGATGCGCGTTGGGCCGGCGACGGCTCCAGGGCCGCCTGCTCGGGACGGAAGCAATGGACTTGAATGAACTCGAAGAATGGCTGCGACGCCATCGCGTCGCGGATGTCGCGTGCCTTGTGCCGGACATGACGGGCGCGGCGCGCGGCAAGGCGATGACTCCGGCCTTGTTCCTGAACGGATTGAAGACGAATTCGCTGCGCATCCCCGAAACCGTCTATGCAATCAGCGTGCAGGGCGAAATTCAGTTCACGCCGCATGTCGTCTCGACGGAGCGCGATCTTGTACTCGCGCCCGACCTTTCGACGATCCACCTTGCTCCCTGGAACAACGATCCCACGGCGTCGGTGATCTGCGACAGCATCACCGACCAGGGCACGCAGACCGGCATCGCCCCGCGCGGCGTCTTGCGGCGGGTGATCGACCTCTTCGCGCGCGAGGGGTGGACGCCGGTCGTCGGTCCCGAAATTGAATTTTATATGATCGCACGTTTCAACGACGTAATTCTGGAGCCGCGCGCGCCGAGCGGGCGATCCGGGCTGCGTGAATTCGGGCAGCATGTGTACAGCCTCGATGCGATCGACGAGTTCGACAAGCTATTTGAGGAATTATACCAGTTCAGCGAGATCATGCGCATCGAACTCGATACGCTGATCCACGAGGACGGCCCCTGTCAGTTCGAAGTGAACATTCGGCACTCCGATGCAATGCGCGTCGCAGACCAGATGTTCCTTTTCAAGCGCCTCGCACGGCAGGTCGCCTTGCGCCACGACATGTTCGTCACCTTCATGGCGAAGCCCTATGCGACGTGCAGCGGCTCGTCGATCCACCTGCATCAAAGCGTGATCGACACGAACTCCGGGCGCAATATATTTGCACATACGGACGGGTCGGACAGCGACCTCTTTCGCTGGTATATCGGCGGTCTTCAGGCGTACCTGCCGGCGGCCATGCCGCTGCTCGCGCCCTACACGAACTCTTTCAACCGGTTCGAGGCCTATATGAGTGCGCCGACGAACACGCATTGGAGCCGCGAGAATCGGACGGTAGGTCTTCGTGTTCCGGCGTCAAGCGCCGACGCCCGCCGCGTCGAGAACCGCATCCCCGGCGCCGACATCAACCCCTATCTCGGCGTCGCCGCCTCGCTGGTCTGCGGATATCTCGGCATGATGGAAAAAATCGAGCCGCGCGGCGAATATGTTGGAGAGGGTTATCAGGACCGCGAACGGCCTTTGCCGAAATCGCTGATCGACAGCGTGGACAATTTCGTGCGATCGAAGGGGCTTCGCGAAGCGCTAGGTGAAAGTTTCGTCGACACCTTCGCCGCCATAAAGCGCGCCGAGTATGAACATCGTTCAAGCGTCTTGAGCCCCTGGGATGTCCGCTTCCTGATGACAAACGTTTAGATTATGCCCGTGACCAATCTTTCGCGCCACATTCAAGCGCTGGACTCCGCGCATCATCTCCATCCGTTCACGACTCACCACGAGTTGCGCGAGGCGGGGCCGCGCGTCATCACCCACGCAAAGGGCGTCTACATCTATGATGCGGACGGGAACGAGATTATCGACGGCATGGCGGGCCTATGGTGCGTTCAGGTCGGATACGGGGTCGCCGAACTCGCCGAGACGGCCCGCGAGGCGATTGAAACGCTTTCTTACTATAATCATTTCTTCCAGACGACGACGCCGGCCGCCGCCGAACTTGCTGCGATAATCGCTTCTAAGACCCCAGGCGATCTCAACCAGGTCCTGTTCGCATGCTCGGGCTCCGAAGCTGTCGACAGCGCGACAAAGCTCATCTGGTACTACTGGAATCTGATGGGCAAACCCACCAAGAAGGCGATCATTTCGCGCAACCGCGCCTATCACGGCTCGACCGCGATCGGGGCGAGCCTTTCAGGCCTTCCTTTCATGCAAGGGATTTTCGATCTTCCTCTTCCCCGCTTTCACCATGTGGCGCCGACGCCTTGCTTTTATCAGTATGGCGAGACAGGCGAGAGCGAAGAGGCGTTCGCGATGCGCTGCGCGCGCGCGGTTGAACAAAAGATCCTCGAACTCGGCCCAGAAAACGTCGCTGCCTTCGTTGGCGAGCCTGTCATGGGCGCTGGCGGATTGATGACGCCGCCCGCCGGCTATTGGCATGAGATCGAACGCGTTTGCCGGAGCCACGATGTCCTTTTCTGGTCCGATGAAGTGATCTGCGGCTTTGGCCGCACCGGATCTTGGTTCGGGTGCCAGACCTATGGAGTGACGCCCGACATCATCACTATGGCGAAAGGCATGTCGAGCGGCTATCAGCCGATCTCGGCCGTCGCGCTTTCAGAGCGCGTGGCGCGCCCGATTATCGACGCCGACACGGAAATGGCGCATGGTTTCACCTATTCGGGTCATCCAGTTGCAGCCGCCGTCGCTCTCAAAAACATCGAATTGCTCGACCGGCTCGACCTCGTCGGCGCCCGTGGCAAAGCGACCGCGACAAGATTTCAGGCGGGCCTCGCCGCGCTTCAAGACCACCCGCTCGTCGGCGAGACCCGGGGCGTCGGCCTTCTCGGCGCCGTCGAACTCGTCAAAGACAAGACTACCCGCGAGCGCTGGTCGGCGTCCGGCGCAACCGGCATGACCTGTCGGAGGCACTGTTTCGCCTCGGGCGTCGTCATGCGCGCCGTCGGCGAAACCATGTTCCTGTGCCCGCCACTCGTCATCAGCGACGACGAGATCGATGAGCTCTTTGCGCGCGTTCGCCGCGCGCTCGACCTAACCTGGCGCGACCTGCACTGACGCGACATCATGCCCAAGAAAAAATCAGCGGCCAGGCGACCGACGCGCGGGGAAGCGCCAAGGTTCGTCGATGCTTTCCTGATCGATCTCAACGGCATCGAACGCGGGAAGCGCCTGCCGGCGAAAGACGCCTATAAAATCGAAAAGTCGGCCCTGCGTTTCCCGCGGTCGCTGGTCGGGGTCGATATCTGGGGGAATGACGTTTTCGACAATGGACTCGTTGTCGATACCGGAGACAGCGACGGGCTGTGCCAGCTCCTCGCGCCAGGCCTGAAGCCGGCGCCTTGGACGAATGCGCCGACGCTGCAAGCGCAGGTGATGATGGCCGAGGCGAACGGCGACCCCTTTCTCGCCGATGCGCGCCAGATGCTTGTAAACGCCCAAGCCCGCGCGAAAAAATTGGGCGTCACGCCTGTCGCCGCACTTGAGCTAGAGTTTTATTTGTTGACGAGGGACTTCGACGAGCTCGGGCGTCCGCTTGCGCCAAAAAGCATTACTGGCAAGCGCATCCGCGACGGTCGGGTCTACGCCATGGCGGAGCTCGACGCTTACGCCTCCTTCCTTGGCGACCTTTATGCTGCCTGCGACGCACAGGGCTTGCCACTCGACGCCGCCGTCATTGAAGCTGGCCCGAGCCAATTTGAAGTCAATCTCAAACATCAGCCCGATATTGTCGTCGCGGCGGATCAAGCCGTCTGGCTGAAGCGCGCCATTCGCGGCGTCGCAGGTCGACATGGCCTCGCCGCCTCTTTCATGGCCAAGCCATATGGAGACCTGCCGGGAAACGGCATGCATGCGCATGTGAGTTTCCTGGACGGCAAGGGAGCAAACGCCTTTGAGAACGAAATAGTTCTCCAACACGCGATCGCCGGCCTTATCGGCACCATGCAGGAGGGTATGATCCTCTTTGCGCCGCACCTAAACTCCTGGCGGCGATTTCAGGAATCGTCGCACGCCCCGACGCGGGCCGCATGGGGCCGTGAAAACCGCACCGCGTCGATCCGCATTCCGGCTGACGGTGGTGCGAATTCCCGCTTCGAACATCGGGTTGCAGGCGCCGACGCCAATCCCTATCTCGTTCTCGCCGCCATCCTGCATGGCGCTCTTCATGGTCTTGAAAAGAAGCTGTCGCCGCCGCCAGCGCTGTCTGGCAATGCCTACGAATCGACGGCGTCCCGACTTGATATCGGCTGGCGCGCGGCGCTGACGGCGTTTGAAGAAGGCGCCACGCTTCGACCGGCTTTCGGACCGCTGTTTCACCAAGTCTATTCCGCGCTTAAGCGGCAAGAAATGCGGGCGGCGGACAAGCGCGTCACCGACTTTGAATATGACAGCTATTTGTTCGCGTTCTGACGATGAACGCCCATCCGCCAACCTGGTACGCGGCGACAGCGCAGGTCCCACCCGCCAGACCAGCTCTTCAAGGCAGGCTTGATAGCGAGATCTGCGTTATAGGGGGCGGTTTCACCGGGGTCGCAGCCGCATTGACGCTTGCAGAACGCGGTCGCCGAGTTGTTCTCCTCGAAGCAAATCGCATCGGATGGGGCGCTTCCGGACGTAATGGCGGTCAGGTGCTGCCCGGCTGGTCCGGCGAAAGCGAAATAGCAGGACAAATCGGCGAGCGCGGAACCGAGTTCCTTGACCGCACGCGCTACGCCGGGAACCAGATCATCGAGCGATACATTCAGCAATACGACATCGACTGCGACTATGTGCGCGGAGCGTTGACCGTTGCGAACAACCAACGCCAGCTAGATGCCCTCTACAACGAACATGCCGAGGCTCGGAGCCGCGGCGCCGCCGAGCACCTCAAGCTCGTGAAGCGCGAGGATCTGAACCGACACGTCGCGTCTGATGTCTATCGCGGCGGCCTCCTCGACAAGCGCGCCGCCCACTGCCATCCGCTGAAACTTGTTCTGGGCGAGGCAGCGGCTGCGGAGGCTCGCGGCGTTCTCGTTTTTGAGCGCTCGCCGGTCGCGCAAATCTCATCGGGCAAGCCGCATGTCGTGACAACACCTCAGGGAGAGGTGGCAGCGCAGTCGGTTATCCTGGCGGGAAACGCCTATCACCGACTCGCAAAGGAATCGTTGGGGGGCCTCATGCTTCCCGCTCAGACCTTCATGATGGCGACAGCTCCGCTCGGAGAGGAAAAGGCGCGCGCGCTGCTGCCTGATAATCTGGCTGTCGCCGACGCCAATTGGGTGCTCGATTATTTTCGTCGCACGCCGGATAATCGCCTGCTGTTCGGCGGCCGCTGCACCTACTCAAATCGCGTAGCCGCTGACATCGCCGCCGCCCTGCGGCCGAGACTGTCGCGCGTTTTCCCAGCCCTCGCCGACGTGGCCATCGACTATGCGTGGACCGGCACGATCGGCATTCCGCTGAACCGGGCTCCGCTGATCGGCGAAATCTCGCCGGGATTTTTCTTCGCGCAAGGCTATTCGGGCCACGGCGTCAACTGCAGCCATATAGCCGCCGAGATCATCGCTGACGCAATGGAGCTAAAAGACGCCGATAAAAGGTTGTTCGAGAGCATTCGTCACTTTCGCATTCCGGCTGCCGACGTCATCGGCAATCCCCTCCTTGCGATGGGAATGACCTGGTTCCGCATCAAGGATGCGCTTGGCATTTAGAAGCCCGGCGGTCGCTCGCGCACAGCGCCAAGCGTAGACTCGAGCGCATGCCCCAAGGCTATGATATTCCCCTCGTCGAATAAATTCGCCCAAAGGCTGATGCTTCTCGGCGTGCGATGTGCTTCGCCGCCGTCTGCCGCCGCGTCGAACAACGTCCGGCTCGGCGTCTGTTTGAAACCAGCGCGAATGGCGAGTTGCGGATGTCCTGTTGCGTTCGTCGCGAGCAAGACATCGGCGGCGAAGCTCGGCCCGATCAGAGCGTCAAAGCCTTCGAAAGCTGCCGCAACCGCGTCCATTGCGCGCCGGCGGAACCTGTCGATCTGCACAAAATCTGCGGCAGGAAAAAACCGTGCGGCTCGCCATTTGTTAGGCCAAGCTTCCTTGTCCTGCCACGAGAGTTCTTCGTCACGATTTGTAAAGGTGAGGTCGGAGAAGGCCGCCGCGGCTTCCACGGTCACGATCCTCGACAGCGGCGAAAAATCGACGGCCGGCCACTGGAATTCTTTCAGCGTGACGCCAAGACCTTTCAGGGCTTCGAGCGCTGTGCGGTCGGTGTCGTCGCCTTTTTCAAACCACTGAGGGACATAGCCGACTATCATTCCCTTGATGTCGACGTTTCCATCATAAGTGAACCCATACCGCGCCGTCGACGGATCGTCGGCGTCATATCCGTTGATCGCGGCAAGTACGATCGCCGTATCTTCGGCGGAACGGCAAATCGGCCCGATCTTATCAAGCGACCAGCAAAGCGCCATGAACCCCGCGCGTGAAACCCGGCCGAATGTCGGACGCAATCCCGTCGCTCCGCATCTCTCGGACGGGGAGATGATGGACCCAAGGGTCTCGGTGCCGATCGAAAATCCGCAAAGCCCAGCAGCGACGCTGGCGGCAGATCCGGCGCTCGAGCCGCTTGATCCCTCAAGCAGGTTCCATGGATTTTTGGTCACGCCGCCAAACCAGCGGTCTCCATAAGCAATTGCGCCGACCGCCGTCTTTCCGAGCAAAACCGCTCCGGCGTTTCTCAGCTTGCGGACGACCTCCGCATTCGTAGACGGGACGCGCGTCTGAAACGGTTCGGCGCCCCATGTCGTCATAACGCCTTCCGTATCGGCAAGGTCTTTAAGGGCGTAAGGAATTCCGTGAAGAAGTCCTCGGTCCTTGCCGGCGGCGAGTTCCTTGTCTGCGGCGGCCGCCTGGGCACGCGCGAGATCGGCCGTCACCGTGATGAACGCCGAAAGCTTTGGGTCATGATCTTCAATGCGGCGGAGAAAAATTTCGGTGAGGCTTGCTGAAGTGATATCGCCGCGCCTGATCCAGACGCCCAATTGCGAGACAGTTGCGAACGCGATGTCTCTTTCGTCCTGGGGCGCTGCCGCAGCGGTGTTTCCCGACAGCACGAGCAAATTCTTTTGCGACCGGACCGGGCGTCGCGGCAGGCGCGGATCGAACACCATGGCCGGCGCTTCTTCGTTCCCGAAACTTACGCCCCTGATCTTGCCCAGCGTTTCAAGACCGCCCTGTAACTCGTCGAGCATCATTGCGCGCTCGGCCGCCGTGAAATTCAGGCCGGCGACCTTCTCAGCGCTGGCGACAATCTTATCTGTAAGGGCGACGTCTGCGGTTTTGGTCGCGGAAACGGCGACGTCTTTTCTTGCACACGCGCCAAGGCCGCCGGCCCCGACGAAGGCGCCGCCAGCGAAGGCGGCTTTCAGAAGGTCGCGACGCGAAGCTGCCATCTTTCTCCCCCTGGCAAACTGCGTGAACCATGCTGAGCCGAGCCGCTGTTGGCAAGCGCAAGGTTGACCGTGCATGCTTGGCGGCTACAACTCAGGAAAAAGGACACAGACAACGCCATGAAAGCCGGTTTCTACTCCCGAATCGATGACACACTTTCGTCGATTCGCGACCAGGGACTTGAGAAGGTCGAGCGGGAAATCCTGTCGCCACAGGGTCCAGAAATCGAGGTCCTGCACAAGGGCCGGCGCGTTCGTGTCCTGAATTTCTGCGCCAATAATTACCTCGGACTCGCCGATCATCCCGAGATTGTGAAGGCGGCGCAGGAAACAATGAACGCCTATGGCTTCGGCATGGCGTCCGTGAGGTTCATCTGCGGCACTACGGATCTCCATCGCCGGGTGGAAAAGGAACTTGCCGCCTATTTGGGCTACGAGGATTCAATTCTTTTCGCCGCGTGCTTTGACGCCAATGGCGGCGTCTTTGAACCGCTCCTCGAGTCGGAAGACGCCATTATTTCCGACGCGCTCAATCACGCTTCCATTATCGACGGCGTCAGATTGTCAAAAGCCAGGCGCTATCGTTTCGCGAACTCTGACATGGCGGATCTTGAGGCGCAGCTCCGGCAAGCGGACGAAGACGGCGCGAGAACCAAGCTCATCGTCACCGACGGCGTGTTTTCGATGGATGGCTATATCGCGAAACTTCCCGATATTTGCGATTTGGCCGACAGATATCAAGCGCTCGTAATGGTGGACGATTGCCACGCGACCGGCTTTTTAGGGCCAGGCGGACGCGGGACGCCGGCTCATTGCGGGGTTGAAGGACGCATCGACATCCTCACTGGCACGCTCGGCAAGGCGCTTGGCGGCGGCATGGGCGGTTACATTTGCGCAAGATCGAATGTCGTTCGCCTGCTTCGTAATCGCGCCCGACCCTACCTCTTCTCAAACGCGCTGACGCCGGCACTCCTCGGCGCAACGTTGAAGACGCTGGAGATCGTCGTAGCGGGCGACACGCTGAGAGCGCGACTTTCGCGGAATACCAGGCGCTTCCGTGAAGGCATGACCAAGGCCGGGTTCAATTTGCTGCCTGGCGAGCATCCAATCATTCCGGTGATGCTCGGTGATGCGCGTGTCGCACAACAACTTGCAGCGGCTCTGATGGACAAAGGCGTCTATGTAACTGGGTTCTCGTTCCCCGTTGTGCCACGAGGGGCCGCGCGCATCAGGACGCAGATGTGCGCCGGACATTCGGATGAGCAGGTCGATCGCGCCATCGCGGCGTTCGCCAGCGCCGGGCAGGCGCTCGGCGTCGTCGGTTAGCCGCCCCAGCCGCCGCGCGGTCTTAGCGTTCGCATCAGCAAGCGATAACCGCCGAGAAAAATGACGATGCCTGCCGCCGAGAAGGCGACATATTGAAAGAGCCAGTTGAGCCAAGGCGCGTTCGAGCCCCAATAGGCGGCCGGGAAGTAGACGAACGCTTGCGATAAATAGGCGGCGAGGCCTGCGAAAAACGGCGCTCGCCACCAGCGCTCGCTTCCACGGGTTATGTCGTAAACCGCTGCCGCGGCGAATTGGGCAAGGATCGAAGACCCGACAAAGCCGACCACGAAGGCGACGCTTGGCATGTCGCCTGTTTCAAGCACTGGCGACAAATAGGAAACGCCGGCGAATGCAGCGATCGCCGCAATAGTCCAGGAGGCCGTAACGACGCGGGAAGCTTCCTCCCCGCCGAACCGGCGGCTGATGAAAATGACAAGAACCGGCGCCAGCGCCATCGTAAGGAAACCGATTGAAAGCCAGTTGCCCGGCTTTGAAACGGCGTCGCCGAAGATATGGTCGAAGCCGCGAAACGGCACGTCGACGTAAAGAAAAGAGAAGATCAGGATCGGAAGCAGCAAGGCGGAAAGCAGCGCGATGCGAAAAAGCGCGGCGAGAAACTCGCGCGTCAGTCGCGCGAGGCGTTCCAGCGGCGTTTCCTTAATCGGCCGTCGCTGCTCGACGGCGGCGGGAATATCCACGCGACACTCTCCGCGGACGAGGCGGAGCTGGCGCCTCCTCAGGAAGCCTTGGCCAGTTCGCGCTTTATTTTCAAGGCCCCCTTCGAAAGCTTCTCTTCCGAAGCCTTGGACAGGAAGGCGTCGAGGCCCCCGGTGTGATCGACCGAGCGGAGCGCCGCGGCAGTCACGCGCAGACGATACGACCGCCCAAGCTTGTCGCTGTGGAGCGTGACATCGCAAAGATTCGGCAAAAATCGCCGCTTCGTCTTGTTATTGGCGTGCGAGACGTTATGTCCGACCATCGGTCCAACGCCCGTCAATTCACAGCGGCGAGCCATCTTTGTTAACCCTGAAGTCACGAAGTTTCGGGAGCGACCCGCGGACCCCGGAACCGGACCCCCGCGAAATCGGAATGGGGGCGTCTAGTCGAGGGCTCACGAGGTGTCAAGGACGGCATTCGAGGCCGCGTTCTTCAGACCGTCGAAACCTCCGATGACCAGCCGCAAACTCAGGCCTCATGAGATCGATTACGCGCCCGAGGCCTTGCGTCCGGCGCTGGTCGGGGTGCTCGGGCCCACCAATACCGGCAAGACCTATTTTGCAATCGAACGGATGCTCGCGCACCCGACCGGCCAGATCGGCTTGCCGTTGAGGCTGCTCGCCCGGGAGGTCTACGACCGTCTCATCGCAAGGCGACCAAAGGAAACAGTCGCCCTCGTGACCGGCGAGGAAAAAATTATTCCTGCACGGCCGTCCTATTGGGTTTCGACAGTCGAAGCGATGCCTCTGGATCGCGCAACGGATTTCGTCGCAATCGACGAAATCCAGCTTGCCGCAGACCCAGAACGCGGACGAATCTTCACCTCCCGCATCCTTCATGCGCGCGGCCGACGCGAGACACTGCTTCTGGGGTCGGAGACCATGCGCCCCATCCTGAAGCGGCTTTTCCCGGACATCGCTTTTCAGTCTCGTGAAAGGTTCTCCGCACTTGCCTACGCGGGGCCGCGAAAGGTCACCAGAATGCCGCGGCGAACCGCCGTGGTCGCATTCTCGGCCGATACCGTTTACGCTGTCGCTGAACTCGTGCGGCGTCAGCGAGGCGGGGCGGCGGTCATTCTCGGCGCCCTTTCCCCTCGCACGCGCAACGCGCAAGCCGGACTCTACCAGTCTGGGGAGGTCGATTACCTCGTCGCGACCGACGCTATCGGCATGGGCCTCAACATGGATATCGACCATGTCGCTTTCGCCGCGGGTCGGAAGTTCGATGGGCGCCGATACCGAAATCTTTTTTCGCATGAAGTTGCGCAGATCGCCGGCCGCGCGGGCCGCCATATCAAGGATGGAAGCTTTGGAGAAACCGCGGATTGCGAGGCGTTTGACGAGGCGACCGTCGACGCTGTCATCAATCACCGGTTCGACCCCGTCGAAGTCCTGCAATGGCGGTCCGAGGCGCTCGACTTTTCATCGTTGACCGAACTCAAGGCGTCGCTTGAGACTTCTCCCAGTCGGCCTGAGCTCATCCGCTCAAGGGTCGACGAGGACGAAGAGGCGCTAAATCGCCTTTCTTCCTACGAAGACGTCCGGGATCGCACGAACGGACGAGCAATGGTCGAACTCCTTTGGGAGGTCTGCCAGGTCCCGGACTTTCGGAAGATCGCGTTCGAGCAGCATGTGAAGCTGCTCAACGAGATTTTCGACCAATTGACCGATCGGGGTGCGATTGGCGACGACTGGATTGCAACACGTGTCGCCGGCGTTGAACGACTGGAAGGCGACATCGACGCCATCTCTTCGCGAATTGCTCAAATTCGCACCTGGACCTATCTCTCGAACCGGCCTGGTTGGCTTGAGAATGCAGGCTATTGGCAAGGCAAAACCCGAGCGATAGAAGACGCTCTTTCAGACGCCTTGCATGAAAAGCTTACGCAACGATTTGTCGATCGCCGCACGTCGATCCTGCTCAAGAAACTACGTGACGAGGCGCCGCTGCTGGCGGGCGTGACCGAAGACGGAGAAGTGATCGTGGAAGGCCAGTTCGTCGGCCGCTTGCTGGGTTTTGAGTTCGTCGTTGATCCGCGCGCTAAGGGCGCTGACGCAAAGCGCATGCGCGGCGCGGCGGAACGCGCCCTCGCTCCGGTTCTTGCGGCGCGAGCCGCAACCCTTGCGGAAGCGCCTGAAAATGAATTGCAACTGAAAGATGATGGCGCGGTTTGGTGGCGTTCATCGCGGGTGGCCGAACTTCGCAAAGGACCATCCGTGTTGCGGCCAGACGTCGCCATTCGCGGCCTCGACGCCATTACGCCGAACATGCGCGGACGTGTCGCCGACCGCTTAACGGCGTTTGTCGCCGCCCGGATCGAGGTGCTGCTGGCCGAGCTGATCGCGCTTAAGGTCGCAGCGGATTCGACCGCTGAGGACGCGCTGGCCGGCCAACCGCGGGGCATCGCTTTCAGGCTGGTCGAAAACTTCGGCGCGATGTCGCGGACTCAGTTCGGCGACACCTTGAAACAATTGAGCCAGGAAGATCGAGCAAAACTTCGCAAGCTTGGCGTACGGTTCGGTGAATACACCCTGCATATGCCATCGCTGCTCAAGCCTGCAGCGGCCCGGATGATGGCGCTTTTGTGGGCGATATGGACGGAGCGCGATCCCGCCGACCTTGCACTGCCGAAGGCCGGCCTCGTCTCCTTTCCAATCAAGGACGATGCGCCGCACGCGTATATCTATGCTCTCGGCTATCGACCGTCGGGTGACCGCGCCGTGCGTATCGACATGCTGGAGCGTCTCGCTCAGCTCATAAGGTCAGCGCGGACCGGAGAGTCCGGGAAAGAGGGCTTTGAAGCGACTTCACAGATGATGTCGCTTGTCGGCTGTTCGGGCGAGGATTTCGAAAGCATTCTGCGTTCGCTTGGCTATCGAAAGCAGACAATCAAGCGGCTGGTCCCAGCGCCTGTAGTCGAGGAGCCGGCGGGCGCGGCTACGGGGCCCGATCCAGACGCGGCTACGGGGCCCGATCCAGAGAAGACTGGCGAAGCTGTTCACATCGAACAGGCTGGCGATGGGCAGGCTTCTGCGTCCGCCAATGCGGCGCCGATGACGGATGCTGCGCTATCCGATCCATTGCCGTCCGCTACCGTTGCCAATGCGAACGAAATCGAAGTCACGGTTTGGCGCCTTGCGCCGCGGCGGCCGCCACAGGAAAAACGGCCCGCCCGCCGTGAAGAAAAGTCGCCGCGCCCAGACAGAAAGTCCGACGAAGGTTCGCCTCGCGAGCGACGGTTCGCGAAAGGCAAGCCTCCACATAAGTTTGAGAAGAAGGCCGAGCCGCGCAGGTTCTCAAGCGAACCAAGACGCAATAATCGAGAGCCGGACCCAAATTCTCCTTTCGCGGTCCTCGCTGCGCTCAAAGCCAATCTGGGCGCCGATCAGAAATCGTGACAACCAACATCGGCCCCGAGCGCCTCGACAAATGGCTCTGGTGCGCCCGGCTGTTCCGGACGCGAGCAGAGGCTGCCGCGTTTGTTGAAGAGCACGGCGTTCGCCTGAAGCGCGATGAACGGGTGAGACGGGTCGAGAAACCGGCGTTCGCTTTGCGTGGCGGTGATCAGATTGCCTTCATGCGCGGCCAACGCCTGATTTGCGTTCGAGTTATCGCCTTCTCAGAACGACGCGGCGCGGCGGTCGACGCGGCAAGGCTTATGGAAAATGCGGCCTCCCTGTGACGGAGGGCCTTTCCATGCTTGCCTCCGGATCAAGGAACAGCGAGAAAGCGGCGATTCTCAATCGGGAGTTCCTGCCATGACCTATGTGGTCACCGACGCCTGCATCCGGTGCAAATACACGGACTGCGTCGAAGTCTGCCCAGTCGACTGTTTCTATGAGGGTGAGAACATGCTGGTGATCAACCCTGACGAGTGTATCGATTGCGGAGTTTGCGAGCCGGAATGCCCGGTCGAAGCGATTATCCCCGATACGGATGATCCCCACGGCAAATGGACGGAGCTTAACGCGAAATATTCTTCGGAATGGCCGAACATCACTGAAAAGGCCGACCCAGCGCCGGACGCCGATGCTTACGCCAAGGAAACCGGCAAACTGGAGAAATATTTTAGCCCCAAACCGGGCTCGGGCTCCTGAACATCGGCACAGACCATTCGGTGTGCGTCGTCGCTTTTGGGGGCAATAGCGACAGCGAAGGATTTGTGCTATTTTGATAGTGGAAAAGTGCGCGGGCCAATGGGTTCGGCTTCCGCGCTCTATGAACGCTTGAAATTTAGCTCCTAACCCGTTGAAAACGTTGGTCAGGCGCCAAATATCAGGTCACTGGCGCTTGCTGCGCGCCGGGCCGCTTTTGTTTCAGGCTCTGCAAAGCGCCTGAACGCTGATTCGGCGCCGAGGGCGGCAACCGTCGCTGATACAAGGATCCCGGACTGATCATGGCGACCAAGCCTGCTGCCAAAAAGGCTCAAAAGAAGCCGACCTCCAAAGCGCCCGCAACCGCCTCGAAGGCCACGCCCACGAAAGCTGCCAAGCCGAAACCGGCCGCCAAAGCGACGGCGAAGCAGGCTACGGGCAAAGCCGCGCCAAAACCAGCGCCGAAGGCGTCGGCCGCAAAGCCAGAAGTGAAGGCCGCAACGAAGGCGACCGCGCAGAAGCCTGCAAAATCTACCGCGCCGGTATCCGCCAAACCAGTCAAGCCTGCGGTCAAGGAACCGCCGAAGAAGAAGCTCAACGTCGGACAGAAGCCGCGATCCGATCGCAACGACCGCCCGATTGCGCCGCCGACTTTTATCACGACGCCGCGCGAGCCCGACGCTGCAAGCGTTGCCTCTCTGAAAGCCTCGCCGGCGTCAAAAGAGGCGAAACAGACCTTCAAGGTCAATGACAGCATCGTATATCCAGCGCACGGCGTCGGTCGCATCGTCGCGATCGAAAAACAGCATATCGCCGGCATCGTTAATGAGCTTTTCGTGATCGACTTCGATCAGGAAAAGCTGAAGCTCAAGGTGCCGACCGCGAAGGCTATCAGCGTCGGTATGCGTGGCCTGTCCGATGAAGCGCAGGTGAAAAAAGCGGTCGACCTTCTGAAAGGGCGTGCGCGCATCAAACGGACGATGTGGAGCCGCCGCGCCCAGGAGTATGAAGCTAAAATCAACTCTGGAGATATTATGGCGGTCGCTGAGGTGGTGCGCGACCTTTACCGCGCCACCGACCAGCCGGAACAGAGCTATTCCGAGCGCCAGCTGTTTGAAGCGGCGCTCGATCGTCTGGCTCGTGAGGTGGCCGCCGTAAGAAAGAGCGATCTGACGAAAGCGATCGCCGATCTTGAGGCTTCGCTCAAACAGAAAAAGGCCGCCTGATCGCTGCGGTACGTTTTGCGGGCAGCGTTCATTAGGCGTCGGGATATTGCGGGGCCCCTGCTCTTGAATTGGGGAGATCCGAAAGGCCTTTTTCCGGTATTGCTTGAAGGCCGCCGGCAACCTCCCTATTTTGTATCTTTATGGGGCTTCGGCCGCCTGCGACCTTGCAGGCC
>FRDC01001113.1_pt1 | contig 21385 bp, 32 predicted proteins | sample 1106171 | NCBI WGS metagenome assembly FRDC01 (sample SAMEA3930566, study PRJEB13176) | freshwater metagenome | biome: Drinking water system; feature: drinking water; material: water | place: Singapore | collected 2014-12-20 | reverse complement strand
GGCGCCTTCCTGGTAGATGGGCACCACGAGCGCGCCGCCGCTGGCCACGCTGGGCGCCACGCCTCGCAGCATGTCCTCGGGCGGCGTGTGGTGCTCGGCCGGCGGCCGTCCTCTCCGCGTGCCGTGCTTGCCTGCGCCAGCCGGGCGTCCCCTGGCGGGCTCCCTGATCCCGGCAGGCAGGACGGTCGCCGGCCGCGCGGTGTAGCGCTGCAAGCCGGGCTCCTGCCATGGCTCGCCGCGCTCCTCCGCCGCGATCCGCTGCCAGTCCGGTTGCTCCAGCCCAAAGCGTGCATCCAGGTGGCCGGCCGTCGCCAGCCGCAGCACATGGCGCCGAACCATCCGCGCCGATACCGGCCCGCCCAACACGTTCCCCAGCTTGCGCCCGATATAAGCCGGGTTGCGCCCCTGCAACCACCAAAGGATGAGCGTGCGAACATCCTCGTCCCTCAGCCGCTTGCGCAAAGGCAGGTCGCCCTGCTGGTAGCTGCCTTCAATGTAGGAAAGGTCGTAAACCTTCATCGCTCATCCCTCCACCATGCGTTTATCCGGCCATTATCCAGCGATCTATGAACGATCCGCAAGCCTACCATCCGAATAGACCAGCATAATCCGGCCATCGCGTGCATTTTCAATTGCACATCCGCAAATCCGATTATCCGTCGATCATCCAGCGATTATCGTCTCGAACACATACTTAAGCCCTTGCTCCGACACAGAACTAAAGATTAACAGCGCATTTGTATTTGTTAGAAGGCTGGACAAAAAAAGGGAAAGGTTAACGGGGGTAGGGGAAGGGTCAAAAACCCTCTCCATACGGAAACTCCCATGGGTATACAGGAATATGTTAATGCATGGCTCTATATATATATCTATAGATAATAAAGAGATAGATAGATAGATACTGGGAGTTTCCGCCGGATGATCGGTCGATAAAGGATCGATTGGACATGGCTGTTTTGGGCTCGAAACCGGCGATTGTTCGGCGCCAGCCCTGCGGATCGCCGGAACCTTGACACGGTTGGAAGGCTGAGAGGCCATGACAACCGACCGGCCTTGACCCTGGCTCGGGGTCGAGCGCGGCCGAGATCGGGCGGCCGGCGCCCTGGCGCTCCGCTCCTCGGCGCTCGGTGCATACTCGCATTGCCTGCATCAAGCATCGCTTGGTCTATCTTAGGTGCGTATATAGCGGCACACATATGTGTTAGTTTGCGTTCGCATAATATGCATTATGGAAAACCTGAGACTACAGTCTCATGCCTGGGCATGCCGACCAACGGTTGAGCGGGGATCAGGTCGAGCGCGGTCGAGCGCGCCTCATGCCATGCGCTCTAGGCCCTGGTCAGCGCTCAAGCTGGACGCTGCACATTGGAATCATTCCAAGCCCGGGCTCGGGCTGCGCGAGGTCGGGCGATCGGCTGACCCCCACCCACCCAGTCGCGGGCCGAAGGGCGGTCCTTCAATATCCATCCACCCCCATCCCTGAGAATTTGCCCCAAAAATTCCCGCCAAAATATTTACATACATATGCTCATGGGTGGGGTTGACACGCCACTCCAGGTATGTGTCATTATGGCACATGGTTTCTTCATTGCTTTCGTCGAGCAAGTCGTTGACCGAAGTAGCTGATGCGGCGGGTGCGGACCGTGCGGCCGTGTTGGATGCGCGGGCGCGGTCGTTGGTTCCATGGCCGTCGACGGGTGGTGAGTTGCGGCGGTGGCGGGAAGAGATGGGTTGGTCGCAGGGTGAGGCGGCTTCGGCGTTGGGGGTTGGGCGGCGGGCTTATGTACGGTGGGAGGCTTGGGGTCGGTTGCGTCGGCGTGTGGCGCTGGCGTGCTGGGCTTTGCTGCGGATCCGGGAGGGGGTTGAGTAGGATGGTTGAGCCGCGCGTCATTCGGACGGTTGGTGGTGGGGCGCTCATTGTGCTGACGGGCCAGGGAGGGCGGGAGCGCTATCTGCTGGCGGTTGGGTCGATCGCGGCGGTGGTGCCCAACGTGGTGAGGTATGGTGTGGGGTCGGGGTCTGACGAGGTGGATGGCACGATCGTGCTCCTTCATGGCAGTTATGGTCGGGACGATGGCTGGCACGTCGACCAGAGCGTGGCGGAGGTCGAGGCTTTGATCCTGGAGGCGGCCAGTGCTTAGGCGGTGCGAGGGTCTCAGCCGGAGCCGTCAGCTGCTCGCGCATTTTTTGCAGGGGGAGACGAATCCGGAGGTGCTGGCAGCTGGGCGCCGCCTTGACCGCCTGTTGGCGGAGCGCGATCGGTTGGAAGCGGAGAACGCGGCGATGGAGGCCATGGTGGCGCGGATGGAGAATGGATCGTGAGCGACGGCTGGGTGCCGACGGGGCAGTTGCGCTGGCGGGTGAGCGGGGCGTGGTTCGTGATGGAGGAGGGGCGGCCGGAGACCGCGCAGGCGATGCCGCGCGAGCGCGTGCTGCAGCAGGAGTTCGTACGCGTGCCAGGAGCTTCAGCCAAGGAATGGCGCGACGCGCCGGAGGTGACGGACGAGCACGATGCTTTCAAGCGGGCGTTGTGCACCATCGCACGGTTGAGCGGCGCTGATACGGCGCGAGTGGTGGCGCGCGACACGTTGAAACAACTCGGCATCGAATGGGAGTGAGGCACCCCAACATTTGCGGGCACGCCGGCTGCCCAAGAAAACCAAGCGGCGATTGGTGGGGTGCGCCCTGGCAGAAGGGTCTAAGCAACTGATCGCCGCGGGCCGGCACTTAGCGTCGAAGAGGGCTTCAAGGGCCGCATCGGCCTGCACTCTTTGCCGCAGTCTGATTCCTTCTACCGGGATCGTTGCGGCATGCAGGACCTGGGACCTGATGCAGCGTATCAAAACCTCAGATACTTCGAGATGACGATCGAGCAGGCACGAGCGTTCCTCGAAGAGGAGTAGGAGCGATGAGATTCGAGCGAAGCAAGGACTGGTGGTTGAGCCGAGCGCGCCGCGAAGGTGACTGCGCGATAAGTGCCGGCATGCTCGCGCGCGATCCGGCTTACGAAGAGCGTACAGGCACGATGGACGAGGCCCGCATTGCGTTTGGACGCTTCGTCAACCTGATGCGTCGGCGCCGCGGACTTTCCATGGAGAAGCTTGCTCAGGAAGCTGAACTCGATGCGAGCGAGCTTCTTGTTATAGAAGAAAGCTTAAACTACACCCCTGAGCCACGGACGGTGTATCGCCTAGCGCAAACATTTGGGGTGCCCCAGAGATCGCTCATGGTGTTGGCAGGTCTCACTGTAGCCAATGACAGAGGCCTGCGACAGGAAGCGGTACGATTCGCGGCACGCTCAGAATCTGTTCAGAAACTTACACCAGAAGAGAGTTCCGCCTTAGATGCTTTCGTGGCTGTCCTCAGCCGGCAGGAACCGAAGCGGTCTAAGTGAGGAACATTCATCTAAAAGAACGGACCGTTGCTGATATCGACGCCCAGATAGCGAAGATCTTGCGCGGCCTCGGTGATCCTGGTCCTCCGCTGGACCTTCGCATCGTCCGAGAACTCCTGAAACTGGATCGTGATTACTACAGCAGTAGCGATGATGGGTTACTGCGCGAGACTTTCAGTCGCATGAAGGTCGCCGGAATCCAGGTCTTGAAACGGCCGACGATCCTCAAGGACGCGGTGACGAAGCTGAGCCTTAAGGCAATTTATCTGCCGGACCAGAAGCGCATTCTTCTGGATAGCGATCTGCCGGCGCTCAAACATCGTTGGAACGAGGCCCACGAGATCGGGCATGACATCATTCCGTGGCACGCAGGCATGATGTTCGGTGACAACGAACAGACGCTGACACCAGCATGCCATGAGATCATGGAAGCGGAAGCGAACTACGCTGCGGGACAGCTGCTATTCCTGGGTCGTCGTTTCAGGAACGACGCCAGCTGCGATGGCGATGAAATTCCGGATGAATGAAAGGTTGGTGCAATGCCAAGACCACGCGAGGGGCACAGCCTCACTGGATTGATCGAATTCCTGCGGCTGAATGGCTACCAGCACCATGAGGTGGCCAAGGGCTACAGCGTCGAGGAATTGATCCGCGACTTGGAGAAGGTGCAGCCGACGTTCGACAACGGGGATGAGGACTGATGCCGGGCTCGGTCTCCTGCGCGCTGTCGGACTGGCCGCTGCTCAGCTGCTGGATATACGATCATGCGGCACTCCTTGGATTCGCCGCGGCGGTACTGCCCATGGCTGTCATTGCGGCGGTGTGGTGGTTGGAGGCAAGGCGCAACCGATGAAGCCCAGGCTGAGCCGAGTGACACGCTGTATCCGCCTGCTCGATGACGGTCGCGAATTCGTCTCGCGGAAGGATGGAGCGGATCCATCGCGCAGAGCATGGCTGAAGGCGTTTGGGTTCGTGTATCGCGACGAGACTGGTGAGCGCGGACGTCGCCGCGGCTGGTTCCGTTCTCCGACGCGCGGCGATGGTGCGCTTGCGTGACGCAAGACATATTTACATGCGCCGGATATTCGGCTATCGTTCCGGGTGTAGAGGGTGCCGCGCAATAGTGCGGGATGCGGCGGATATCGCAACGCCGCGGAAACGGCGCCCTTAGCCGGCGGTCATGCGGGGTTGCCTATTTCCCCCGGAGAAGACTTGACCGTCGGCGCCTATTCGTGAGGGCGCCGCAGGATGGCCCGGGAGTGTCCTGCGGCGCTGCTTCAGCAAAGGGGGTTGTGGATATGTTCGGCAGAGTGCGGGATCCGGAGTTCTGGGGCGGCGTGATCGTGGTGTGCGTGGCAGCCCTCCTTTCCGGGGTGGTCGGCGGGTACGTCGGCGGCTGGGTGCCGTACAACTGGTTTGTCGCGGGTGTCTGCCCATGAGGTCCGTGCCGCGGCGCTGGTGGGCGATCGGCAAGATGCGCCCGACGGGCGTGTTCGAGGTGCGCCGGCTGGTGGTCGGGCGGCTGCTCGCACGCGAGGAGAAGCGGCCGGGCGAGACCATCAGGCCGGCGGAGGTGATCGTGACATGATCCTATCCATGCGCTCAGTTCTTGGTGGTCGGTCGGCTGCATCCGAGAATCTGCGGCGCGCCCGCAGTCTCGGTCTTCCGTTCTATGATGGGGGTTATGTCGACGCGGTAGAGCGTGGCATCCCGGTGCATCACTGGAAGGCAATCCAATACGGATGGTATGAGTGCAAATTTTGCCGCAGACACATCACCATGTATGAGATACGTGCCCGCAGCGAAAACTGCCCGTTATTCCCCAAGCCGGAGGGCTTCGCATGGTGATTTCCCGCCGCTCCTTCATCACAGGTCTCATCGCCGCTCCGCTCATCGTGCGCGCCGGCATCATCATGCCGATCAAGCCGATCGATCCGCGGCCAGACATCGCGCGCGCGTTTGCTGCCGACATCGGCACCATGGTCGTCCACGGCAAGGACCGCTTCGACTATGACATCGTCGAGACCATCCGGCCGGGCCACGCTGGGCAGAAGATTTTCAAGTACGTGACGTCGATCGAATATGTCGGCGGCCCGAAGTTCAAGCCACACCCCTTCGCCGGCGTCCCTGGTAGCTACACCGGCATCAATATGAGCGACGTACGCGGCAAGCCATAGGGAATGGTGGAGAGGACGCTGGAGACATGACCAAGCAGCTCGACGACCTGCCGCATGGTTGCATCTACGTGATGAGCGAGACCGGCGCGATTGCGGAAGCGGCGCGCGCGGTTATCGCCGCTGGCCGTGCCGACGTCACGATCGTCACGCCGAAGTTTCTGGATGAGGAAGCGATCGCGATGATCGGCTCGCACCGGCCGATCGTGGTGGCGCCCGGCGTCAAGCTGGAGCCGGAGCAACAGAAGGTATTGGATTGGTACTGTGGAACTGCTGCAGCCTGACCTGCTGGATGCCAAGATGATGGATGCAAGCTGGTCGGCAATCTCCGGCGCGCGCTCAGAGTTTCGCTGGCACCTGGGCCGGCGCTGGGACGATCGCCCGCTGATGCTTGTGGTTGGGCACAATCCGTCGACCGCGGATAGTGAGCGGGAGGATCCCACGACGCGCCGCTGGGCGCATTTCGCGCGCGCCTGGGGCCACGGTGGCTACATCGCAGTCAACCTCTATCCGTACCGCGCGACCGACGTGGATCGCCTCTATCACTGGCGGGATGGCTACATGGAGTCGAGCGAGGTGGACGTCGGCATTGCGATGAGCCGCAACCTCGACGTCGTGCACGAGATGGCCGAGCGCTGCGAGCGGGTCGTTGCTTGCTGGGGCGATCTCGCGCGCGAGCCCGGTTGGGTAGATGCCATTGTGCGGCGGCTCCGTTCTGCGCGGCCCAACCTGCATTGCTTCGGCTATACCAAGGGCGGTGCGCCCAAGCATGTGATGGCGCGCGGCAAGTCGCGCGTGCCGGATGACGCGCAACCTATCCCTTATCCACCGCTCGCGTGAAATACGTATTTACAAGCACGATAGATGGTGGCAGAGTTGCACTGCGGCACCCCACATCCCAGCCGCAGTGCTGGCCGCCGCGACAGACCCCCCAAAGCAGCCGCGGCGGCCACACTTCAACCTGGAGGATCAACCTGGAGGATTCCATGAGCAACGAGCCGAACATCACGCTGGGCGAAGCGCAGGCGGCCGTCGAGACCAAGACCGCGCCGCGCGTCACGCTTGACGGCATCAAGTCGCAGATTGGCGACGTGCGCTATCTGTTCGATGGCACGCTGACGATCTGCATCATCGAAATGCTCAACGGCTACAAGACGCTCGGCAGGGCGGCGCCGGCCGATGAGCGCAATTTCGATCCGGAGATCGGCAAGCGCTATGCCTATGAGGACGCGCTGCGCAGCCTGTGGCCGGTCAGCGGCTTCCTGCTGTGCGAGCTGCTGCGCCCGCGGCCCGCGCTCCAGTCGGTGTTCGACGCAGCCAACGTCGGCCCGTGGGAGAGCAACCTGTGAGCGACACACCGGGCACCATGAATGGCATCGGCTGGGCGGTGAAGCATCTGCAGAACGGCGATCGCGTGCGCCGCGCAGGGTGGAACGGCAAGGGCATGTGGCTTGCGTTGGTTGACGCTGCCCATCATAGCTTCGTCATCTCCGGCCAAGTCTTCAATTTCTTGCCCTATGTCGGCATGAAGACCGCCGACGACAAGTTCGTGCCGTGGCTGTGCTCGCAGACGGATCTGCTGGCGACGGACTGGGAGTTGGTCGAGGAGCGGCTGGCGACCGAACGCGATGCCATGCAGCCGTTCTTTGCGCAGGCCATCCTGCAGCTGCAGCACATGCTGGAGACCAACCAGCTGAAGGGGCGCAAGCCCGAGGACGTCATTGTCGTGTTGAAGATGTGAGGGCAGCATGAAAAACTCTATGCACGGGCTCGGGCTGCAGCTGCAGCACAAGAGCGAGCGCATCAAGGAACTGGAGGCGGAGGTGGCGCACCTCAAGATCGGTGCCCAGCCGGCCAGCAAGGTGCGCGACCTCGTGCTCACTGCGCTCAAGATCGTCGACACCTATATCGCCGAGGGCGAAATTGAGAAGGCGCGCCAGTCTCTGAAGGGCGTCATCGCTGCGCTCGGCGATAACTTCCCCGGCGACGTTTCCTACAAGCCGGCGCCACCCAAGCACGAGTCCGGCGTCAAGCCGTACAAGCCGCTCGACCATGGGCCGCGCGACAATGAGGCCGCGGCGGCGCAGTATCGGACGCAACCCAGGTAGGACAAGGCAGCATGATGCGATATCACTCCCACAAGATCGTCGAGGCCGGGAAGATCCAGCGCATCCACAGGACGCACGAGAACAACGTCGGCGTCATCGACTTCGTCGAGGTCGGCGGCAAGCAGATAGCTGTGCCGCAGGACTGGAGCGCGCGCGGCGTGCCGGAGATCGGCGACTACCTCGTGCGCTACAACGGCGGCACCAGCCAGGAATACCTGTCGTGGTCGCCGGCCGACGTGTTCGAGTCCGGCTACACGTTGATCGATGACATCCTGGCGGACGATGACGACGTCCAGACTGACGGCAGCTGCGATGAAAACGGGCAGCAAGCATGAGCCGCAGCAAGAAGCCGGCGGCGGTCGCCAAGCGCAAGCTGCGCGGCCGGCGCCATCGCGACCCGCTGCCGCCGGTCATCAAGGTGCCATCCTCCCCGGAGCAAGTATCAGATGCGTTGGATCCGATCGCCAAGCGTGACGTGACGGGGGAGATCAAGACCATCTTGCTCGATACCGAGCATCAATTATCCATCGCGCTGGCGAATGTGCGGGCGATGCTAAGAAGGATCAAATAGTAGTGGGTGAGCCGCTGGCCAAGGAGCGCAAGTCGCATATCACCACGGTCCTTCCGAACGACCTGCTGGACGAGTTGCACGCCTATCATGGCGTCGAGCGGGTGCCCAAGGCGACCGTGATTGAGAATGCGCTGCGCCGGTTCTTCGCCTACGAGAAGGCCGCCGGCAGATGGGAGTGGCGCAGGGATGGGTAATCCAGCAAATCCTGTGTCCTTGGATGACCAAGTCAAGTGCGTGATGCGCGAACTGGCGATGCGGCGTAACGTCTACAAGCGCCGGCTTGATAAGGGCCAGATGAGCGTCGTCGAAGCGGCGAAGGAAACGGCGGCTATGGAAGCCGTGCTTGAAACCTTGCTGAGTGTGAAGGCTCAGCGTGAACCGAAACTGGATCTGTGAAATGCCTCTGACCGATGCCAACGGCCGCCCGATCGGCAAGTCTCTGAAGCAAGCGCAGGCGGCCCAGCCGCAGATCATGGGCTTCGCGGTGTTCAAGAAGATCCCTGGCGGCGTGCTGCCGCTCATCACGCCCAAAGGCGACTTCGCCATCCTGCTCAACGCCCAGCACGCAACCCAGATGGCCCAGCAGATGGCGCAGGCCGAGCTGATGCCGAACAAGGACCAGAAGGTTGTGGCACCGCTGATGAAGTCGTCGGAATACATCGTGGTGGCGCTGCAGGCGATCGGCATGGTGCAGGCCACGATCAAGAATCCAGACCAACTCTTGGCTCCGGGAGGGAAGCTCGATGGCTGATCCGATCATTGTCCGTGTCGACCAGTTCGCGGAATTCATGTCCGAAAGCGATTTCGAGGAAGCCATCCGGCTGATGGACGGTTCGCTCGCGCAAGAGGGCAGCGACTTCACGATCCTCAATGCCATTGCGCCGGATCCTGGCCGCGCCCGCGCCGCGTTCGTTGCCGAGATGCAGAAACAGCTGGGCGAGACCAACAGCACGCTCATCTGGCGCTACAAGCCAGAGGTCGGCACGCGGCGGGAAGGTGCCAACATCGTCTATGTGTGCTCGGCCCGGTTCCGGGTGGAGCATCCGGCGCCGGAGGAGTCGCCGGAATGAACGCCAGTGTCCTTTCTATCCAACAGCCATGGGCCTGGGCCATCGTTTCCGGCTTCAAGGGCGTCGAGAATCGTACCTGGAAGAATAGCTATCGCGGCCGGCTGCTGATCCACGCCGGCAAGCGGGAGGATCTGGATTCGGTCGACTGGGTCATGCGGCAGGTCGCCAGCCTCCTTGGCGTTGCGCCCCATGAGGTGATGAGCGCGTACCTGCGGCGCCGGCACCTTGGCGCGATCGTCGGCGAAGTCGAGATGTGCGGCGTCACGGACAAGAGCACGGACCCATGGTTTTTCGGGCCGTACGGCCTGTTGTTCCAGAGGCCTAAGCGCTACCTCCCGGTGCCGATGCGCGGCCACCTGGGCATCTTTCCGGCCCCTGCGTGGCTGGATGAGAACCTGCTGGTCGGTGACGATTAGGCCCCTTCGCCTAGTTGGTTAGGGCTGCGGCCTTTCAAGCCGTACGGACGGGTTCGATTCCCGTAGGGGCCACCAACAACAAAAACCCCGCCGGGTTGCTCCGGCGGGGTTTTTCTATGCAACCCTGGTCTACTGGATCAGGATTGCTCGCCCTGCTCGCCGGCTTCCTCACGGGCGACGGTGTCCTCGTGAAGCTGCTTCAGCTTGTCGGAATTGGCGTCGATCGCCGCGATCAGGTCGTCGAAATCCTGCTCGGTGATCGGGTGGCCCTTGATGCGGTCCTTGACCGCCTTGAAGGCGTCGATAGCCCAGCCGACGCCGCCGAGCGCGGCGCTGGCGATCTTGGTGATCTTCTCCATCTTTCCCTCGTCGGCGCCGAACAGGCTGGCCCCGTGCGAGAGCGACTGGATGACCGTCGGGATGACGCTGACGACGGCTGCGAGTGGGAATGCCATGGCTGCTTACTCCTGTGCCTTGTTGACGACGTCGCGGAGGGCATTGAGCGCCAGAAGCGCCTCCGATAGCAACCCATCGCAGGTCGCCTCTTGGGCTTCCTCGGCGTCCAGGCCAAGCTCCGCGGCTGCCGGCTCCGGTGCCGGCGGTTCCCCGGCCAGCATGGATTTGGCGCATGCCAGGACGTCCTTGACCAAAGGCGCGGCCTTCTGGTCGGCCGCGGCGATCTTGCCGGTCACGTCGGACGACGGCTGCGCAACCTCGATGTAGGTGATCGCGCCCTTCTGGGCCAACTCGTACGACTTGCCCAGCGCATAAGCCTGCTTCTGAAACGAATTGTCGCCCGAGCAGGCCGTCAGCAGCGTGCCGGCCAACAGCAGCACGCCTAGAAAAATTCCACGCATAGCCCTTCCTTTCAGTCTGTCAGAAGCACAACCAGCGCGCCGCACGCCAGTAGCGCCAAGATAATGATCGCGGCGGTGTAAAGAACGGTTTTCACGGATTGACCATGCGCTGCATGTCATTCTCTAGGTTGTGCTCGCGCATCCAGCGCCTGACGATGGCTGTGATGACGTACCAGATGCCGCCGATAACAGTCCCGACCGTGACCAAGAGAATGATGGCAAACGCCTTCAGCTGCACGTCGTCCGGAATCGGTGTCACCTGATAGTGCATTGAAAGCCAATGGAGGGCCGCAGCAATCGAGTCGACGCTGAGCACCGCTGTCCCGGCTCCGAGCGTGGTCGTAGTGGCATTCATGATGGTCTCCGCCATTTCCACACTATACACACCTTACTCGCCGCAATCCAGCGCCATGAAATACCTACGCCGGCCAGCGGCACTCGATCAAGCGATCGATCGGGAATTCCTGGATGCTCACGGCATTGCCCTGGTTGCCGCCCAACAGCAGGAATGATCTGTCTTCCAGCCGCACGTCGACCACAAAGCCGACATGGCCCTGCGCCGGGTTGTTGCCGCGCTTCAGGATCGCGATGGCGCCCGGCTTAAGCTCGCACCTGTTGGGCAGCGACAGAAACGAGCGCGCGTTGGCCCGGTGCGTCGTGCCGAGTCCGGCCTGATCCATGACCCAGTTGACGAACGCTGCGCACCACGGGGTTTCATCGTCCTTGGCGTGCAAGCTGGTGTGCTGGTGGTATTCGACGATCCTAGGGTTGTCCTGGTCGCCGGCCATTTCCTTGACGCCGATCTCGGCGCGCGCGATCTCCATCCACTTGAACTCGTCAGCCATGGCCATGCCCTCCGTTCCTTTCGAGTTTGATGATGCGGTCTCTAAGCTCTCGCTGTTCGCCGACAATCTCAGCGTCCTTGCGATCAAACTGCGCAACCAAGGCATGCCGTTCGGTTCTCTGCGCCTTGTCGACATCGGTGAATCTCGTCTCGATTTTCTCAGCCAGCCGGCTGATGCGATCATGCAGCATCTGGTTCTGTGCGGCGTTGTGCTTCCATAGCGCGATGATGAAGCCGGTCAACGCGATCGCGACTGTGACTATGACTCCAGCCCACGGCGCGTCGATCATTTGCTCTCCATCTCCTCAAGCTCCTTGGACGTCGGCAGCTTGCGGTCGATCCGGTTGATGACCGTCGACTGCGCCGCGACCAGCTTCTGGAGATTCATGAATTCGATCTCCATCTTGGTCATGCGGATAGTCAGCTCATCCTGTTTCTCGGTTGACTTCTCGATGAATTTCTTGCTTTCAGCCTTCTGCTCCTCAAGCGATTCGATTCGGCCATTCTGGGTCGCGATGAAAAACACAATGGTGCCGACCCACAGGATCGGCGTGAAAAGGTGGTCAAGAGATATGCGCTTGTCGATCATCCAGCCGTCTTTGCCATTCTCTGCCATCACATTCCCCGAGTTAAGGTTCCACGAACGGTTGCTCTAGCAACGTCGGCCTCGTCATTTTTGCAGCGCGCCGGATGTTTGCGATCTCCGGTTTGATGAGCGATAGGACGCGGGCCTTGACCGCCGCGCGGCTGGTCGGCTTGATCTTCTGCCATTCTGGGATGCTGGGGTCAATCAGGCTCGCGGCGTTGGCTTCATAGAGCGCCTGGACCTGCCGGCTGTATTCCTCGGCGGCTTCGATGTCGCCGGCCTCGCGTGCCTCCATGCCCATGACCACCAGCCGGGCAATGCGCGTCGACATGGTGTTGCGCGCTTCCTGGGTCGCGCTCGCGATGCGGCCAGCCTGATATTGCGCCTCCTGCGCGCGCGTGACCTTGGTCGGCTGGAAGCCAAGGCTGCGGATGGTCATGTCTGCCAGCGAGACGTCGTCTGGCAGCAGCGTCCAGTTGCCTCTCTTGGTCGACACGCCTTCCATCGGGTAGGCCAGCATGCCCTTGGCGATGTCCTGGCCGCCCTTTCCGATGAAAGCCCCAGCCATCGCAGCCATGGCACCATAGGTCTGATCGGTGTGCCAGCGGTCCATCGCCTCGCTCACGCGCGCGTACGTGCCGGTGATTAGTGGCGCCAAGCTGGTGATGCTGTCGTCCGGGAAGATGTTGCCCATGCCGATGCGCCCGCTGACGTCGACGCCGGTTCCGAATACGTTGCGGCCGAAGCCGCGGGTCATGACCTCGGCGCCATACTCGCCGAAGCCGGAATCGGCGATGAACTGGCGCAGCTGGAATTCCAGGTTGGGATCGATGCCGGTTGCTTTCTCGGCCAGGAAATCGGCCGCCTGCAGCGCGTCATCGCCGAACGGCAGGCCGAACAGCCCGCTGATGGCCAGCATGGATAGCAGCATGAGGCTGCCGGCGATCTTGCCGCGCGCTCCCATGCGGGTGAAATTCTTGTGCATCAAGCGCAGGTAGTTCGCGATGTAGGTCTTGAACTGCAGCAAGACCGCGCCGATGCCGCGCATGGCCGGCGCGCGGTTGATCTTGCCGCCGATGAACTGGGTCTCGTCGACGCCGAACTTGGCGATCTGCACCGGGTCCATGCCGCGGCGTGCGACCATCTCGATGAAATTCTGGTCGTTCTTGTAGACCTCGCGCATGCGCTCGCGCAGCTGCGGGTTCTGCGCGGCGCGGAAGTAGGCCAGCGCCGCGGCCACGCGGTTGACCTGCTCCGTCACGTTGAAGCCGCTGGCGCCGATGTCATAGACCTGCTGCAGACGGTTGAGCGCCGGACGCAGCGCCCTGTGCTTGGTTGACATGCGACCGCCCTGCATCTCCTGCTGGGTGAGCGATGGGTCGAAGTATCCGGCATCGCGCAGTTCGCGGATCATCTCCTTCTCGGCGTCGGTCTTGCCGAGAGGATCGAAGTCAAGTTCAAGGCCGTTCTTGCCGACGTGGATCGCTCCGAGCCCTTCCAGCATACCCTGATGAGCCAGTTGCGGGGCGCGAATGCCTGCCCATGCGCCAAGCTGCATGGTGGTGACAAGAGGTGTCTGGGTAAGGTTGATAGCAGCTGAAGCCGGGGAGCCCCAAAGGAACATGAAGAATCCGAGCTTCCGGAGTCCCGCATAGTCGTCGCCCTCGCTCTCGGTGTGATCCTTGTGCTTCTTCCAGTAGTCGCGCACCTCCTTGACGGCGTGCGCCTGGGTCGCGTCGTAGGCCGAGTCGACGTCCTGGCGGTGGCTCATGCGCGCGATGATCGCCGATGTCTGGCGCACATAGTCGGTGATGGCGCGCTCGAAATCCGTGCTGTAGCCGGGCACGTTCTCGGCCTGCTTGCGCAGGCCCGCCTTCCGCGCCTCATAGACCTGATGCATGAGGTCGTCGATGATCTTGGCGGTGCCCGGTCCCTGCTTGGCATTCAGCGCCGCAAAGGCGCGCTCCAGCGCCGGGATGTTCAACTCCGCGATGGCCTTGGGCGTGACGCTGCCGGTCTGGTACTCGTAGTCTGCGGCGGGGAAGCGCTTCTTAAGCTCGGCGATGCGATCGGCCAGCGTCGAACGCGCCTTCCCGCCCTCGCGGCTGAATACCTTGTCGAACACCGACTTGGTGTCCATCATCTCGAACCACGCGGTCTCCGGCATGCCGCTCGGCGGGTTCTTCGGCTTGATGGTGATGTAGGTGTCGCCATAGCGTTGGAAGGGCACATAGCCCAGCCGCCGCATCTCCTCAGTGCGCTCCAGCACCTCCATCGCGGCCTGGGCCGGCTTCCGCTCGCGCGGGCTGCCGGCGTTGGCGATCGCTTCCTCTATGCTGGCACGGTCGAACTTGCCGAGATAGCCGCGTTCCACCGCCATCGCCTCGCCCATCTTCATCAGGCGCTGGTCGAAGAATTTGCGCAGCTGCTGCAGCGCCTGCGTTTCCTTGGTGTCGAGCGCGACGATCTCGCCGGGCTTGCTCAACTCCGGCGTGGCCTGCCCGAACGGAACCTTGGTGGTCGGGATCCGCACCACGACATCGCGGCCGGTATACTTGCGGTCGATACCATAGAGCCGGTCGTGCTCCAGTATCTTGTCGATGCGACCACGCGACTGCTGGCTGAGAGCGAGATAGGGCCTGACCTGCTCGATCGCCTCCCGCTCCATCTGCGCGCGGGTGTGGTCGCGCCTCATGATGGCGTTCCAGTAGACCGAGGAGGGCCGGTCGATCGCGGCCAGCGACACCGCGCTGCGCAGGTAGCGCGCCATCTTGCTCATGCTGGTGAGCGTGTCGGGAGCACCCAGGCGCATACGCACGCCTTCCATGGCGACGTCGCGCGCGGTCTGGGGCGTCTTGCGGCCGATGTTGAAATACGCCTTGATCTTGTCCCAGTCCGGCAACGGCACTGCGCCGGACTCGTCCGCCATCAGGCGGGCTAGGACGCCGCCGGTTTCCGCTTGGGCAGCAGGGGGAACGGCTCCTCTTTCGGAACGTAGTCTTTGCCCTGCTTCTTCAAGGAGACGGCCTTGCGCGCCTCCAGCACCTGTTGGGCCACGAACGGGCTTCTGGGCCGCATCTGCTCCAGGTCCGCCAGAAATTTCTGCCAGTCCTGCAGCGGTGCCAGTGGACTGGGCGGGTCGATGAACGCGGTTGGAACGATTGATGGTGATGCCATGTTCGATGAGCCTTTCGCTGATCTGTCTTTGGATCGTTTCCAGGATCGGGTAGCTGAAGTCCGGCACCTGATAGTCGGATAGATAGTCGATGATGCCGGCCTCGTGCAACGCGCGCCATGCGGTATCGTTGATCTCGAACTGGTCCTTGCTCATCTTGCCGGCGTCGAAGGCCGGCCGATGCATGTTCAAGCTGGCGGCGATGGAATTGCTGACCGCCCAGTTGATGACCTGTGTGCGCTGGTCGTTGGTCAGGCGCTCGGTCGCATCGCGGAACCTGTCCGAAAGACGCGCGGCGGTGAATCGCCCGTCCTTGGAATAAGCGATGATCCAGCCGGCATTGGGGTATGCGATGGTCTTGACGTCGGTGCCGCTGAGCGGGCCGCCCTGGTTCGGATGGTTGTGGTGCAGGTCGATCTTGCCGGTGCCGACTTCAAGCTCGTCCATCACCTCTTGCGTGAACGGGATGTTGCCCTTCAGGCCAGCGGAGCCGGCCCATATCACCATGCCATCCTGCCCGATGAATACGCCGTGCTCCACGCCGCTGTCGTTGGCGATGGTCTGCATGAAGCGCGCGATCTTCTCGGCTCGTTTCAGCGGATTGAGCCCGGCCAGCAACCTGCGCCATGGCGCGGTCTTGTTGCCGTAGCCGGCGCTGCCCTTCAGGTCGGGATTCGTCGGCGACTTCAGGCCATCGAACAGGTCGCCGCTCTCCGGCTCCTGCTCGGCGAACATGCCGCCCGGCTCTTTCTGTGGCGCCTTGGGCTTGATGCGCGGCTGCGCCTCACGCGCCGCCAGCGCCTGCTTGGTCGAGCGCGTGCCTTCGATCAGGACCGGCTGCTGGCCCTCTTTGGTGAGGTCTGTTTCGCGCGCTATGCGTGGCTGCTCAGCTTCAAGGCCACGCGTTGGTGCAGCTTCTGCTGTATCCGCAGGCCCGCGGCCAGCTGCTGCTTGGCCGCCGGGCTCAGCTTGGGGTTGCGCAGCGCCCGGCGATACGCCTGCATCAGCCGCAGGCTGTGCTGGACGTACGCCTTCGGCGATCTCGGCGGCAATCCACGCGTCGTCGTACTCGTAGGGGAAATCATTGGGTGCCTCCTGGCGCAGCGCTTCCTGCGCGTCCTCATCCATGCGGTTGACGGCCTCGGTCTCGGCCGCGCGCGCGAAGTCCATGGCATCGATCGGCGCGGCGTCGCCGATCGCGTCGAGCATGGCATCAAGCTGCGCCTCCAATTCGGCGACCGTGGTGCCGCGAGGCTGCACGCCGAGCGCAGTCAGCCGGCGGGTTGCCTCGCGCTTGCGCTCGGCGGCAGTCTTTTTGGGCGCTGGCTTGCCCGGTCCTTCCGGTTCCACGGCTGGCTCGTCGCCCATCCGGTAATGCCGGCGCGACTTGCTGGCGTTCTGCTCCAGCATTTCCAAGAATGCGTCGATGTTGGCGCTGGTCGTTCCTACCGCAGAGCCGGCGCGGTCTCGGCTGCGGTCACGGGGATCTTGCCTCCCTTCATAGATACCGCCGGCTTCGGTCGGCACCAAGAATCCATCCTGCATCGCAGCGTTTGCCATGTCCTCAAGGCTCATCCGCGCGTTCGGATTGACGATCTTCCCCTTGAACGGAACATTAATCTTGTCGAGGTCGCGCGCCGACAACTCGCCGGCAAAGCCGCCCGGCCGTATCCCCCCCTTGCTGAGCACAAAATCGACCAAGTCCTCGGACACCTTCCCGCTCGGCCGCGGGGTGTAGCGCCATTTCCCGGCGCGCTTGGACTGCACTGGCTTCTTGGTCTTCGGGTCTTTCGTGACCTTGCCGCGCATAATCTCGATCGGGGCGTTCGTGGCTGCAGCGATCGATCGCAGCTCGGCCGTCACCGCCTCTGGCGTTGTGCCCAGGTCACGGGCCATGACGACCGGGTCGTTAAGTTTGGCCTCGCGGTTGCCAATCTGCTGGCGCAGGCGCTGTTGCCACGGCACCGGGGCGGCCTTGGGCTGGAATTGCGGCTCCTGGGGCACCTCGGCTTCGCTGCGCGCCACGGGCGCCAAGGCGGGCTGTGCGGGGGCTGCTGGCGTCCTGGGCGGCGTCACGGGGTATTCGCGCGGGCCAGTGGTCGCCTCGCTGGCGGCCGGCATGGCGCGCCCGAGCGGCCCCAGCGGCTGCCCGGCCAGCTGCGCCGCGGTAGCGCCCAGCGGGTCTAGCGCGGTCCTGGACGGCGTCAGGCGGCGCTCCAGGGCGGTCGCCTCGTCCAGCATGCGGGCGGCTTCCACGCGCATGGATGCAATATCCTCGGCGGTTCGCGCGTTCGGTGAGCCGCTGGCCCTGATCCGTTCCGCTTCTGCAGCGGTTTGCTGCAGATAGCGCGCGCCATCCTTCAGGTTCTGGATCTGCTTGGTCTCCGGGAGTGCCATCGCGCCCTGCGGTGACGGCGGCGCTGGTTGGCGCGCCGGGCGGCGCGGCGCATAGGGGTCGAAGTCATTGATATCGCCAACGTCTGGCGGCGGCGGCTCGCCTTCGCGGGGCGGTGACGGAACCGTTGTCGCATCCGGCTGTTGCACCTTGCTGGGAGGCGGAGCGGCAGTCAGGTCACGCCGAAAGTCCCCCTCTTTGGCCGCGTCCTGGCTGCCGTCCTCCCGCCTGAAGAAGACATACCCATCCTGCACAGCCTCGATCAGCACCGGCTCCGGCGGCCCGTCGACCTGCCGCAAGCCCACGCGCGTGCCTATGTCCGGAATTGACGCAATCGGCGGTTCTACTGGTCGGTTGGTCGCCGCGGCGGCGGTCGGGGGGAGGGCTGTCCCCCTGGCTTCGGCGCTTGGGGCACCAGCCGCCGCGGCGTCTCCGGCCGGAGATGGCTTCAATCCTCGCATCCGCTCATAAACGCCGCCCGTGCCGCCGACGGTCGCGCCGCCGAAGCCGCCGCCGATGGTGGCGCCAGCCACTCGCTCGGCGCGTTCCATCAGCGTCGCATCGCCGCCCAACGCCATGGCCGCGCCTTCCTGGAACATCTGCTGCAGACCTTCGGTCGCGGCCTCTAAGGTCATGCCACTTTTGATTCTGTTGGCGATCGTCTTGACGACATATTGGGTGACTTGCTTGCGCGCCGCGCTCGTGAAGGGCTTGGTCAGCTGCCCAACGACCAGGACGTCCGGGATGCTGATGAGGCCGCCAATGGCGATGCCGGCTTTCTGCGACGTATCTTTGTCGATGCCCTCGGCCATGAACTGCTCGGTCGCATCGCCGATGTTGAGCGGAACAGCTGTCGACGCGGCGCCAGCGATACCGCCGCCGATGCCGCCGGCTGCAGTGCCGACGCCAGGAATGACTGAGCCCGCCAGTGCGCCTGCGCCCGCGCCCGTCAAGCCGCTGGCGATCGACGGGATCGTGCTCGCAATGCCGGCGCCGGCTTGCTCCTTGAGCCATGTCCATGCATCGCCGATGCCTTGGATGCGGTCCCAGTTCATCGGCTCGAACGTGTCAGGCGCGCCCTCGGCTTGGCTCTTGATGAATTTGCCGAACGAGACAAGCGGCGTGATGCCGCTCTGCTCGCCGACTGTTTCAAGGCCGGTAGCGAATGTTCCCGGCGTCGCCTTCAGCGCCGAGCCGAATGCGGCGCCGAAGCCGCTCGCGCGCTCGTCCTCGTCGACCGGAATCAATCCGCTGGTGTCGAGCGGAATTAGGCCAGAGGTGTCCAGTTGCGGCTCGACCGGGGCTAGCCCGGTCGCGTCTAACTGGATGAGACCGCTGGTGTCGAAGTCGTCTGCCATGTCACGGCTTCACGAATTCTTTGCCGTTGATGATGAATCGCGTGCCGCTTGGAGCATTATCGATATCGGATTGGCTCTTGGGTTGAATCGGCGCTCCTTGTGGTGCTGGCGCGCCACTCTGCTGCGGCGCTGGTGCCGGCGCTTGCTGCTGCGCATACCCCATCAGGCTGCTGTAAACCCGGTCATAGACTTCCTTGTAGACCTGATTCTGCTGGGTGACGTCGAGGATGGTGGCCGATTCCTTGGTGGCCGCGTCGGCCGCGGTCTGGATCGCATCCTTCTCGGTGATCTGCTTCTTCCCAGCGAGCACGTCGGCGATGTAGTCCTGGCTGCGACCGGCCCGAGCGAGATATTGCGCGACGAACGCCTTGCTGCTGGTGCTCTTGGGCTGCGCCTTGACCGGCTTGCCGTCGCTGCCGATGAAGGGCGTCGCCTGATTGGTGCGCAGGTCGAGCATCACCAGCGTGCCATCTTCAGCCGTCTCGATATCGGTGTTGCGATCGAGATTGAGCGCGGTGGCTGCTTCGGTCTGCGCCTTGACCAAGTCGGTCTGCGCCTTCTGCAGCGCGTCGTCGCCGGCCTTGCCTTCTTCGTACTGGCGCTGGGTGAAGGCATAGTTGTCGCGCGCGATCTGTAGATTGCCGGCGGCGGTTGCGGCGTTCTGCGCCGAGATGCCAAGCTGCGCGCGGTTGATGCTTTCGCCGGCCTTGTTGGCGCGGATCTGCTCGGCGTTGCGCGCAGCCTCCAGGCCCTCCTGGGTGACGTTGCTGCGCGCAGTCTCCTGCAGGCGGCCAGCCTCCAGCTTCTCGCCGGCCCGGTGCGCGCGCTTCTGCTCGCGCGTCTGGCTGAGATCGGTGCCGAGCCTGCCGGCGCGCACCCGCGCCTCCATGTCACGCTCCTGCGCTTCGTTGTATGCCTTGATGCCAGCCTGCCCGCCGATGCCGATGCCCTGGAAGAAATAGGGACTGCCGCTGCCAGCCATCGCAAAGCCGGCCTGCGCCAGCGCCATGTTCCTGTTCTGCTCCGGGTTCACGCCCTTCAACAAGTCCTGGATGGTTTGCGCGACCATGCCCTCATACGGATCCTCGGTCTCCGTGTCCTCCGACATGAATGCTTCGGTCAGGCTCTTGACGGCCGGCGGCAATACGTCAGTCGGCCCGGCGACCCCAGCAACGTCATCGGCCGCGCTCGCGCCGCTCTGGATCACACCAGCTGCGTCGTTGCCACCGGCCAGCGCGCTGATCGTCTGGCTGCCGCGCGATGCAGCCGGGCTGGTCATCAGGTTCTGACCGAGATAGCTGGGCGCTTCGGGCTGCGTCGGGTTGATCGCCGACATGAACGGCAAGCCCTGCGGCTGCGCCATCGGCGGCTCGTCGCCACGCGTGCGCAGCGCGTGGCGTTCGGCATTCGGATCGTCCATGTTGGGGCCGCTCGCACGGTAGGCCGGGCGGCTCATATCGCGGCTGATGCCGCGGTCGAGATATGCAGGGCGCTCCAAACCTGGGAAGCCGCGCGTGGCCGGCCCGCCATGACGGCCAAATCGGCCCGGTGTCTGGGCCGGCGGGGGAATCATCTCGCCGCGGCGCATCAGTTCCTTGTAGGCATTGAGATTGCCGGTCTGCGCCGAGCGGATGAGATCATCAGTGTCGGCCCCATAGATGCTGAAGTTCAAGCCGCCGATGATGTCTCTGAGACTGGCCACGTTCCCCTCCTACGCCGCAACGCGGAAATCCGGCAGGCCACGCGGCTGCATGCGGCGCACCTTGCCGCCGCCCCGATAGCCGCGCGTCAGGCCATAGATGCCGAGCGCCGTGCCAGCGAGCGATGATAGTGGGTTGGGCGCCAGCTGGCTCTGCGTCGCCGGCCCGGTGCTCGTGCTCGTCGTCTGCGTCGGCGCTGGCACGCCGCGCAGGATGTTGCTGAACCACTCGACTTGGTTTCTGGGGTAGTCGCGCTGTTTCAGGAAGTCCTGGTAGCCGAGATTGAGCGACTGCTGGGTCTTGTCCTCCTGCGCCTGCCCGATCGCTTGCAGCGCGCTCGCATCGGCCAATCCCATGCCCTGCCCGAGCTGCGCTTGGCTGGCCAGCTGGTTGCCGGCGGTCAGCTGGCGCTCCAGCCCCCTGTTGTAATTGGCCATCGACGTGTCGAAGCCCTGCGCCAGCGCTTGGTTCTGCTGCGCCAGCGCCGACTCCTGGGTGTCGCGCAACGCGCGCAAGGTGAAGTCGGCATTGCGGCTGGAGCCGAACTGGCCGCTGCGGGTGAAGGTATCGTTTACCGCCGGCAACAGGTTCTCGGACAGATTGCGCCCGGCCAATGTGCCGATGCGGTCGACCACGTTGCTGACGTACGGATTCATGTAGCTGGAGAAAACATCGCTCTGAAGTGCCGGGTTGCCGGCGCCGGCCGTGAATCTGATACCTTGCTGCAGCGTCGGCGT
>FRDC01003919.1_pt1 | contig 21417 bp, 21 predicted proteins | sample 1106171 | NCBI WGS metagenome assembly FRDC01 (sample SAMEA3930566, study PRJEB13176) | freshwater metagenome | biome: Drinking water system; feature: drinking water; material: water | place: Singapore | collected 2014-12-20 | reverse complement strand
CCAGCTCAAGAGGCTGGAGGAGTTGGTTGCCCGTCGTCGTGCTGAATTAGATCAGACGTGATGACGAGTTATGGCCCATTACTTCAGTTTGCATTGCTATCCGGCTTCGTGCTGGCGGTAACGCTTACCCTGCTGATTGGAGCCTTCGAGCGCCCATTGCGCCGTGCGCTGTGGGGAAAGGCACCTTCTCAGCGAGCAAGGGTATCTTGGTGGATGCTGGTAACACCTGCGTTGGCGGGTATTGCCTACACGGCCCTGACCATTGCCATGCCGTCGATGTTTGATAGTTCGGCCCGATTTGCCGCTACCTGCTCTGCGCACGCTGACGCGCTCTTGCATCTGTGCGTTTGGCACCCGAGCGGCAATGGGCAAAGTGCTTGGCTATGGGGAGCATTGGCATTGTTGGCGGGATACGCGGCTTGGCTGGCTTCACGGGCCGCAGTGGGTCTTTGGCGTGCTCGGCGAACCCTTGCCTCGATGGTGCGCCTAAGCTGGCGTCCGGGGCACCCAGACAAACTTCGCGTGCTTGATGTCGATCAGCCTATGGCGCTGGCCTGTGGCGTCGGGCATGGCCACATCCTGCTTTCAACCTCGTTGATGCGGCGACTTGATCCAACGCAATTGCGTGTGGTGTTGGCGCACGAACAGGCTCACATCGCCAATCGCGATGTGCTGCATCGCTTGATCGCTGTCGTGTTGTCGAGCATACAGTTGCCAGGTACTCGTCGCCGGTTGTTGCGTGATCTGGAACTCGCCTTGGAACAACGTTGTGATTTTGCCGCTGCAAACGAAGTGGGGTGTCCTGTCGCCGTGGCCGAGACCATCGTTGCAGTGGAGAAGATATTTCGGCAACACGCCAAGGAACAGGTGCCATTGGCGATGGCGTTCTTTTCCGATTTTATCCCTGAGCGTGTCGAGGCGTTGCTGTCGCCCAAGCACTCGTCTGTCTCATACTTGGGGCCGATGCTAGGCATTCTTGTTCTGGCGTTTTGCAGCCTATCTACAGGATGGCTGCATTCTGTGACCGAATCTCTCATCACTGTGATGACGAGGTAAGTCCATATGCGCGCGTGCTGTGTTTTTTTGCTCAAAAAACCGATTGACGATCGGTCTTATGGCGATTCCGCTCCGGCGTGCGCGGGAAGTCGTCACGCGGAATCGTTTGCTCGCCATCTGTTGTCGTCGTGAGGGTTTTCATGAATTTGATCCGCTTAGTAGTCTTGGTGTTCGTCGGAGCCTGCGGTACGTCCGCAGCCCTAGCCGCCGAACCCCTGCGGTTGGAGGAAGCAGTCTCCCGCGCGCTGGCCGCCCATCCATCCATTACCGCCGAAACGGCGCAACTCCAGGCCGTTCGAGCCCGCACGCAGCGCGAAGCCCTGCCACCGCCTTACACCATTGGCGGCGAGGTAGAGAACGTCGCCGGGAACGGCAACCTGCGAGGTATTCGCTCGGCCGAAACGACATTGCGCATCGGTCGGGTCATAGAACTCGGTGGCAAGCGCGAGGCTCGCCAAACGCTGGGACAAGCCGAACTGAGAGAACAAGAGCATCAGGCCACCAAAACGCGGATCGACCTGGCCAGTTCAACTACGGCCCGCTTCATTGAANNTTGAAGTGCTCGCTAGGCAACAGCGATTGACGTATGCCGAGGAGCGTATCAAGCAAGCGGAGCGCACCCGTCGAGAGGTTGCAGCGTGGGTAAAAGCCGCTCGCAATCCTGAGTCGGATTTGCAGGCCGCCGATATTGCGGTCGCTGAGGCGCAGCTCAATCGCGAGAGTGCTGAACTCGAATTGGCGAGCGCCAAGATGACTTTGGCCGCGAGCTGGGGGGCAATGACCCCCGACTTCGGCGAAGTCGTCGGCGACCTCCAAACCTTGCCGACCGTGGCGCCATTCGAGACGTTGGCTACCCGTTTGCCTATGACGCCGGAACTGTGGGCTTCGCGCTTGCGGGCCGACACCATCGGCGCCCGGCGCCGGCTCGCGGAGGCCGAAGCCAAACCCAACATTGACGTCAGCTTGGGCGTGCGACGTTTGGAAGCCTTCAAGGATCACGGCGTGGTGATGTCGATCTCGGTGCCGTTGGGTAGCCCGACGCGCTCTGGATACGCGGTGTCCCAGGCAAATGCGGAGCTTGCTGCGCTGGAAGCGCGGCGTGACGCCGAACGCTTCGAGCGCCACCAGACCCTGTTCGACAAGTATCAAGAACTCACGCACGCGCGAACAGAGGCTGAATCGTTACGCGCACGAATGCTGCCTATGGCTGAAAGCGCCCTGACAACAACTCGTCGCGGCTTTGAGCAAGGCCGATTCTCTTATTTGTCGCTGGCCCAAGCGCAGCGGACGCTGTTCGATCTGCGTGCGCGTGCTGTCGAAGCCGCCACCCGCTATCACCTTCTGCTGGTCGAGGTGGAACGCCTCACCGCCACCGTTGAGGACACCGCACCATGATTCGCATTCTCTCCCTGTTACTCCTTTGCGTATTTGCCGCTGCATGCAGCCCTGGCGGCGACAAACCCAAAGAGGAGGCCAGTGCCCAAGCCAGCGGAAGCTATGAGCGCGGGCCAAACAATGGCCGACTACTCCGTGATGGAGACTTCGCCCTGGAAGTCACCATCTACGAAACCAATGTGCCCCCGCATTACAGGCTCTACGCCTATCGCGACGGCAAGCCAGTCGCTCCCGCCGATGTCGTTGCGACTATCAAACTCTCCCGTTTGGATGGCGAGGTCAACCAGTTCACGTTCACGCCAGAGGGCAACTATCTGGTCGGCAGCGGTGAAGTGATCGAGCCGCATTCGTTCGATGTCGCCGTGTCCGCCGAACATGCCGGAAAGAAGTCCACTTGGTCTTACCAGTCCTATGAGGGCCGCGTAAGCATTCCGGCCGGCATCGCCAAGGATGCCGGTATCAAAACCGAATCAGCAGGGCCGGCAGTCATCCGAGACGTTGTGCGGTTGATGGGAACCGTTGTCCTAGATGCCGACAGACACGCGGCGGTTGGCGCACGCTTCCCTGGCATCGTGCGATCGGCGAACGTGCAGCAGGGCGAGCGAGTCCGCCGCGGCCAGACGCTGGCCGTCGTAGAGGGCAACGACAGTATGCGTACCTACCCGATTACCGCACCGTTCGATGGCGTGGTGCTCGCACGCAATACGAACGTCGGTGACGTGGCCGAGGCAGGTGCGCTGTTCGAGCTGGCCGACCCGTCCAACGTATGGATCGACCTGCGCGCCATTGGCACCGATGCCGAAGCCCTAAAGCCAGGACAGCCAGTACGAATCCGGTCAGCGACTGGGAAGACCGAAGCCAGCGGAAAGATTCAGCGACTGTTGCCGGTGGCCGGCAGCGGCCAGAGCGTCATTGCCCGCGTCAGCATCCCGAACTTGGAGGGACGTTGGCGCCCAGGTATGACCGTGGCAGCCGAGGTCACAGTAGGCACGCGCAACGTACCGCTGGCGGTAAAAGAGTCGGGGTTGCAGCGATTCCGCGACTTCACCGTGGTGTTCACGCAAGTCGGCGAGACATACGAAGTCCGAATGCTCGAACTTGGCGATCGTGATGGTGAATACGTTGAGGTGACTGGAGGACTCAAGCCCGGCACGAACTACGTGGCCGAGCAAAGTTTCCTGATACGCCAAGACATCGAAAAGTCTGGCGCAAGCCACGATCACTGAGGACGCGGATATGCTCGAACGTATCATTCGCGCGTCCATCGCGCATCGCTGGCTCGTGCTTCTATTGGTGCTCGCCCTGTCCGGGCTGGGGATCTGGAACTACAGCCGCTTGCCGATCGACGCGATACCGGACATTACCAATGTCCAGGTACAGATCAATACCGAGGCGCCAGGCTACTCGCCAATGGAGGCTGAGCAGCGCGTCACTTTCCCGGTTGAGACGGCGCTGGCTGGCCTCGCTCGGCTCGACTACACCCGCTCGGTTTCCCGCTACGGTCTGTCGCAGGTCACTGCGGTCTTTGAGGACGGCACTGACATTTACTTTGCCCGTCAGCAGGTCGCCGAACGCTTGCAGCAGGCATCTTCGCAACTTCCGGCGGGCCTGAATCCCTCTCTCGGGCCAGTGGCAACCGGCCTGGGCGAGATATTCATGTACACCTTGGAACCCGAAAAGGGCTACGAGGAAATATGGACGCCGACCGCGCTGCGCACGTTGCAGGACTGGTCGGTGCGTCCGCAGCTCCGCAATCTGAAAGGCGTCACCGAGGTCAACACCATCGGCGGCTACGTGCGTCAATTCCACATCACGCCCGATCCGGTCAAGCTGCTGGCCTACGAGTTGACGATGAACGACGTGCTGAACGCCGTCGCGCGGAACAACGCCAACGTCGGCGCCGGCTACATCGAACGTCATGGCGAGCAGTACCTGATCCGCATCCCCGGACAAGTGCGCGACATCGAGCGACTGCGGAAAATTGTCGTGGCAACGCGCGATGGACTGCCACTCCGAATTGGCGACGTGGCGGAAGTTCTAGAGGGTAGCGAACTGCGAACCGGCGCGGCCACGAAAGACGGCAAAGAGGTCGTGCTGGGTACGGCATTCATGCTGATTGGCGAGAACAGCCGAGCAGTTGCACAGCGCACAGTAGAAAAGCTCGCTGAGATCGACGCGACACTTCCCGAGGGAGTCCGCGCGCACGCGGTTTACGACCGCACTCAACTCGTTGATCGCACCATCGCAACCGTGCAGAAGAATCTTCTGGAAGGCGCGTTGCTGGTGATCGCCGTGCTGTTCCTGTTGCTGGGCAACTTGCGTGCAGCCCTGATAACCGCTGCGGTGATTCCGCTCGCCATGTTGCTGACGATCACTGGCATGGTGCAGAACCGCATCTCGGCCAACCTAATGAGCCTGGGCGCGCTGGATTTCGGCCTGATTGTCGATGGTGCGGTCATCATCGTGGAAAACTGCTTGCGCAGGTTCAGTGAACGACAGCACCAGCTCGGTCGCCTGCTGACCCGTGATGAGCGTTTCTCGCTGGTTTCGAGCGCCAGCGCAGAGGTCATCAAGCCTGCCCTGTTCGGGTTGTTCATCATCACGGCTGTTTACCTTCCGATCTTCGCGTTGTCTGGTGTGGAAGGAAAGATGTTCCATCCGATGGCCCTCACCGTCGTGATCGCATTGACTGGTGCGATGGTGTTGTCGTTGACCTTCGTGCCTGCTGCGGTCGCACTGTTTGTCACCGGCAAGGTTTCCGAGAAGGAAACCAAGGTGATGCGCGGCATCAGCCGCTTCTATGCGCCACTTCTCCAGAAGGCAATCAAGCTGAGAGTCGCCGTCGTCGCGGCGGCGGCAGTGCTGGTGGTGCTATCTGGTTTGCTTGCGACGCGCTTGGGCACCGAGTTCATCCCCAATCTGGATGAAGGTGACATCGCCTTGCACGCGATGCGCATTCCCGGAACGAGTCTGACCCAGGCGATTGGTATGCAGCGCCAGTTGGAGGCGCGGATCAAGGAGTTTCCAGAGGTGGAGGAAGTCGTCGCCAAGATCGGTACTGCTGAGGTTGCGACTGACCCCATGCCGCCTTCGGTGGCTGACACTTTCATCATGCTCAAGGATCGTAGCGAATGGCCCGATCCGCGCAAACCGAGAGCCGTACTGCTTGCCGAACTGGAGAAGGCGGTGAACGCCATTCCCGGCAACAACTACGAGTTCACTCAACCCGTGCAGATGCGCATGAATGAGTTGATCGCAGGTGTCCGTGCCGAGGTGGCGATCAAGGTGTATGGCGATGACATGGAGCAACTGGCCCAAATAGGCTCGAAGATTGAAGCCGTGGCCGAGAGTATCGAGGGGTCTGCCGACGTGGCGCTCGAACAGATTACGGGCCTGCCGCTGATGACGATCACGCCGAACGTGGATGCGCTGTCCCGATACGGCTTGGCGATCGACGACGTACAGCAAACGGTGGCAATCGCCCTTGGCGGTGCCGTCGCCGGCCAGGTGTTTGAGGGCGATCGCCGATTCGATATCGTAGTTCGGCTGCCCGAAGCGCAACGCCAAGACCCGAAGGCACTGGCGACACTGCCCATTCCGGTTCCGGCCGGCGCTGCTGCCGGGCTGGGCCAAGCCGCCTACGTGCCGCTCGGGCAGCTTGCGTCGATCGAAGTGGCGCCCGGCCCCAATCAGATCAGCCGCGAGAACGGTAAACGCCGGATCGTTATCACCAGCAATGTGCGCGGACGCGATCTAGGGTCGTTCGTGGAAGAACTGCGTGAACGCGTAAGCCGTGAAATCACGCTGCCAGAGGGCTATTGGGTCAACTACGGAGGCACGTTCGAGCAACTCATCTCGGCTAGCCAACGCCTGTCCGTCGTCGTACCGGCTGTACTGGTTCTGATCTTCGGCCTGCTGTTCATGGCCTTCGGTTCGGGCCGGGATGCCACTGTCGTCTTTAGCGGTGTGCCGTTAGCGCTGACGGGTGGCGTTGCCGCATTGTGGCTGCGCGATATTCCGCTTTCGATTTCGGCAGGGGTCGGCTTCATTGCCCTATCCGGTGTGGCAGTGCTCAACGGCCTGGTGATGGTGAGCTTCATTCGCAAGCTGCACCACGATGGCGCGCCGATTCAGGATGCCATTGTGAATGGCGCGATGACGCGGCTACGCCCGGTGCTGATGACTGCGCTGGTTGCAAGCCTCGGTTTCGTACCGATGGCCATCAACGTTGGAACGGGCGCGGAAGTGCAACGACCCCTCGCAACTGTCGTCATCGGCGGCATTGTCTCTTCGACGCTGCTGACGTTGCTGGTACTGCCGGCCCTGTATCGCCTCATTCATCGGCGTACCGACCGCCAGAACACCGCGCCAGCGTAAGCACGATGCCAATTTATCAACAGGTTCACATGGTGCGGCGAACGCAAGAAAGATGCTTGCCGCACTCGAACAACAAGGATTTTTAGGAGATTAATTGAGGTATGACATTCATGCGTGAAAGATCACTTGACGTAATACTGGATCGCTATCGACCGATCTGGCAACGGATTTCCCTGTTTCTCATGGCGACGGTTCTCCTGTTGTTCGCGTGTGCGAATCAGGCGCTCGCCCATGCCGTTGCCGAGGGTGATAAGGGCTACATCCAGGAAATATCCGGCGTCAACCTCATCCCTTTTATGTATCTAGGGGCGAAGCACATGGCGACAGGGTACGACCATATCCTGTTCCTGCTCGGTGTGATCTTCTTCCTGTACCGGATGAAGCATATCGCCCTGTATGTGACGCTATTTGCCATCGGCCACTCGACGACGATGCTGCTTGGCGTGTATTTCAACGTCGGGATCAATAGCTACATCATCGACGCGATCATCGGCCTTTCGGTGGTTTACAAGGCACTCGACAACATCGGCGCATTTCAGCGATGGCTCGGCTTTCAGCCCAACACGAAAGTTGCAACGGTTGTATTTGGACTATTTCACGGATTTGGCCTGTCCACCAAAATCATCGAATACAACATCTCACCTGATGGCCTGATTCCAAATCTGTTGGCATTCAATGTCGGAGTTGAAATCGGACAGTTGCTTGCGCTCGGCTCCATTCTGATCGCAATGAGCTACTGGCGCCGAACCGCAAGTTTCTGGCGCCATGCGTACACCGCAAACGTAGCGATGATGTGTGCCGGCTTCATTCTGATCGGCTATCAGCTCACCGGCTACTTCGTTTCCTGAATCGCACTCGGAGAAAATATTTATGTACAACGTATCCAAGCCAACCCTCGACGATCTTCCTTCATCGAAACAACTGCTGCGCTCGACGTTTATTGCACTCGTCGCTGCCATCGCAATTCTGGTCGCCATCGTCCTTCCCTCCGAGCATGCGATCGATCCAACAGGAATTGGCCGCGTACTCGGCCTGACGGAAATGGGGGGAATCAAAACGCAGTTGGCCGAAGAAGCTGCTGCCGACGCCGCAATGGATGCGGCCAAGGCCGTTGCCGTGACGACTGGGAATGCAGGCACCGTCGTGCCTGCACAGGCGCAAAGTACCGCACAGGTGACGAACGATTCTGCTTGGCGCGATGAAATGCGCGTCGTACTCAAGTCCGGCCAAGGGGCCGAAGTGAAGTTGAGCATGAAGGCCGGCGAACAGGCCGAGTTCAGTTGGACTAGCGAAGGCGGCGTAGTGAATTTCGATACCCACGGCGATGGCGGCGGACAGTCCATCAGCTATGAAAAAGGTCGAGCTGTGCCCGCAAGTGATGGCGTGATCCAGGCCGCCTTTAATGGCAATCACGGTTGGTTCTGGCGGAACCGTGGCGATGCTGATGTAACGGTGATTGTTCGCACTCGCGGCCAATACGCGGAAATGAAGCGTGTCTTGTGATTAGCCAGCCAAGCAGAGGCGAATGCCCCATGCACTCCGGCCGTCCTGTTACGCCGCGCACGCAGCAGGCAGCCGAAGTTTCCCGCCCTGCCGCGTAGGCCGGGCCTTACTCCAGGAGATAGTGAAATGAAGATTCGTCCGTTATTGATTGCAGCCCTGGCTAGCGCATCGCTCGCTTCGCCGCTCGTGATGGCCCATTCCGGCGCGCATGACGACGATGAAAAGGCCATGCCGAAGACATGCGAGCAGTTGGCCGATACGAAGCGGTATATCAGCGACGTAGCTTACCCCGAAGTGAAGAAGCTGAAAGAGCAGTGCGACGCCTCCGCGAAGAGGCAGCCGGCTGCAACGCCGTCTCCTACACCCCGTCGTTAGTCCAACGGCGACAACTGATTGCTCAAGGCTGTAGCCGCGACTCGCGGGTCGCGACTACAGCCTGTGATGCGCACTAGCGGGAGCTATTCTTCTATGGAGTTGAGACATCTGAGATACTTTCTCGCCGTGGCGGAGGAGCTTCACTTCGCTAGAGCCGCAGAAAAGCTGCACATCGAACAATCGCCACTTTCGCGGGCCATCAAGGAACTGGAAGAAGAACTGGGTGTGGTGCTGTTTGCTCGTACCACGCGCAGTACCCGTTTGACTCGCGCCGGCAAGCTGTTCCGAGAACACGTGATTCGGGTGTTCGCTGCGCTACAGCAAGCGCGCGATAGTGTGAAAGCGGCGGCCAACGGCTTCCACGGACAATTGCGCGTGGCATTGTCGGACGGCATCACACCGTCTCGCCTACCGGCCTTGCTGGCACTATGCCGTCAGGAAGAGCCAGAAGTTGAACTTAGATTCTTCGAGGTGCCACTGTCACAGCAGATCAAAGGGCTGCATGACGACATGTACGACGTGGGGTTCGCCCAATCCGACGAAGTTGGCGATGGCATCGTCGCTACACCTGCTTGGAGCGATACGCTCATGGTGGCAGTACCAGCGCGGCATCCACTGCTGGCCCACAAGCGTATTCCGTTGGAGGAACTGCTGCGCTATCCGCTGGTTCTATGCGATCCGCAAGTGTGCGAAGGCCATGCCAAATACGTCGATCGGGTGCTGCGCCGGGTCGACATGGAGCCGCTGATCGCGGAACGGGTCGCTACGTGTGATCTGATGATGGCGCTGGTATCGGCCGGCCTCGCGCTTGGGTTTACGGGCGCCGCGCGCATTGCCGCCAACCCTGACTCGGGTGTGGTGGCCCGGCCGCTGGCGTTGCGCATGCCGCCGCTGACGACCTACCTGCTGTACCCCGACGGCGAGCCGTCCGATGTGCTGGCGCGGTTCATTGAGCGCGTGCAGGCCATCGAGTCACCCGAACCCCCAAGGCTCAAGTCGGGCCATCCTTCCGATCCCTTGGAGGAACCTGCGCCATGAAGAAGATCATCCCGTTCTTGCTGGTGGCCGCGTTGACTGCCTGCGGCCAGTCCGAAACGCCTCAGAAAGCCAACACCTCGGAAGCGAACATCCCAACGGTGGAAGAACTGGCAGCCAACCCCGAACGGCTCAAAGAACTGCGCCAGCAATGCAAGATGGATCGCCCCAAGCTGGGCGACGTGCTGTGCAACCGGGTGGCCGAGGCCACGCGCAAGCGGTTCTATGGCGACGGCGAAACCCCATACACGCCGCCAAAAGAACCACCCAAGTTCTGATCGTTGGCGGCTCGCCGCATCGCCTTCATATTTCTGATCGACACGCCGCAATGCGCTATCGCTTGCGGCGTTTTTATTTGGCTCGCTGCGGCACTCATTATGTCTTTTTGCTCGACGTTTCTGCTTAAAACGGTCTTTGACCGGCACTGAGCCGGCACCGATCCTGACGCCTGCGGCACGTTGTTGTGCCGCTTCTTCCATGAGGAATCAGCGCAGGAGAAATCGGAGGCCAGGTCATGCAAGGGACGAACGTGCTGTTCGGTCAGATCGCCGTGGTATTCGGCATCGTGATCGCCGGAGTGTGGAGTGCCACACAATGGACAGCAGCGGCCCTTGGCTATCAAGTACGCCTTGGCTCGCCCTGGTTCGATCTTCTTGGCACACCGATCTATCACCCGTGGAAGCTGTTCGAGTGGTGGTTCGTTTTCGATGCTTATGCGCCGCGCGTGTTCGATACCGGTGGTGCCATCGCGGGCGGCAGCGGCCTGGTGGCCGTGCTGGTCGCCATCGGCATGTCGATCTGGCGCTCGCGTCAATCGCGCCTGGTCACGACCTACGGCTCGGCACGCTGGGCGAATGCGCAGGACATTCGCAAGGCCGGCCTCACGCAGCCGACCGGCGTGTTCCTCGGTCAGCACGATCGCCAGTACCTGCGCCATGAAGGCCCGGAACACGTCCTGACCTTCGCGCCCACGCGCTCGGGCAAGGGCGTGGGCTTGGTGGTGCCCACGCTGCTTTCGTGGCCAGCCTCAGCCGTCATCCACGACATCAAGGGCGAGAACTGGCAGATCACCGCCGGCTGGCGCTCTCGCTTCTCGCACTGCTTGTTGTTCAACCCGACCGATGCGCAGTCGGCGGCCTACAACCCGCTGCTGGAAGTCCGGCGCGGTGCGAACGAGGTGCGCGACGTGCAGAACATCGCGGACATTCTGGTCGATCCCGAAGGGGCGCTGGAGAAGCGCAACCACTGGGAAAAGACTTCGCACGCGCTGCTGGTGGGCGCGATCCTGCATGTGCTCTATGCGGGCGAGGACAAGACGCTGCGCGGCGTCGCCAACTTCCTCAGCGATCCGGCCAGCCCCTTCGAGCTGACCTTGCACCGGATGATGACCACGCCGCACCTGGGCGATGGCCCACATCCGGTGGTGGCATCCGCTGCGCGCGAAGTCCTCAACAAGAGCGACAACGAACGATCAGGCGTGCTGTCCACGGCCATGTCGTTCCTGGGCCTGTACCGCGACCCGACCGTGGCCGAAGTCACCTCGCGCTGCGACTGGCGCATCGCAGACCTGATCGCGGCCGAGCATCCGGTCGCGCTGTATCTGGTGGTGCCGCCTTCGGACATTTCGCGGACGAAGCCGCTCATTCGGCTGATCCTCAACCAGATCGGCCGGCGCCTCACCGAATCGCTCGATGGCTCCGATGGCATCGAGCGCCGCCACAAGCTGCTGCTGATGCTCGATGAGTTTCCGGCGCTGGGACGCTTGGACTTCTTCGAGACGGCACTGGCCTTCATGGCCGGCTACGGCATCCGCAGCTTCCTCATCGCGCAGTCGCTCAACCAGATCGACAAAGCCTACGGCCAGAACCATTCGATTCTGGACAACTGCCATGTGCGCGTGACGTTCGCCACGAACGACGAGCGAACCGCCAAACGGATCTCCGAGACGCTGGGCACGGCGACTGAATTGCGCGCGCAGCGCAACTACGCCGGCCATCGGCTCGCGCCGTGGCTCGGGCACCTCATGGTGTCGCGGCAGGAAACGGCACGCCCGCTGCTCACTCCTGGCGAAGTGATGCAGCTTCCGCCGGATGAATCGGTGGTGATGGTATCCAGCCTGCCACCTATCAAGGCGAAGAAGCTGCGCTACTACGCCGACGCCAATTTCAAGCACCGCGTGCTGCCGCCGCCTGCGCTTACGGATGGGCACTACGCCGACGTACCGCCGGCCCGTGCCGATGACTGGAGCGGCCTGGCGATTCCTGCTGTGCCGGCCGCGCCCGTAGCCGATGCCGCCGATGGCTTTGGCAACGCCGATGACGGTGGCCCGCGCCGTCAGCCCGAACTCTCCGAAGCCGTCGCCTACGACCCCGAGCTGCTCGCGCCTGCGGCCGACCTGGCGCTGCTCGATGACGACGACGACTTGCCGCTTCCTCTCCCGCGCCAGCTTGATCCGACCATGCAGCGTACGGCCCGGCTGGCATCGCTGAACCCCAACGATGGAATCGAGCTATGAGCCACTACCGCCTCAACCTGTTCATCCAGCCGGAGCACGCCAAGCGCCTCGACGAGCTGGCCGCCAAGAAAGGCGTGTCCAAATCGTCCATCGTCGCGGCTGCGCTCGCATCGTGGCTGTCGCCCGATGCGGCCGACCAGCGCGAGGCGGCCATCGCCAAGCGGTTGGATCGCCTATCGCGCCAGGCGGAGCGCCTAGAGCGCGACCAGAACATCCAGATCGAAACGCTGGCGCTGTTCATCCGCTATTACCTCACGGTCAGCACGCCGGTGCCCGAAGCCCATCAGGAAGCCGCCCGCGCGCATGGCAAGGCGCGGTTCGAGCAATTCGTGGAGCAGCTTGGCCGCCACTTGCTGCGCGGGCGCAGCCTGGTGCGTGACGTGGTGGAGGAACTGCATCCCGACCCGATGCGGATGGACGACGCGGCGGCAGTCGCCGAAGCGCGGGAGCGTGCCTTATGAGCGCCGTTCCTCAACTCCCGCCAGAACCGCGTTCATCCGCAGCCACGTCACTGGATCGCCGCATCCAGATGCTGCGCACGGCGATGGGGCCGCTGATCGCCGCCGCGCTGGAAGACCCGGACGTGGTGGAAGTCATGCTCAACCCTGATCGCACCCTTTGGGTGGATCGGCTTTCCTCGGGCCGCGCGCCGATGGGAGTGGAGCTATCCGAAGCGGACGGCGAACGCATCATCCGACTGGTGGCAGCCCACGTCGGCGCGGAAGTGCATCGCGGCCAGCCGCTGCTGTCGGCCGAATTGCCCGAAACGGGCGAACGCTTCGAGGGCATCTTGCCGCCGGCGGCGCCTGGCCCGGCCTTCGCCCTGCGCAAGCGTGCTATCGGCGTGATCCCGCTGGAGCGGTACGTCCTCGACGGGATGATGACCAGCGCCCAGGCGGGCTTTCTGGTTCGGGCCGTGCGCGAGCGGCAGAACGTCCTGATCGCCGGGGCCACCAGCAGCGGCAAGACTACGCTTGCCAACGCGCTGCTGGCCGAGATTGCCGCCACGGGCGATCGCGTGCTGGTGCTCGAAGACACAGTGGAGCTGCAATGCGCCGCGCCCGACCACGTACCGCTGCGCACGCGCGCGGGCGTGGTGTCCATGACCGAGCTGGTGCGTTCATCGATGCGCCTGCGCCCGGATCGCGTCGTCGTTGGCGAAGTGCGTGGCGCGGAGGCGCTGGATCTCATCAAGGTGTGGGGCACGGGCCACCCCGGCGGCATCGCCACGATCCATGCCGGCTCCGCGCTCGGCGCACTGCTGCGCCTGGAGCAACTGATTCTCGAAGTCGCGGTGAACCCGCCCCGCGCGCTGATCGCCGAGGCGGTCAACGTGGTGATCCACATCGCCGGACGCGGGCGCAAGCGCCGCATCGAGAGCATCGCCCGCGTCGTCGGTTTCGACGGCGTGGGCTACCGATTGGCGGACGGTTTGGCGGACGCAATGGACGCGCCGTTTCCCGAGCTGCCGCCGATTCCCGATGCCGTACCCGCTGCGGCGACTTCCCCATCCCTCGACCTCTCTGGAGAACTGCCATGACGCATGTTGATACTTCCCGTATTTTCGTAAATCCGCTTTTCCACCTGTCCAGCCTCGCGCGGCTGCGCAGCCTGGCCCGCCCTGCGAGCCAAGGGCTGCTGCTGGCCGCGCTGCTGCTGTTCCTGGCCGGCACCGCGCAGGCCGCCGGTTCCTCCATGCCGTGGGAAGGCCCGCTGCAATCCATCCTCGAATCCATCCAGGGGCCGGTGGCGCGCATCGTCGCGGTCATCATCATCATCGCCACGGGTTTGGCGCTGGCCTTTGGCGATACGTCAGGCGGTTTTCGCAAGCTGATCCAGATCGTCTTCGGCCTGACCATCGCCTTCGCGGCTTCGAGCTTCTTCCTGTCGTTCTTCAGCTTTTCGGGCGGGGCCGTCGTATGAGTGCCCCGGACACTTTCGCGGCCGGCTTTGAGGTGCCGCTGCATCGCTCGCTGACCGAGCCGATCCTGCTGGGCGGGGCACCGCGCACCGTGGCGATTGCCAACGGCACGCTGGCCGCCGCCGTCGGGCTGGGCCTGCAACTGTGGATTCCCGGTGTGGTGCTCTGGGTCGCCGGTCATTCGCTGGCGGTCTGGGGTGCGCGTGTCGATCCGCAGTTCATGCAGGTCTTCGCGCGGCACATCAAGCACAAGCCGTTGCTGGACGTGTGAGGGGAACGCCATGCTGAACCTCGCCGAGTACCGTCAGCGGCCCGCATTGCTCGCCGACTGGCTGCCGTGGGCCGGGCTGGTCGCGCCGGGCGTCATCTTGAACAAGGACGGCAGTTTCCAGCGCACAGCGCGCTTTCGCGGACCTGACCTCGACAGCGCGACACAGGGCGAGCTGATCGCCACCTCGGCGCGCCTGAACAACGCGCTGCGCCGCCTGGGTTCGGGCTGGGCGCTGTTCATCGAGGCCGAGCGCCGCGCCGCCTCCGACTACCCGCACTCGGAGTTCCCCGAGCCGCTGTCGTGGCTGGTGGATGAGGAACGCCGGGCCACCTTCGAGGAATCGGGCAACCACTTCGAGAGCGGTTATCACCTGACGCTGGTGTACCTGCCGCCCGAGGAATCACGCGCCCGCGCAGCGGGGATGCTGTACGAGAACCGTCCCACCGAAGGCGTGGACTGGCGCGAGCGCCTGACGGCCTTCGTGGCAGAAACGGATCGCGTCTTTGATCTGCTCGATGGCGTGATGCCGGAGATCGCCTGGCTCGATGACCGCCAGACGCTGACCTACCTGCATTCGACCATCTCGACGCGGCGCTATCCGCTGGCGGTGCCCGAGGTGCCATTCCACATCGACGCGCTCCTGACCGATTCCGCACTGGTCGGTGGCCTGGCGCCCATGCTGGGCGACCTGCACCTGCGCGTGGCGTCGGTGCGGGGTTTCCCGACCTCGACCTGGCCGGGGATTCTGGACGACCTCAACCGCCTCGGCTTTGCGTATCGCTGGTCAACCCGGTTCTTGTGCCTCGACAAGGCCGAAGCGGAACGGGAATTGGGGCGCCTGCGCCGCCAGTGGTTCGCCAAGCGCAAGAACGTCATCGCGCTGCTGCGCGAAACAATCTTCCAGCAGGAAAGCCCGCTGGTGGATACCGACGCCAACAACAAGGCAGCCGACGCCGACGCTGCCTTGCAGGAGCTGGGCAGCGATCAGGTCTCCTTCGGTTATCTGACGGCGACCGTCACCGTCATGGACACGGACGCCGCCGTGGCAGACGAGAAGCTGCGCATGGTTGAGCGCGTTATCCAAGGCCGGGGCTTCGTCACCATCCCCGAAACGCTCAACGCCGTGGATGCGTGGCTGTCCTCGATCCCTGGCAACGCATACGCCAACGTGCGCCAGCCCATCGTCTCGACGCTGAACCTGGCGCACATGATGCCGGTGTCGGCGGTATGGGCCGGGCCGGAGAAGAACGACCACCTGGACGGCCCGCCGCTGATCGTCACGCGCACCGACGGCGCCACGCCGTTCCGGCTGGTGACGCACATCGGCGACGTGGGCCACACGCTGGTCGCGGGGCCGACCGGCATGGGCAAGTCGGTCTTGCTCGCCACGCTGGCGATGCAGTTTCGCCGCTATCGCGGCTCGCGCATCTTCGCGTTCGACATGGGCCGTTCCATGCGTGCCACTACCCTCGGGCTGGGCGGCGAGCACTATGACCTGGGCGCTGATGGGGAAATCGCCTTCCAGCCACTCGCGCGCATCGACAGAGAAGCCTATCGCACCTGGGCGGCCGAATGGATCGAAGGCCGTTTGCTGCACGAAGGCGTGGCAGTCGGCCCCGACGAGAAGGCCGCCATCTGGTCGGCGCTGGGAAGCCTCGCCGGTGCGCCACTGGAGCAGCGCACGATGACCGGGCTGTCTGTGCTGCTGCAATCGAACGCGCTGCGCCAGGCGCTCGCGCCCTATGTGCTCGGTGGCGCCCACGGCAAGCTGCTGGACGCCGACCACGAGCGGCTGGGCATGGCCGACGTGCAGGGCTTCGAGATGGAGGAGCTGATGCACAGCAAGGCCGCCGTCATGGCCGTGCTGGGCTATCTGTTCGCGCGCTTCGACGAACGCTTCGACGGTGCGCCCACGCTGCTGATCCTCGATGAAGCGTGGCTGTTTCTCGATGACCCGGTATTCGCGGCACGCATCCGCCAGTGGCTCAAGACGCTGCGCAAGAAGAACGTCAGCGTCATCTTCGCCACGCAGTCGCTCGCGGATATCAAGGATTCGAGCATCGCGCCCGCGATCATCGAGAGCTGCGCCAGCCGCATCCTCCTGCCGAATCCGCAGGCCACCGAGCCTCAGATTCGGACGATCTACGAGGGCTTCGGGCTGAACTCGCGCCAGATCGAGATCGTCGCCACCGCGCAGCCCAAGCGCGACTACTACTACCAATCCCGCCTCGGCAACCGCCTGTTCGACCTCGACCTCGGGCCGGCGACGCTGGCCTTCGCGGGCGCTTCCACGCCGCAGGACCAGCGCGACATGGATCGCGTGCTGCTGGACGCCGGCGTGCCCGGCTTCGCGAGCGCCTGGCTGCGCCATCGCGGCCTCGATTGGGCGGCAGACCTGCTGCCCTCGTTCCCCGGCCTCGTGCCGGCTTCACCTCGTTTCGCCGACCACCCACAGGAGAACCTGCCATGAAGAAGCGTCTTCTCGCCGCCGCCATCGCGGCCATGCTTTGCACCGCGACCACCGTCCATGCGCAATGGGTCGTGGTCGATCCCACGAACCTCGTGCAGAACGCACTGACCGCGATCCGCACGTTGGAGCAGATCAACAACCAGATCCAGCAACTCCAGAACGAGGCGCAGATGCTGATGAACCAGGCGCGCAACCTGGCCAGCCTGCCGTCAAGCGTGGTGGGCCAGTTGCGCGCCAACCTGGCGACGACCGAGCGGCTGATCGCCCAGGCCAGGGGTTTGGCCTACGACGTGACGAACCTGGATCGGGAGTTCCAGCGCCTGTATCCCGAGCAATACGCCGCCACCGTCAGCGGCGACCAGATGTACCGCGACGCGCAGGAGCGTTGGAAGAACACGCTCAATGGCCTGCAGACCACCATGCGGATGCAGGCCCAGGTGTCGCAGAACCTGGGCGAAGACGAAAGCGTGCTGGCCGACCTCGTGGGCAAGAGCCAGTCAGCCGAAGGTGCGCTGCAAGCGATGCAGGCCATGAACCAGTTGCTGGCCTTGCAGGCCAAGCAGTCGATCCAGTCGCAGCGGCTCCAGATCACACAAGACCGAGCGGCCTCGCTGGAGCTGGCGCGGCAGGCAGCGGCGACCGAGCGCGCCCGCGAAGTACGGCGGCGCTTCCTGGGCGAAGGCACGCCGTACACGCCGCAGTCCGTGAACTTCTACGGCAACTGACGGGAGGCCGCCATGCGATGCGTCCTTGCCCTGTCGATTTCGGTGCTTGCCGCGCTGCTGGCCGCTTGCAGCGAGCAGCCGGCCGACAACCTCGCCGATGCCCTGGCCGCCGATCCGGTGCGGCTCAAGGCATTGCGTGCGCAATGCGCGGCCGACCGGCAGACCGTGGGCGAGGACGCTTGCCGCGCCGCCGCCGAAGCCTTCCGGCGGCGCTTCTTCGCCGGCCATACCGGCCCGGATGAATACCAGACGCTGGCCGAGTTGCCGCCGATCCCACCGAGCTTCGATGAACCCGACGACGACGACGACAGCGCGGCGGCGGCCGTGCCCGATTCAGAGGACGCGCCATGAACGACGTGACCATCATCGACCGCTTCCTCAACACCTTCTCCACCTACATCGACTCGGGTTTCGGGCTGTTGCAGGGTGAAGTGGCGTTTCTCACCGCCACGCTGATCGTCATCGACATGACGATCGCCGGGCTGTATTGGGCCATGAGCCACGCCACCGGCCAGGGCGATGACGTGATCGCCAAGCTGCTGCGCAAGGTGCTCTACGTCGGCGCATTCGCCTACATCCTCAACAACTTCAACTGGCTGGCCAGCATCGTGTTCCGTTCCTTCGCCGGACTGGGCCTGACGGCCACCGGCTCGGCCATCACGATGGAGAACTTCTTGCAGCCGGGCCGGCTGGCGAAAACCGGCATCGACGCTGGCGCGCCGATTCTGGAGCAGATCGGCGACATGGCAGGCTTTCCCGAGGTATTCGTGAACCTCGATCCCATCGTGGTGATGTTCCTTGCCTGGCTGGTCGTGGTCTTGTGTTTCTTCGTGCTGGCGATCCAGCTTTTCATCACGCTGATCGAGTTCAAGTTGACCACGCTGGCGGGCTTCGTGCTAGTGCCGTTCGCGCTCTGGAACAAGACCGCGTTCCTGGCCGAGAAGGTGCTGGGCAACGTCGTGTCCGCCGGCATCAAGGTGCTGGTGCTGGCCGTGATCGTGGGTATCGGCTCGGGCCTGTTCGCGGAGTTTCAGGTGCATCCCGCCGAGCCGTCGATCGACCACGCGCTGGTCATCATGCTGGCCTCGCTCACCTTGCTGGCGCTGGGCATCTTCGGCCCCGGCATCGCCACCGGCCTCGTTTCCGGTGCGCCGCAGCTTGGCGCGGGCGCGATGGCGGGTGCTGCTGTCGCCGCAACCGGGACAGCCGTTGCCGTTGGCGCTGCCGCGACTGGCGTGGGTGGCGCGGTCATGGCCGGAGCGCGCATGGCGCCAGCCGCTGCCAAGCTCGCTGGCAGCGGCGCACGTGCGGTCGCATCGACGGCCAGCAGCGCACGATCGGCGTTCCAGGTGGGTTCCGCTGCCGCAGGCGGTGGCGCAAAGGGCGCTGCCGCTGGGTTGGGCAACGTCGCCAAGACTGGCGCGCAGGCCGCCGGGCGTGGTGCTGCATCCCGTGCTTCCGCTGCCGGGCAACGCATGGCGGCTCCCTTCCGCGCTGGCTGGAACGGCCCGGAGGCTGGCAGCGGCGTGGGTACGGCATCCGCAGGCGAGGCCGCTTCCAGCGCCGCCAACGCTCAGAAACAAGAACAGCCCGCCTGGGCCAAGCGCCTGCATCGCCGCCAGCAACTCACCCATGCCGCGACCACCACCGCCCACACGCTGCGCGGTGGCGATGGCGGCGGCTCCGGCCAGGGGCCGAGTCTGCGCGGCTCCGACGATTAAAGCGATTCACAAGGAGAACTGACCATGCGATTCAAACGACCGCAGGTGCGCTACGCCGACACGCCGCAGCCTGCCACGCCGTACCAAGCTGCCGGCCAAGTATGGGACGAGCGTATCGGCTCGTCCCGTGTGCAGGCGAAGAACTGGCGCTTCATGGCTTTCGGTTGCCTGACGTTGGCGCTGCTGATGGCCGGTGGTCTGGTCTGGCGCTCGGCGCAGTCCATCGTCACGCCCTATGTCGTGGAAGTGGATAGCGCGGGCCAGGTGCGCGCTGTCGGCGAAGCCGCCACGCCGTACCGGCCCAGCGATGCGCAGACGGCGCACCACATCGCGCGCTTCGTCACGCTGGTGCGCTCGCTGTCCATCGACCCGATCGTGGTGCGGCAGAACTGGCTGGACGCCTACGACTACACGACCGACAAGGGCGCGGCCATGCTCAACGACTACGCGCGCGTGAACGATCCGTTCGCGCGCATCGGCAAGGAGTCTGTGACGGTGCAAATCACCAGCGTCGTGCGCGCCAGCGACACGTCGTTCAACGTGCGCTGGACGGAACGCCGCTACGTCAATGGCACCGCGGCCGGCCTGGAGCGGTGGACGGCCGTAGTGTCCGTCGTGCTCCAGTCGCCGCGTACCGAAGAACGCCTACGCAAGAACCCCCTGGGCATCTACGTCAACGGCCTGTCGTGGAGCCGCGAACTGGATTCTTCCGAAGGAGCAAAACCATGAATGATCTTTTCCGTAAATCCGCCTTGCCGTTGATCGTGCTTTCCCTCGCGGGCTGCGCCACGCAGGGTAAGCCGCCGCCCGTAATCTCGCTCGATGAGCCGGTGCAAGCGCAACCACTGCCCGAGCCGCCCGCGCCGGTGGAGGTGGTGGCCGTGCCCGAGGTGCTGCCGATGCCGGCGCAGTTGAAGCCAGTGCCCGAGGGTGAGGAAGCCAAGCCCGCGCCTGAACCGGCCGACGAGAAGGTGCGCGTCTCGCGGGCCAATGCCGAGGCACGTATCGCGCCCACGCGCGAGGGCTACGTCAATGCGATTCAGGTCTGGCCCTTCACCGATGGCGCGCTGTATCAGGTCTATGCGGCCGTGGGCCGCGTGACCGTGATTGCACTCCAGCCGGGCGAGGAACTGGTAACGGTGGCCGCTGGCGATACCGTGCGCTGGATCGTGGGCGACACGTCCAGCGGCAGCGGGGCCGACCTGCGCGTGAACGTGCTGGTCAAGCCGATCCGCTCGGGCCTCAAGACGAATCTGGTCATCACCACCAGCCGCCGGACCTACCTGCTGGAGCTGACCTCGACAGAAAAGACGTGGATGGCGTCGGTGTCCTGGGAGTACCCGCGCGACCGGATGCTGGCCTTGCAGCGCCAGGCGCAGGCGGCCAGCGCCGCCGCGCCGGTCGATACCGGGCTGTCGCTGGAGAACCTGCGCTTCCGCTACGCGATCAGTGGCAGCAATCCGCCGTGGAAACCGCTGCGCGCCTTCGACGATGGGCAGAAGGTCTACATCCAACTCCCCGCCGGTATCGCCCAGGGTGAATTGCCGCCGCTGTTCGTGATCGGCGTTCAGGGCGACGGGCAACTGGTGAACTACCGTTTCCGTTCGCCGTACTACATCGTGGATCGCCTGTTCGGCGCGGCCGAACTGCGCCTGGGCGGCGACAAGGGCGACGTGGTGCGGATCGAGCGCACGGATGGCGTGGCACGGAGGAACTGACCATGAGCCAGGACGACACTCCCGACCGCGCCGCGCCACAGGCGGGCAAGGTCGCGCCCGAGGCGGTGGCGCTGCGCGCCCAGCCGCGCCCGGTCACGCGCCTGAACCGGCGCACGCTGGCCATCCTCGTCGGCGGCCTGTCGGTCGCCGTGCTCGGGGCCACGATCTGGTCGCTACAACCGCAGCGGCGTGGTGCCAATGAGCAGACCGAGCTTTACAACGTCGATCGCGTGTCGAAGTCCGAAGGGCTGGATGCGCTGCCGGCGGACTACTCGAAGCTGCCGCCGGCCTTGCCTCCCGATGTGCCCGAACTGGGGCCGCCACTGCCGGGTGAC
>FRDC01000413.1_pt1 | contig 21436 bp, 21 predicted proteins | sample 1106171 | NCBI WGS metagenome assembly FRDC01 (sample SAMEA3930566, study PRJEB13176) | freshwater metagenome | biome: Drinking water system; feature: drinking water; material: water | place: Singapore | collected 2014-12-20 | reverse complement strand
ATCCGATATTAAGAATCAAGCGTATGCGGATTCGTTGATATCGGCTCGTTTTGTTCCCTTTATGCGGACCGTTTCGGAGAGTGTGGTGTATCTTTTGACGCCGCTCATGTTGGCGTTAGCCATGAGTCCTGCCATGTTTGCGACCATCCGCGGATTGGTATTGGGGTATGGATGGCTCTTTATGTGGATCCCCATGTACGCGATCTTGAACTTTGTGGTGTATCAGTATGGGGTTCAACAGATGGCGCAGATTACCGTGGGGCTGATTTCATTCAATTCGTTTGACGACTATTCCAATGTCTTGATTGGCCTCAATACGTTCTCAGGGCGGTTGATCTGGGCGGTGCCGACCTTGGCGACGGTCGCGGCGTATGGGATGAGCTCGTTGGCTTCGGCGGTGACAGGGGCCACAGCGGGGGCGCAATCGGCTGCGGCGCATGAGGCGTCGCAGTATGCCCATGGAGATGGGAAGTATGTGGAGCCCGGACAGCATTTGAAGGAGGAGCACTCCCCGATGGTGCAAGATGCGTCGGGTGGGTTTCATGCTGGGTCCAGCTACTTTCGTGGTGGCACTGGCACGATGGTGCATCACCAAGGGGGCAATACGAGTGTTGGGTATGGTGACGGGAGCTCGATGATAGTGAGCCGGGATGGCATGACGAAGCAGTACCATGGTCCCGAGGGCTCATGGAGCAAGCACGGTGATGAGTATATGGGAGGGGTGTGGCGTCAACCGGTTCAGGGTGCTGATGGTCAGATGCACTCGGCTCAATTTGAGGTGTCGGGGGATCATGTCGACGTGTCGTATATGGGCCGTGACGGCAATAATGTCCAACATGACTACCGCGAGACCTGGAATCAGCGCATGAACCAACAGAAGTCGCTCAGCGATACCTGGTCGGAAGGGGGGTTCACCAAAGAACTTCGCACGCAAGGGGATCATCAACAGTTATTTACGGCAGTCGGGACTGCGGCCGTGCCGATGAGCGTCAATGGGCGAACCGAGACTGTCATGGCGGATGTGACAGCCAGTTTTTCACGCCCCTCAGCCGATTCTCCGTGGAGTGGTGGGGTGATGACCGCGCATTCAACGGAGCACGGTGAACATCGGTATGCGTTGAGCAATGTCGGACTGAATGACCAAGGCATGCCGGATTTCTCCAAAGGGATGACCGTGACGAGTAGTGATGGGACGAATTTACACACGCAACATAGTTCCGAGCATGGGCTGATGACGACGACCACAGAGGGGAATGCTGGAGAACTGACACGATCGTATTCAGGGGCTTCACACGTTGAGGTGTTTCATGCTGATGGCTCTCATGAGACGTTAGCGGGTGTGGTGCATGGTCAGGGTGGGGTGGCCGCCGATGGGAGTGGGCAACCATTTCAATCGTCGTTTACGGTGGATCAAGATGGCTACCGTGGCGAGCTTCGTGGGGAGATGTCGTACAACCAACAGCAAGGGCGTTGGGAGATGCATGCTCCCACTGAGGATTGGTCCGCACGGTTAGAAGCGCATTCTTCAGGGATGATGATGCAGGTGGGTGATCTGCAGTTGACTGGCGGGCACCTTCAGAAGTATGGGGGGCGGGATAGTCAGAACTGGAGTTATAACGGTCCGGTGATTGATGGGAATAATGTCGTGTCCAGAGGCCATGTTGAATCGAAAGACGGCCAGGTCTTCTTTTCCGATTTGGATCATGGGGGGACTCAACGAGTCATTGGCGATGGCGGCCGGCAATTGACGTTGAGAAATAATCCAGGGTCATCGGATTACACGTATGAAGAAAGCTTCACCGGTCAGGCTTGGCAAGACGATGGACATGGGAATTTGAAAGCTATTGGGCAAACCCATTTTACCTCTCGTGGTCATGCGACCGTGGATCAAGACCGGCCAGGTTCGCTCTTTGAGCGGTTGATAAAAACACCGGATACGACCATGGCCGTCAACAAAGGCACGTTTGGCGAACGGTCATTGGCAGTGTCAGTGGAACAACGGCCGTTGAGTGAATTGCCAGTGGGGAGTGGGAAGCTGACTGTGGATGGCCTTGGATCTGATGGAGCGTCTGACTTGAAGGGGGGAGAGGGAACTGGGTACGTTGTCTTTGCCGGAGCGGGGTCACAGAAGTTTAATGCAATCGAGACCGTGCAGAATGTCCAAGGAGCTGATGGGCAGAAAAGCACACAGAGATTTATGGAAGACCAGAGTCGGCATGTCGTTTCAGGTGCTGTTTCTGGTGTGGTTGATAAACGAGTTGCCGACCACGCTGGCAATCTCCATTCGTCGACTCTTGGTCGAGGTGCTGATGGTACAGGTGAATGGCGAATGTTGACGAGCGAGACGTCAAATCGAAACAGTTTTTCAGGAACGTTTGTGGTCCCTGGGTTGGATGGGAAGGCCACGGCCCGCGTTGCAGGGGGGATCGAGATGTCTCCAGAAGGGGATATCGTCAGTATGCATTTCACAAATACCGCAACGGGAAAGCAGATCGGTTATCACGAAGGTGAGCGGGGGCCGGTGTTTAGCGTTGGGGATGTAGAGGCAGATCCTAAAAACCCAGGTCAGTTTAGGTTAACCAATGAGCGTGAAGTGAGTCACCGTGAAGCAGAATCGGCTGGTGGGTTTGTCGTTCGTGATGTCCTGAATCAGGCAGGTGAGCGGATTTGGAGTGAGGGGCATAAAGGAATTGAGCGTCGTGATAGTCGCGCCTATATGCTCAATACAAAAATTGATGAATCTTCGACGTTGGTTTCGAAAGGACAGCAGTCATTGGAAGCCTTGGGGCTGTCAGATGAATTTGACCCGGATAAACCAGGTCATTGGAAGGAAGCGGCTCAAGCTGCAGAAGGGGTGAGACTTGGTTGGCAGGTGACTATGGATGCTACGCGGTTTGGTCGTTTTCAGCGATCTGCGGAAAAGATCTCTGGTGGTAGCCCCCGTCCCTATGATCCTCAGGCCCCTTTTGATCCTGAACAGCGAGGGATCTATGATAAGCTAAAAAGTATGCGAGAAGAGTTTAAGCGTCAGCGAGGGATATCTAGCGGCTCTTCACGGAGGTAGGTGACCATGCTGAACTGGCTTTCGACGATCCGGCAGTATATCCGTGGGGCATGGAATATTCTCGGTCAGCTGCCGGGGCAAGATAACGACGATTTCGAGCGACTAGGCTGGGCGAGTGATTATCAGCGAGAGTTTCTTGATCCTGATCACAGTCAGAATCCTCGTGATTGACCAGTAAAGTAGGTTAGCAGAAATATGAAATCGATGGCTCGGGTGATGGTTGTAATTGTCTGCTTCTTTGTTGGTCTCTCTTGGTCTGGGTCTCTGGCCGCGGCTGGGACAGAAGGAAATGCTAAGGGAAAATGGTTGGGACGTTATGTAGGGGCTCAGATTCCTGGCTATCAGGTTGTTCGATCTGAAGTTCTCACCATAGGCGCTTGGGGTTCTGCAGACAATCTTCTACGTGACGAGGGTAAGCAGCCATTAGGTGTTGAGCTGGATGAAATATGTCGAGATAAAAATAGGAAAGGGATTGGCATTGTGAATTATCGGACAACTTCTGCTTTGGGAGCGGTCCCTGGTCCAGCATCGGCTCCGAATACGTATATCGGCAATGGAATGTATAGGGAAGCTTATGGTGATTGTGTGCTTGAAGTTACCCCGCTTGCCCGTTAGTTGGAGTGTGGCACTGAGCGGCTGACGTATTTATGCAGGATACTGGCGATCAGGCTTTGATAGGGCAGGCCTTCCTCGGCGGCGCGCCGCTTCAGCATTTCAAGATCGGCGGTCGATAAACGGATATTGATCCGGGCGTCCTTTCGCATGTAGCGTCGGGCAGCGTCCATGGCTTCTTTTCTAACTATATCCTGATTCTTTACCGGCCTGAAGGCGCCACGCTCATAATCGGCGATCAGCTTCTCCTCGTCTTTGTCGAAAAAAGTTTTCTTCTTCATGATTCGGATCCTTTCGGACGGTTCCTGGTGGCCTTTCGGCTGGGATAGATCGTCTTTAAGAACAGAGTTCGGTGTTCTCTGACGACCGGGACGACGTATATGTACCCATCCACATCAACTTCATAGAGCAGCTGGTGGGGATAGCGCTCGTGATCGTGGTGTTCCAGCACCTGAACGAGATTGCCGCTTTCAATGAGCGCGATGATCTGCTCGAAGCTGATCCCTCGTTCTCGGATGAGCCAGGCGTTCTTGTCCGGGTCGAAGGCATACTCCCGCGTTTCCATGTCTGGTAAACCTATGACAATGTGTGCCGAATGTCAACGGAGTCTCCGATTGCTGGGCATGGTGTGAGGGTGGCTCTTACTTATGGTGTTGGAGTTGAAGGAGAAAGGCCAATTCGCCGAGGTCATCGATTTTGATGATGTGCTGCTCGCCGTTCTTTACGAAGAGGACTGTGATTTCGTACGGGGACTCTTCTTCTTTTCTTCCTTGAATGAGCATTGTTGGTGGTGCGAGATGACCGGTCTTCACCGTTGGCCCATCCTCGATTTTTCCTGTTAGTTGGATCTTCTGTTCATCCACAATTGCGTTGTGCGATCGAGTGTTTGGCAGGACTGAGAACCCGAGTTGAAGGAGTTGCATGCGGATCATGTGCTCCAGGTAGGGCGAGGTGTGTGCTTTGTCCACTTGGAATACGGGGTTGGGCGGGAGCTGTAGTGCTCGTATGCGTGAGTTGGGGTGACTGGGGTTGAGGGTGATCTCTTGTTTTTCGATGATCTGGTTGGCCACTGAGATGGTGAGGACGCCGGCGAGCGTACGTTGCACGAGGCCTCGAACGGTGGCTCGTCCATCGATGCCGGTCAAGGTGTGTATCACGTCTTCCGTGTCATGAGCACGGAAGGTGATCTCGGCGCCGGCGACAGGGGATTCGGACGTGCGGTGTGCTTGCCGTCGATCGTCGATCATGCGCGTGGGAACCGTATTGCGCAGGGGCTCCATGGCGATGAGTCGCATACAGCCGGTCTCGCGCAGGATGTTAGCGCCTTCTTGAGGCGCATATCCAGCACAGGGAAGTTCTCTTAACAATTGTCATGAGAGGTTTCAACCGGGCCACTTCCTGAACTTAATGCGTGGCCAGTGTTCGGGTTTGGGTCAAAAGTGTGGTGTGCTAGGCAAGAAGGTTGTGGCTGAGATGAAGCGTCCTATTATGGGGGTGGGCGCTAGTGCTTGCCACAAGGCCTCTCGCACCTCCGCTACTGTATGAATCACTTGGCCCCAGTTGATATTCTCTACAGATTCGTCTGCCTAATTGTTTAAGCTTGACACCGCCAGTTGGCCTACGGTATGTACCACGGTCAGTAACTATATAGCCTCTCGGATGCCCGCAAGGGCATAACAGGGAAGTCCGGTGAAAATCCGGCGCGGTCCCGCCACTGTGAGTGGTAAGCGACCCCCGTTCAAGCCACTCGACGAATTCGTCGGGGAAGGCTGGGGGAAGCGTTGAAGGGTCAAACCTTCTAAACCCACGAGCCAGGAGACCTATCCGAGGTGACACGGCATTATTTTCTCCGCGCGGTAACGGAGATCTCGCCTGCCTCTTTGGCGTGTGACCTCTTGTTCCTTTTGCGGGACTGGAGGTTTTTTTATGCCAACCGCTACCCTGGAACAGCGCAAGACTGAGCGTAAACTTGCGGATTTGGCAACATGTCTAAGATCGGTTCATGTCGCATGACGACGGGATTGCTCATCGTCGGGCATGGTAGCCGCGATCCCAATGCCAATGTTGAGTTCGAGGCCTTGGTGGCGGCCTTTCGCGCGGCGCGACCCGATCTTGATGTGGCGCACGGCTATGTGGAGCTGGCCCGCCCGTCATTGGCCACCGCGCTTCGCGAGTTGGCGCAACGGGCCGATTCCGTTGTGATTCTGCCGTTGTTCCTTTTTGCCGCGGGGCATGTGAAGAACGATATCCCGCTTGCGCTCTCGCAGGCTCGGCAAGAGTTTCCCTCCGTCCGTTTTATCGTGGCCAATGCCTTGGGCATCCATCCCAATCTCGTGGAGCTGGCCTTTGAGCGGGCGCGGGCGGCGCTGGAAGGTGCCCGTGAATCCGCGAAGACTGCCGTCGTGGTCGTGGGCCGTGGTTCAAGCGACCCGGATGCGAACGGGGACTTCTGTAAAGTTGTTCGTCTCCTTGCCGAGGGGCGCGAGATCGGGTGGGTGGTGCCCTGTTTCATCGGCGTGACGAGACCGCTGTTTGAGGAGACGGCGGAGCTGGTCGCGCGCGCGCGCCCAGAGCGGATTGTCGTGGCTCCCTACTTTCTCTTCGGCGGAAGACTGATCACGAAAATTCGCGAGCAGGTGGAATCGTTCCAAGCGCGCTACCCCTGGATCAAGACCGAACTGGCACCCCATTTGGGAATCGACGACCGGTTGTTCCGCTTGATGGACGAGCGCCTGGCCGAAGCGACGGGAGGAGAGCGGCCGCTCCCCTGCGATACCTGTCAATATCGTGTGCCGGTGTCTGCTGTGACCGAGCATGTGGGCGGGATCAAAGCGTTGCTCTGGAGTCTGCGGCATGGTTTCACCCACGCGCAAGCCATGCCGCACGTGCATGCCCATCGCCCGCTGGCTAAACATGTCCTGGTCTGCGGGAATGTTGATTGTGCCGATGGCGGCAGCATTCCCCTCATTGCTGCATTGCGGCGGTTGTTGAAGGACGCCGGGCGGGATCAGGATATTCGCGTGACAAAGACCTCCTGCATGGGCCGCTGCGGGGAAGGACCGACGGTCGCAATCTATCCTGATGGCATTTGGTATCGGGGCGTGAAAGAGGCGGATGCCAAGGAATTGGTCGAAGAACATTTGCTGGGCGACCGGCTGGTCAGCCGCCTGGTCGATAACATTATGCAGTAACGGAGGGTGTCGGATGGCTTGTCACGAAATTGCGGGACTGCGGTTGGGCTTGATGGAAGTGTTGGGGGTGAAAAACGAAGCTGAGCGGCAGCATGAGCTGGCCGAACTAGGCACCGGGGCCGATCAGCCGGGACCGATTCGTTCCATGTGCGGCGCCAAGGACTTGGCTTCGCTCAAGCAGTTTTACGAGAGCGCGGTGTCCACGCTTGAGCAGCGTGTCGCCGCGACTCGGTCGGACGATCCGAAGCTCCCGTATCTGCGCACGCTTGTGGTGCTGACCAAGAAGGTCGATCTCGACCTGGCCCATCAGATCGAAGGGCTGACCCATCTCTATCGCGATCTCGATGAGATGCATGATTTTGTCCATGAGATCTATCCGGCGGAGTAAGAACGATGGCTGTGGCCAAGACGGCCCGCGTGATGGGAACCGAACGGTTGGGCTCTGATACTCTGTTGCTCGATCTGTGCGCGACTGAGCCGGTGGGGTTCATCGGTGGACAGTACCTCATCCTCGATAGCCGAATCGTCTTGCCGAATGGCAAAGCCGTCAAGCGGGCCTACTCGTTTCTTACCGGCGATGCCGAGCAACGCCGCTTTCAGCTTGCCGTAAAGCGCATCCCGGACGGATTAGGTTCCGCGTTCGTACATGAGCTGGTAGCAGGAACGGATATTTCGTTCAGCGGACCCTGGGGCAAGTTCGTCCCGCGGGAAGGGGGCTCCGGCAGCACGTTGATACTGGCGACGGATACAGGGATTACCGCGGCGCTGGGATTATTACGTGCGACCCGTTTTGCGTCGTTGCTTCCTCAGGCCCGGCTCATTTGGTTGCGCGACTCAGCGGAGTACTTTCTCCCGGACGCATTCGTGAGGACGCAGATTCCCGCAGCCTGTGGCGAGGTGAGAATCGCGGCGATTCCCGCAGTTGGTCATCCGGAACGGATTGTCTATGCCCGAGCCATGCTCCGTGAGGTGCTGTCGCGCGGCGATCTTGCTCAGGCCTTCATTGCGGGCGATGGAGCGGTAAATCAGGTGTGGTTCGATGACCTGATCGCAGCCGGAGTGGCTGTGAGCAAGGAGCAGGTGGAGTCGTTCTTCAATATGCCGAAGAAATCCGCATGACCGGACGGGGGCAGATTCTTGCCGCGCTGGAAACCGCACTTGGGTTTGGGGAGACGAGCGTCATCGTCCGTTCGTCCGGCGCGATTGCTGAAGTCCATGGGCTTCTCACTGTGCGGCAGGGGGCTGAGTGGTCACACTTGGCGAGGAAGGCCAGACCCATGTGCATCTCAAGGTCGAGGATGGAAGCAGGCTGCGCTATCGGCAGCAGGATGAGGGCAACGCGGCGCTTGAGCTGATAGGGGCTGATGGAGATGTGGTCTGTCGCGTGTCGTTCCGTGGCACGAATCGGATGAAGATAGAGAATTACAGCCCTGAACGTGCCGCGAAGATTCAGGAGCGTTTTGGCTGTTGGGCGGAATGTGCCGGGACCTGACCGATGGATAAGAGCGTGCCGCCGAAAGATCGGAAGGGGTTGCGCACCGGGTTCACCACCGGCGCCTGTGCGGCGGCAGCGGCCAAGGCTGCAACCCGCTGTCTCGTGAAGGGGGCCCTGCTGTCTGAGATTGAAACCACGTTGCCGAATCGGACGCGCGTCACGTTCGCGCTCGCCCGTTGTGAGCGAATGGACCGCCGCGCGATTTGCAGCATCATCAAGGATGCAGGCGACGATCCCGACTGTACGCATGGGGCCGAGTTGACGGCAGAAGTCGAGTTGCGCACCGAGCCAGGCATCGAGATCAGGGGAGGTCAGGGCGTGGCCACGGTCACCAAGACCGGCTTGGGGTTGGAGATCGGCGGGCCTGCGATCAACCCGGTCCCGCGGCGCAATATCACGGAGATGGTGGGAGAAGAACTCACCGGCGCTCCCTACGGAGGCGCAGTCGTGACGATCAGTGTGCCGGGCGGTGAAGAGATGGCCAAGCAGACCACCAACGCGCGGCTCGGCCTCCTGGGCGGCATCTCCATCCTCGGCACGACCGGCATTGTTCGGCCCTATTCGACGGCGGCCTTCAAGGCGAGCGTGATGCAGGAGATCGATGTCGCAGCGGCCGGCGGGCTGCGCGAGTTGGTGCTGACGACTGGCGGCAAATCGGAACAGTATGCGATGGCGTTGTATCCGCAGGTGCCGGAACAGGCCTTTATCCAGGTGGGCGACTTCATCGGTGTCGGTGTCAAACAATGTGCGAAGCGAGGGATTGCGCGAGCCATCATCGTCGGGATGATGGGGAAACTCTCGAAGATGGCCAACGGCAAGATGCAGACGCATGCCGCCGGATCGGACGTGGATATGGCGTTTTTGGCTGCGCTGGCCACCGAGCTGTCCGCGTCGGACGAGTTGGTGGCAGCCATCCGCCAGGCCAATACCGCCCGCCATGTATTGGAATTGTGCCGCGAGGCTGGTCTTGTTGGTATCACGTCGCTGATTTGCAAGAAGGTCGTCGAACAGTGCCAGCACCACGCGGGTGGCACGCTGGCCGTGGAAACTTACTTGGTGGATTTCGGCGGTTCGCTGCTCGGTCGTTACCCGGAGGTTCAGACATGAATGATATGAGGCAGATGACCGCGCTCGGGCGGAGCATTGAGGATGGCAGTTTTGCGATCATCGATCAGGAAGCAGGTCCGCACGATTTCAGGTCGGATGAATGGGAGGTCGTGCGCCGGGTCATCCATGCCACGGCGGATTTCGAGTTCAAGACGCTGATGCGGTTTCATCCCGATGCGGTGCGTGCCGGAATCGCGGCGTTGCAAGGCGGCTGCCCGCTGTTGGTGGATGTGAAGATGATTTCCGCCGGCCTGAACGAGGAGCGGCTCGCTTCCTATGGCTGCAAGGTCTATTCGTTTATTTCGGACGAGGATGTGATCGCGACGGCCAAGGCGAACAATTCGACGCGCGCGATCGAGGCCATGAAAAAGGCGCATCGCCTGAACCTGCTCAATGGGGCGGTGGTGGCGATCGGCAATGCGCCGACGGCGCTCTTGGAGCTGGCCCGCCTGATTCGCGAGGAGGGCGCGAAGCCGGCGCTCATCATTGGAGTGCCGGTCGGGTTCGTCTCGGCGGCGGAGTCGAAGGAGGTGACGCTGGAACTTTCGGCTCCCTCTATCGTCGCCCGCGGCCGCAAGGGCGGCAGTCCCATCGCCGTCGCGATTATTCACGCATTGCTGTTGCTCTCGGCCAAGGCTCCTGCATGAGTGCCAGACGCGCGATTACCGTGATCGGGATCGGGGACGACGGCTGCGCCAGCCTGACGAGCCGCGCCGTAAATGCGGTGATGCAGGCAGGGGTGCTCGTGGGTGGTGAGCGGCATCTCGAATTCTTCCCGCAGTTCCAGGGCGAGAAAATCCTGCTCAAGGGCGGCGTGGCCTCGGTGCTCGACCGGGTGGCGCAGCTGGCGGAGGAGCAGAATGTTTGTATCCTGGCCTCCGGCGATCCATTGTTTTTCGGCATCGGCAGTGTGGTGATCGCGCGGCTGGGCGCCGAATATGTCGAGGTGTTGCCGCAGCCCAGTTCGATGCAGTGGGCCTTTGCGCGAGCCGGACTGAAGTGGGACGACGCTGCCTGTGTGTCCCTGCATGGCCGCTCCTCCGAGGGATTTCTCACCAGGCTTAAGGGTCAGGCTAAGGTGGCGGTCTTCACCGACGAGAAGAATTCTCCGTCTGTGCTGGCTCAGCGCATGGTTGCACATGGTGAGACGGCCTGGGTGGCCTGGGTCTGTGAGCATCTTGGGGGGCCGGATGAAAAGGTTCGGCGATTCGATGTGGCGGCTTTAGCTGCCTGTCAGGATATCGGGCCGCTCAATGTCTTGTTGCTCGTCCGGTCCGATCCCGCCTGGCGAGCCCCCGCGACGATTCCCTTTCTCCATGAGGATCGGTTCGCGAAGCGGATGCCGAAAAAGGGGCTCATCACGAAGCGCGAAGTGCGGCTCTTGTCGCTGGCGGCGATGGGCATCAGACCGGACAGTGTGGTGTGGGATATCGGGGCCGGATCCGGGTCTGTGTCGATCGAGGCGGCGCTGCTCGCGCCGAAAGGCTTGGTCTATGCCATCGAGGTCGATCCGGAAGGCGTCGAGATCTGCCGCGAAAATCTGCTGGCCCATGCGGTGGATAATGTGCGGGTCATCGCAGGCCGGGCGCCGGAGGCGCTGGCGGGCTTGGAGGCGCCGGATGCGGTCTTCATCGGCGGCAGCAAGGGGAGCATGGAAGAGATCATCGACGTCGTCATGGACCGGCTGCAACCGGGCGGTCACCTGGTTGTGAACGCCATCACGCTGGAAAATGTGGCGGAGACCTATCAGGCGTTGCGGAAGCGCGGTCTGGTGCCGGAAGTCACCTTGCTGCAAGTCTCGCGGGCCGAACCACTGGCCCGTTACATGCGGTACGAATCCTTGAACCCCATTCAAATCTTTGCGGTCGAGAAGCCCAGTCAGACAGGAGCGGCCTCATGAACTACGGAATATTATACGGTGTCGGGGTCGGCCCCGGCGCGCCGGATCTGATCACCTTGCGCGCGCTCAATGTGTTGAAGCAGGCGCAAGTCCTCGCGCTGCCGCGCAGCTCCGATTACGGAGAGTCGATGGCCTGGAAGATCCTCAAGCCGACTGTGGGTGAGATCCCAGGACAGGAGCGCATATTTTTAACATTCCCGATGAACAAGGACCCGGAGCGGTTGCGGCCTGCCTGGGATGCGGCATTTACGGCTATCGGGGAGCGTCTGGAGAAAGGCCTGTCGGTGGCCTTTGCGACGGAAGGCGATCCGTCGCTCTTTAGCACGTTCATTTATCTGCGCCAGGAAGCGCCGGTGCGCTGGCCTGGCATCCGTATCGAGGTCGTGCCCGGCGTGTCGTCGATCATGGCCGTGCCCTCCGTGACCGGCGTGCCTTTGGCCGATGGGCAGGAACGGATCGCTATTCTGCCCGCGAGCTATGGGGTGGAGGATCTGAATCAGGTGTTGGAGCTGTTCGACACGGTCGTCTTGATGAAGATGGGCACCGAGATTCCCAAGGTGGTCGAGGCGCTGGACCGGCAGGGGCTGACCGACCGGGCGGTCTATGTCTCGAAGGCCACGATGGCCGAGCAGCGGATCGTCCGGGATATCCGCACGATTCAATCGGAACGGGGCGATTGTTTTGCGATGATGATCGTGTCGCGCAAGGAGCGGAGCGGGTTGCTGGCCGGGCTGGTTCCGGCCACGCCACGACCGGCTGCCAGAGAGACCGGGGCATGACCGCCGAGCGCAAATCGTTCGCCGTCTATGCCATTACGAAGCATGGGATTGCGATTGCCTCCCGTTTGCTGCCGCATCTGTCCGGCGCGGATCTCTTCGTGTCGGAGAAGCTGCATGCGTCGGCGCCGGCCGGTGCGCTCCGGCTGCCGCTGCCGATGGGGCCTGCGCTGATCGAGACCTTTACGGCTTACGATGGCCACATTTTCATCATCAGTGTCGGGGCGGTGGTGCGGATGATCGCGCCGCTTTTGAAGAACAAGAAGGTCGATCCGGCGGTGGTCTGCATCGACGATGCCGCCCGGTTCTCGATCTGTGTCCTGTCCGGTCATGTCGGCCGAGGCAATGTCTTTACCGAGCGGATTGCGGCCGCCTTGGGCGCGCAGTCGGTCGTGACCACCGCGTCCGATGCGATCGGCACCTTGACGGTGGATATTCTGGGCCGCGATCTGGGATGGACGCTCGACGATATGGACCGGAATGTGACGAGGGGCTGCGCCGCAGTCGTGAATGCGACCGATGTGCTCTTTGTGCAGGAGACGGGAGAGCCGGACTGGTGGCCTGCCGGGAAGCCCTTGCCCGAGGGTGTTCGGTACGCGACCTCGCTGGAGGGCGTGGACCCGGAGGCGTTTGAAATTCTCTTGATCGCGACGGATCGCGAGATCGGTTTGTCCCATCCGGCCCATTGGAAGAACGCGGTCATCTATCGCCCGAAGAGTCTCGTGCTCGGGATCGGCTGCGATAGAGGTACGGCTCCCGATCTGGTGGAGCGGGGCGTCTTGTCCCTGTTGGCCAAGCAGGGCCTCTCGCCCAAGTCGGTGAAAGAGCTGGCAACCATCGATGTGAAGAAGGACGAGCCGGCTTTGCTGGCGTTGAGCGAGAAATACGGCTGGCCGCTGCGCCTCTATCCGGCCGCGGAATTGGACGTGGTGCCGGGCATCCAGAATCCATCGGAAAAAGTGAAACAGCATGTGGGCTCGCGGGGGGTGTCGGAGCCGGCCGCGTTATTGGCCGCAGGGGTGGAGGAATTGCTTGTGCCCAAACAGATTTATACGGAGCCGGGGGCGGGACGGTCGATGACCTTGGCGGTGGCGCGGCGGGCCTTCGTGAAACGGCCGATGGAGGTGGGCAGCCTATGAGCGAGGCAACAGGAATTCTCTATGTCGTGGGGATCGGGCCTGGCGCGCAGGACCATGCGACGCCGGCCGCCTTGAAGGCGATTGCCGAATCTCAGCTTGTCGTCGGCTATAGCACCTATATCAAGCTGGTCCGCCATCTGCTCGAAGGGAAAGAGATCATCAAGACCGGGATGACGGAAGAGATCGGCCGCGCCCGCGCCGCCATTGAGCGGGCGAGGGATGGCGCCACGGTTTCGCTGATCTCTTCCGGGGATGCGGGCGTCTACGGCATGGCCGGCCTGGTCTTTCAGGTCTTGAAAGAAATGGGCTGGAAGCGGGGCGACTCACCGGAGCTTCGCCTGATCCCAGGGATGACCGCGCTCAACTCTTGCGCCTCGCTGGTCGGCGCGCCGTTGGTCCATGACTCCTGCTCGATTTCGCTCTCGGATCTGCTGACCCCCTGGCCGGTGATCGAGAAACGGATCGAGGCGGCGGCCAGCGCGGATTTCGTGATCGGTTTATACAATCCGGCCAGCGGCCGGCGCACGAGGCAGATTGTGGATGCCCAGGCGATTATCCGGCGTCACCGCGAGGGGAATACGCCTGTGGCTCTGGTGAAGAGTGCCTATCGTGAGATGGAGCAGGTGGTCCTGACCGATCTGGATACCTTTCTGGATTACGAGATCGGGATGCTGACGACCGTGATCATCGGGTCGAGCAACACCTTCATGTTCGAGGGGTACATGGTCACGCCGCGCGGGTATACCAACAAGTACCGTTTCGACGGGGCGGTGCTTCCCGGTCAGAGGCCGGGATTTTCATTGGTGGTTCCTCCGGATCGGGAGACGGACTGATGGCGCTGGTCGGACGGTTAGCGGGAGCCATTCTGGCCGAGACGGAAGGGCAGTTCTTTCTGGTGGGCAATCCCAAGGAGCCCTGCGATTTCGTCGCGGTGGGGTTCGAGTCTCCTGGCGTGATCGATGCCATGGAGCGGCCCTTTATCAGGCTGTCGCCGCTTCGTCCGGTTCAGGTGCCGCAGCCGTACGTGACGATGCAAGTCGAAGGAGAAGTCTTGGCCCGGTTGCTGGTCGATCGGTTCGTGATTCAGCGGAATGGATCGGTGAGCGATCGTCTCTGGCGACTGGTGACCGATCCCAAACAGGAGCACCGTGCAGTGCCGGTTGGCACTATCGACGCGCGGTGGCTGGGCGAGATTCCAACAGAGATCTGGCAGATTGTGCGAGAGACTGTGTTGAAGTGTACGTAAAGGAGTTCTGATGCGCGTCTATATTATTGGAGCGGGTCCTGGCGATCCCAAGCTGCTCACGCTTCGTGGGGCGGAGTTGATCGCGTCTTGTCCCGTTGTGCTCTATACAGGATCGCTGGTTCCCAAAGAAGTCATCGCTCATGCCAGGCCGGACGCCAAGGTGATGGACTCATCGGGGATGACGCTCGAACAGATCGTCGAGGTGATCGTGGCCGCCCGCGACGCGGATCAGGATGTGGCGCGGGTCCATACCGGCGATCCGATGATCTTTGGGTCCACCGCCGAGCAGATGCGCCGGCTGACGGAGATGGGGATCGGCTATGAGATTATTCCCGGCGTCTCTTCCTTCACTGCAGCAGCGGCGGCGCTGGGCCGTGAACTCACCCTCCCTGAATTGTCTCAGACGGTGATCCTGACCAGGGCGGAGGGGCGGACCTCGATGCCGGCGGGGGAAAAACTGGAAGACCTAGCGAAGCATCAAGCGACCTTGGCGTTGTTTCTGAGCATCACACTCCTCAAGGATGTCGTGCGTTCTCTGACTCCCTCGTATGGAGCCGATTGTCCCGTGGCCATCGTCCATAAAGCGTCCTGGCCCGATCAGGTGATCGTGACCGGGACCCTGGCGGATATCGCCGATAAGGCCAAGGCGGCCAAGCTCAACTCGACCTCGATGGTGTTGGTGGGGCGTGTGCTGACGGCAACCGAGTTTCCTAATTCGAAGTTGTACGATCCTGAGTTTACCCATCGGTTCCGGAAGGGCGAGCCGGCGGTGAAGCAGCAAGGAGAGATGCGTGCCGACTGAGCCGGAGACTCGAACAGGCATGGTGTATCTGGTCGGGGCAGGACCGGGTGATCCAGGGTTGCTCACGGTCCGTGCACTGGAATTGCTGCGTGCCGCAGATGTCGTGGCCTACGATGAGTTGGTCTCGAAAGCTATTCTTTCGCTCGTCAGGCGTGAGGCTGAGCTGTTGCCGGTGGGCCGGCGTCATGGTGAGGGCGCGATAGGCTATCGATTGCATCCGGAGGTCCTGGCTCGCGTCAAGGCTGGCCGCACGGTCGTGCGATTGAAGGCGGGGGATCCGCTCATCTTTGGGCGAGGCGGAGAGGAAGCGGAGGAGCTGGCGGAGGCGGGGATTCCCTGCACGATCGTGCCGGGTATTTCCGCCGCCCTTGGCGCCGCTGCCTATGCAGGCATTCCGCTCACGCATCGTCTGCATGCCTCCGACGTGACGTTCCTGAGTGGCCACGATGTTGAGGGGAGCCGGAGTCTTACTGATTGGTCCAAGGCGGCCAGCGGCAAGGGCACGCTGGTGCTCTTCATGGCGGCGAGAAAGCTGTCCGCGAATCTTCAGCGATTGATTCAGGCCGGCCGCTCTGCTGAGACTCCCGCTGCCTATATCGCTTCCGCCACCACTTCAGAACAGAACGTCATTGTCGGAACCCTGGCGACCCTTCCAGAGAACATCCGGCACGTCGATCTTGCTATTCCGGCCCTCGTCATTGTCGGCGACGTCGTTGGCTTGCGTGAACGGATTGCCTGGTTCGAGCGCCGCCCTTTGGCGGGACGCCGCCTGCTGGTCGCCCGCGCGCGCCCTGGCCTCTCTGCCATGGCTGGCGATCTCCGCGCGCTCGGTGCCGAGGTGCTGGAAAGTCCCGAGGTCGAAGCGGTCTCTCTCAGTGGAGGGGCTCCCCTCGATACAGCGCTAGCTCGCCTCCATGAATTCCGCGGCATCGTCTTCGGCTGCGCGGCCGGTGTCGATGCGGTCTTGTCCCATGTTCCCACCCTCGATCTGCCGGTTATTGCAGTCGGGGCCGCGGCGGCACAGGCCTTGTCACGCCATGGCCTCGCCGCCGAAGTTCCGCTGCGAGGCGCCTGTCAGGAAGCGGTTGGTGAACAGTCGGCTCTATTTCAGAAGGGGCGATTCCTTCTCGTAACAGCGGAGGGGGGCCGCCCGAACTTACACCATGAGCTCACGAAAGTTGGGGCGGAGGTCGAATCGGTGGCTGCCTATCGGTACGTTCACCGGATGCCGGCGCCTCCCTTGCCGCCGATTGATCTTGTGGTGCTGCCCAGCTCCTCGGCAGCTCGCACCGTGCTTTCTGGCGATGTCGGCAAGCCTCTGTTGGGTCTGCCGATGGCGGCGATCGGGCCTCAGACGGCAGCCGCAGCGCGCCAATGCGGGGCTCAGTCTGTATCGTTGGCGAAAGAGGATACTGTGGCAGCGCTGGTCTCTCTTGTGGTGTCGATGGTGGGGAAATTATGACGGATCATGCCTTTCCGGAAGCCTGGCGCCGCGGTCTGTACGAAACGATCACACGCCGCCGCGACATGCGAGCGTTTCTCCCCGAGCCCATTCCGGACGAGACGCTGGCCCGCATTCTTCTGGCGGCGCATCAAGCGGGATCGGTCGGGCTTTCGCAGCCCTGGAACTTTCTGGTGGTGGAAAACCGGGAGACCCGCGCCAAGGTGCGCGCCCATGTCGAGATTGAACGGCTGCGCGCAGCGGAAGCTTTCGACCAGGAGCGCCGCGAAAAATATCTCTCCTTCAAGCTGGAAGGGATCCTTGATGCGCCCCTCAACCTCTGTGTGACCTGTGACCGGGAGCGGTTCGGGCCGACGGTGATCGGGCGGAACACCATTCCAGAAACGGCAGTGTATAGCACGTGTTGCGCCATCCAAAACCTCTGGTTGGCAGCTCGGGCAGAAGGGGTCGGTGTTGGGTGGGTGAGCATTATGGAGCCGGCGGCCCTTCGCACCATTCTCGGCATTCCGGAACGGATCGTTCCGGTGGCCTATCTCTGTGTCGGGTTCGTGGAGAGTTTTCCCGAGCGGCCTATTTTTGAGAGTAACGGCTGGTTGCCACGGCTGCCGCTGCATGAGTTGGTGTTTCATGATCAGTGGGACGAGCGGCCCAGGCCGGATCTTCTCCGCGCGCTTGAAACGAGCCGGATCGATGGAGCGCAAGCGACTCCCGCACCGATAACCTCCGCTGAAGGCAGAGCCAAGTGATGAATCTATTCCTATGTAAGGTTCAACTGGAGTTCGGCTTGTGACGATTCCACGGCTTGTCATCGCCGGCACCGCTAGCAACGTCGGCAAGACGACCGTCATGGTCGGGCTCGTTCGGGCGTTACGTGCGCGGGGGCTGCGAGTGGCTGTCTTCAAGTGTGGTCCCGATTATCTCGATCCGACCTATCATGTTCGCGCGGCTGATGCGCCTTGTCACAATCTCGACGGATGGATGATGGGGCGTGAGGCGGTCCTTTCGACGTTTACGCGCGTGTCGCAAGAGGCAGACATTGCATTAATCGAAGGGGTGATGGGGCTGTTCGACGGCGCATCACCGACGAGCGATGAAGGCTCGACCGCCGAGATCGCCAAGTGGCTCCAGGCTCCAGTGCTGCTCGTCTGCGACGCAGGAGGCATGGCCCGAAGCCTCGCGGCGTTGGCCCGCGGGTTTTCGACTTTCGATGCCGACCTTCAGATCGCTGGCCTCATCTGTAACAGGCTTGGCAGCCGCGGGCATTTGGAATTGCTCCGCAAGGCGACGGGTGGCGAGCCTCCCGTCCTGGGTGGGCTTCCCAAGGAAGCGGCCCTGGCCTTTGCGGACCGGCATCTGGGCCTGCACAGCGCCGACCGAACGACGGTGCAGGAGGATGTCTTCGTGGCGTGGGGCGATCGGGTGAGCGAGTGGTGCGATGTCGATGCGATCATCGCGCTGGCGCAATCCACGCCGGCTCTTCCTGAAATTCCCACCATGGAACGGATCGTCGGTGAGGGAGCCAGCTGCCGAATTGGTCTCGCGTTCGACGAGGCGTTCCATTTCTATTATGACGACAACCTCCGCCGTCTTGAGAGTCTTGGTGCGGAGCTCGTGCGGTTTTCTCCCATTCACGATGCGCATCTGCCGGACGTGGACGGTGTGTATTTCGGTGGCGGCTACCCGGAGGTTCATGCGGAGGAGCTGTCGCGGAATCTTTCGATGCGCAAGGATGTGGCTGCGTTTGCCGAAGCTCATGGCCCCATCTATGGCGAATGTGGGGGACTCATGTATTTGTCCAACGGCATCAGGACGCTCGATGGCGTGCTGCATCCCATGGTGGGGCTCATTCCAGGCGAAGCGGAAATGAAAGATCGTTTGCAGGCGCTTGGATATGTCGAGGTGGACACGAAGGACGCGACGATACTCGGTCCGGCGGGCTTAAAATTTCGAGGCCATCAATTTCGCTATTCGGACTTTCGCCTTCCGCCAGAAGTCGAGTGTGTCTATAGCGTGCGCCGCCGCCGTGGAGGCGAGGTTTTTCAAGAGGGCTATCGTCAGGGCAATACGCTGGCGTCCTATGTCCATGCCCATTGGGCCTCGAACCCGCGCCTGGCTCAGGGTTTCGTGCAGGCCTGCTCGGCCCATGCCAGGAGGGTCCGGTGAGCGGATTGGCCCCCACGATCATGGTCCAGGGGACGGCTTCGTCTGCTGGGAAGAGTCTCCTGGTCACGGCCCTCTGCCGGTTTTTCCGCCGCGAAGGACTGCGCGTCGCTCCCTTCAAGTCGCAGAACATGTCGCTGAACTCGGCCGTCACCATCGATGGCCTGGAGATCGGGCGGGCGCAAGCGGTGCAGGCCGAGGCCGCCGGTATTCTGTCCTGCGTGGACATGAATCCGATCCTGCTCAAGCCCGAAGGCGATCGACGCAGCCAAGTCGTGGTACTCGGCAAGTCGATCGGCAGCATGATGGCGACCGAGTATCACGAGTATAAGCCGCGCCTCACGACGGTGATTGCGGAGTCGTTGACTCGGCTCCGATCGAACTACGATCTGGTCGTGATCGAGGGGGCGGGGAGCCCGGCTGAGATCAATTTGAAGGATCGCGACATCGTCAACATGCATGTGGCCAAGCTGGCGGATGCGCCGGTGCTCCTCGTAGGGGACATCGACCGGGGCGGAGTGTTTGCCTCCTTTGTTGGGACGATGGAACTGCTCGAGCCGGACGAGCGGGACAGGGTTGCGGCGTTCGTCGTGAATAAATTTCTCGGCGATCTGGCGTTGCTCACACCGGGGCTTGAATTTTTGAGCGAACGCACAGGCAAGCCGGTGCTGGGTGTCGTGCCCTATATCAAAGACCTCCACATTGCCGACGAGGATTCCGTATCGCTTGAAGCGCGGATGGCTCGGCGTAGACCCTCTCAGCAGGAACTAGATGTCGTGGTCGTGCGCATGCCGCATCTCTCCAACTACGACGATGTCGAGGCGTTGGAACATGAGGCGGGGGTCGTCGTGCGTTTCGTTGAGCAGCCCGACGAAGTTGCGGGTGCCGATCTCGTGATTCTTCCCGGTTCGAAGAGCACGGTGGCGGATCTCGCGTGGCTCCGTGCCAGTGGCTTCGCCGGCGCGATTGAGGCGCGCGCCCGTGAGGGGGGACCGCTCTTAGGTGTATGCGGCGGATGCCAAATGCTTGGTGAGATGATCGACGATCCGCACGGAGTGGAATCGGCGGAGCCTCACGTACGGGGATTGGGACTGCTGGCCCTACGGACCCACTTCGAGCAGGAAAAAGTCACGGCACAGGTTCTGGCCCGCGTGCGGTGCCCCTCGTTTCTCACCGATGGCGTGGGGCTCGAAGAAGCGGTCCATGGATATGAAATCCATATGGGAATGGTGGTGCCACATAATCAGCAGGCGAGCCCCTTCGAGATTCAGTCGCGGAACGGACGCACAGAGGTACGCAGTGACGGGGCTCTCAGCAGCGACGGGATGGTGGTGGGAACCCTGTTACACGGTCTATTCGAGAATGAAGCGATCAGGGCAGGGACCTTAGCCTTCCTGCGCAGGCGCAAGGGGATTTTCGCAGGCGACATCATCCGGCGCATTCCCACGAAACAGGACGAGTACGACCGGCTGGACGCCGTGGTGCGTGGGCATCTCGACTGTGAGCTGCTCTGGCGTCTCATCGGCCTCTGCCCGGTGTCGCCACGGTGAATGATGCGTCGGATTATCGGGGTGAGAACCATGAGCCACAAGAGAGCCTATGAATCCAACTGATGGCAGTCTCTGGGCCTTGCTCGGTCTCGCCTTCGCATTGGGGTTGAGCCATGGAGCCGACCCGGACCATCTCACCGCCATCGATGGCATGACGAGGGCGTCTGTCGATCGGCATCCGAGAATGAGCCGGTGGGTGGGGACATGGTTTGCGTTCGGGCATGCCCTCTCCGTCCTGTTGATTGCGGGGTTGATCGCATTGGCGGCGGAGTATCTGCAATCGTTCAATGACTCTGTGCTGCACGTGAGCGGGGTGTTGTCAGCCTGTCTTCTGTTTGCCATCGGGACGCTGAACCTTGCACGGTTGGTCTTGCTGCCGGCGGGAGCCGCGGCTCCGAGCCACGGGGTCATCGGTCATCTTTTGCCCAGGCAGCTGCTCAACATTACGCACCCGATGAGCGCCGTGCCGATCGGCGCCTTGTTTGGGCTGGGGTTCGAGACCGCCAGCCAGATGTCGGCCTGGGCCTTGGCCGGCACGATGGGCTATGGCCTGCTGGGCGCGCTCCTCATCGGGGTGGCTTTCAGTCTGGGGATGGTCGTCACCGATTCACTCAACGGACTTGTCGTGCGTCGGATGTATCTGGCGGCCACCACGAGGGCGATCCAAGGGAACCGCATGATGACGCTGACCGTCGTGGGCTTAGCCTATGTCGTCGGGATCATCAAGTTGCTCCAACCCACATCGTTCGCACTGCCGATCAGCGATCTGGGTCTTACGATCATGGTGCTCGGCGCGGTGCTGTTGGCTTTTCTGACCGCGCTGATCAAACCCAAGTGTCGGGTGGCGTAACAGAAGGGAGGCCTACTAGAGCAGTAACTTTTTCAATCCAATGCATCGATAGCCCATGTACCCCAAGGGAAGCGCGGTAGAA
>FRDC01003438.1_pt1 | contig 21454 bp, 35 predicted proteins | sample 1106171 | NCBI WGS metagenome assembly FRDC01 (sample SAMEA3930566, study PRJEB13176) | freshwater metagenome | biome: Drinking water system; feature: drinking water; material: water | place: Singapore | collected 2014-12-20 | reverse complement strand
GGCCAATGGCACGCCGCGTTTTGCTAGTTAATTCCCGTGTTTTTTCGGTTCGTTTCGGCCATGCCGGGACGGTCCGGAGAGAGGAGACCCCCCCTTCATGAGCCAGAATTCGCCCGTCAATCATGGCGACGGCAGCCGACATCGGTCGGAGGTCGCGCACAGAATCGAACGGTTTTTGAAGGCCGACCCGGGTGAAACCTGCCCGTGTGGCTGTACCGACCTCGAGGTCGCGGTCGCCCGCTTCGACGACGGCGACGTGCGATTCTGCGCATGGTGCCTCTCGAGCGGTCGCGCGTGCCGAACGGTGCCGGCGGCGACGACGTCGCCCGGGGTGTCGTCATGACGCCCGAAGAGACCCGGATGCGCGTGTACGATGCCATCCTGTCGTCGCTCTTCGACGGTGGGCAGCGGGTCGACGAGGGAACACCGCTCGTCGCGAGCCGGTTGACCTCGGCTGTCATGCGCGCGCTCGAGCCGGGAGCCGGGTGGCGACCCCGGTGCGAGCCCGAAGCGCCGTGGCAGCGGGACATCGACACGCGATGGGAGCCGACATCGTGACCGGCGACCTCTTCGCCCCGAAGCCGCCGGCACCGTCGAAGCCGCCGTCGGTGGTGGCGATCGACGAGCGCGCCGCCGTCGAACGGGTCCTCGACGCGCTCGCCGCCGCGCTCGCGGCGAAGTTGCGCATGGACGCCCGGCCGATCATCGACCGGGATACCTGCGACCGCATCCTCGAGTTGCTCCGCGCGCAACGCGAAGCCGACGCCGTCGCGGCATGCGCCGGGTGCCGCGCCGACGTCCCGCTCATCGCGCCGTCGGGCGACGAGCGATTCCGCACGCACGAGTTCGCGGGCTCCGGTATCCGGATGCCGTGTGCCGGCGAGCTGATCCGTCAACGACCGCTTGCGGTCACAACCGAGAAGGGAACCACGCCATGACGACCCCGAATCTGGAAGCGGAGCGCGACCGCGCGATCGATCGTACCGTCGGCCGCGCCTACCTGCATGCGAACGGGCGCTTTCACTGCATCCCGGCGGCGGAGCCGTCGACGCGCCTCACCGCCATCGCGCTCGAGTGCATCGCGAAGCTCTTGCGCAAGCCCGACGACGGGTGGATCGCGATGGACTGTGGCACGCTCGCGGAGCATGCGCGCATCTGTATCGACGTCGAACGCATCGCCGCCGCCATCGGCTTCGGGCTCGAGGGTATCCGCGCGAACCTCATGGACGGCAGCGGGACGCTCGAGGTGAAGCGCGGCGCGCTCGACGTCGCGGGAGAGGACGAGCCGACATGAGCGACGACCCCAAGGACGACGTCGACGACCTCATCGACGAACTCTTGTTCGGCAGTCGGACGCCGCAACCCGCGCTCCCGGTCTACGGCGAATCCCCGCTCGCCCGGGTGCTCGGAGCGGCGCGGGACATGGTCGACTTCGAGGCGGCGGAGCGCGGTCGGCGGCTCTTCGTCGGCGCGCCGGGACGGCTCGGCGCGCTCGCCGCCTTCGCGGCGTTCTTCCCGCCGATCTTGCCGCCGATCCGGCTTCCGCTCGGCTCGGTGGGCATCGTCGACATCACCGTCGACGGACTCGACTTCGAGCCCGGCGAGTTCTTGACCATCAAGCCAAGCCCGTTCGATTGGGACCGCGTCGAGCGGGAGACGGAGCATTGGCTCCACCGATCGCCCGCGCGCTACCGACGTCGGCACATGCCGAAAGCCGGATGGCGCGACCGCCGGGCGCAACGCCGATGGGATCGAAAGCAGCGTCGCGCGCGAACGCGCGGGCGAGGACCGTCGATCGTCTGGTTCAACTCCAACCCGTTCCGCTTCGCGGACATGGTCGCGGCGCTCACGCCGGAACGGGTCTACCCATGAACCGCGATGGCTACAGCGGGGACACGCTCGTCGACTTGCTCAACGCCCCGAATGCCGAACGGCCGGGATTGCCGGACCCAGGATGCGACGTCCACATGGGCGTTCACATCGACGTCGCGCGCGCCTTCGAGACGATGACGACCATGCGCGGGGGGCTCTGCCCGGCGTGCGGACGGATCACGCCCCAGGCGCGCGACGAAGCCGTCTTTTACCTCGGCGTTGGGTGTGGGCATTGCGGATTCAAGATCACCGGCGACGAGGTCAAGGCGATCGTGGACGCCAACCGATTCAACCTGCACACCGACGCGTTGGGGTTTGCCCGATGGCGTCGCAACCGAAAGGACGAAAGCCGATGAGCAAGCGACCAGAGGACGAGGACATCGACGACATCGACGAGGACGATGCCGACTTCGAGGACGAGGACGATGCCGACTTCGACGATGACGAGGACGATGACTATGGCTACTGACGCGGTCAACACGACGCACAAGGCGCACCGGCGCATCGCCGTCGACGCCGCCCACGGCACGGTCATGGACGATGACCAATTCCTGAAACATGAGCGGTTCTTCCAAATCTGCGCGCTCGCCGCGACGGAAATGCGGATTCAGGAAGCCGTGACGGCGGCAACGCTTCGCGCCCAACCGTCGGCGGACGACGTCTTGCGGGACATCGCCGGCAGCGTTGCCGACGCGTGGCCGATGAACCGTGAGACGTACCCGTGTCTCAGCGACACGGACTTCTGCGGGTACGCGCGGCACATCGCCGCCCACGTCTCGAAAGATGCCGGCAAGCTCCATGCGGCGATCGAGGTGTCCGACCATGGACGGCGACTCGACACGCGTGGCATCCGTCGCGCCGTCCGTAATCTCTTCGTCGACGCGTTCCGGCTCTCGGTGTTGTTCGGATGGTCGCCCGGCAGCCTCGTCGACGACTACATCGTCGAGTGCATGTCGGACCGGGACCGCAAGGCTACCGACACGGTGTCCTCGGCTTACGTCAACGCCCGGGACCGGGTGCAGTGCGTGCGGTGCGGAAACGACGCCGGGCCGCTCTCGTTCATGGCCGTCGACGGCCACTCGCGGCGGCTCTTTTGCTCCCAGGCGTGTCATGACCTCGGACGCGAGTTCCGGGAGCGACCGGACCGCGACTGGCCGCTCGAGCGGGACGTCATCATCACGCAGACGGGTCCGGATGCCTACGAATGTGGGCGATGCGGCGCGACCGGACCCGACGTCACCGCGATCGTCGAGCACCATGACGTGTGCCCGAAGCGCGCGCGGCAACGGCGCTCGACATGCTCGACGGACTGCTAGAAATGCCAGCGTACTTCGGGGTCGTCACCGTCCCGTCCCGGGGGTGTGACGTCAACCTCGAAGGCGCGGAATGGCCGATCGAACGTCGCCCCGGCATCCTCCGATGCGCCGGGCGACGCATGGGCGTCGCGTCGCCGGGGCTCTCGTGGTCCGTCGATCGCGACGGCGTCTACGCGGTCGTCGCGTGGAATGACGAAGTGGCCGGCGACATCATCGCAACGTGGGAGCCGGTCGTCGCGTGGGTGGGCACCACCATCCAACTCGACGTGCTCTGATGCCACAGCGTCACGACAAGGTCGGGAGCGTCTACTTGCTCCACTTCGACCGCCCGCTCGACGGCGGACAACGTCCGCGCCACTACATCGGGTGGGCGCTCGACGTCGACGAGCGGGTTGCGAAGCATCTGGCAGGCGACGGCTCCCGGCTTGTGCGTGCCGTCGTCGCCGCCGGCATCGGTGTTACCGTCGCGCGCGTCTGGACGGACACCACGCCCGTCTTTGAACGGGCGCTCAAGTCGCACAACTTCGGACCGATGGACGGCGGACTCTGTCCGCTCTGTGCCGGGGTCGCGCTCGAGGCCCTACCGTCGCTTGCGGACCTCGAGGCGCGCCGGCGCGAACGGAAGCGATTGGCTCAACGTGAGCGAACGCGCCGGATGCAACTTGCTTCCGGAGTCGTATAACCACGCCCATGCTCCTCACGATCACCGTAAAATACTCGTGCTTCGATTGCTTCCTCACCAACGTCGAAGTGATCGTCCCGGCGCGCGAGCCGGACGAGGACGTCGTTAGGTTCATGAACCAGACAATCGAGCACATCGGACGCGACCATCACCGACGGAGCCCGCAGTGTCGCCCGCAAGAACTCAAGAACCTCATGATTCCCATTGAAGGCGACGTCGTCGGCGGGGCGAAGCGGCATTGACGATGGCCGACGCCGCCGAAGAGACGATCGCCGCGCCGCCGAAGAAGAAGCGGAAGTCGCCGCGCACGAAGGGCAAGCGGCAGCGCGAAGGATTGCCGCCGCAGAACATGACCACCACCGAGGTCGCCGCGCTCCTCGACCTCGACGAGCGACGAATCCAACAGCTCGTCAAGATCAACGTCCTTCCGCGCGTAAAGGCCGGGCGCTACCCGTGGCGCGACTGCGTCCATGCGTACATCCGTTATCTCCGGGAGGGCGCAGGCATCGGCGACCCCGACGCGGCGCGGGACAAGAAAGCGACGAGCGCCACCAAGCGAAAGCTCCTCGAGCTCCGGCTCAAGCGCGAGGAGGGAAAAGTGGTCGACGTCGACGCCGCCGAACGGGCGATATTCGCTCGAGCGCGGCGCGTGCGGACGATCGTCTCGTCGGCCGCGCCCGTCATCGCGTCACGCGGCGCGTCTCGACTCGGCGTCCCCATGCCGACGTTGCTGACGTTCTTGGAAGAAGAACTCCGGACCCTCGGTGAAGCGATGGCCAAGGCGAGCCGCGCCACGGCGATCGAGGCCCCGACCCCGGCAGACGAACCACCACCCGACGACGAAGAGGACGAGGACGACTCATGATGCACCACGTTGCCGACCGACCGGCGCAAATCTGCGTGGTCGACGTCTACCCTTACGACAACCCGTGTGGACCCATCACGTTCATGGTGTGCGATGGGCGGATCACGGAAGGCGAAATCCTCTACCGCGAGCCGCCTTTCTGCGACGAGCCGTTGCGGAAGTGGTGGAGCGGGCGACGCGGACCGAACGGCAAGCGCGCCGTCATGCGATGGTTCCTCCGCCGCATGAAGAGTTGGCGCGCCTCGGTCGCCGACGGAAAGCGGCTCGACCGTGAGTGAGCGCGACCGACGCGGCATCATCCGCATCCCGCTCGAGGCAACGCGCGGGATGCCTTCGACCGTCGCGGACATCTTCGCCAACGCGATCGTCACCACCGACCAGAAGCGCCCGTCGCCGAGTGGGCAACGCGCCTACACGATGACGGCGCAGCTCAACCTACGGCTCCCGATGGGCGACGGAGAGGCGTGCCGGCAAGCGCGCGAGATTGCCGCCGGCATGGAAAGGTACATCCGCGAGTTCATCCAAGAAGAGTCGGCGCGACTGATTCGCGATCGGGACGGCGAATGAAAACGGCGCTCCTCCCGCTCTGCGCTCCGCCGACGGCGTCGTTGAACCCGTGGGCTCGCGTCACGAAGTTCGATCGGTGGGCGAGCGCGTTGGCCGATGGTCACTACTCACGGCGCACGCCCGGCTCACCGCAATTCATGCCGCCCGGTGAGACGGTCGTACTTCTGACTGGCGACGCGCGCGCCGTCTTTGGATGGTGGCGACCCGATCCGTCATCCGGGCTCGAAGCCATGAACGGCTTGGACGGGTGGACGTGTACGATTTTTCGCAACACCGGCGACGCGCTCTCCTCGGTGCTCATCGTCGCGGCGGAAGTGGCGCTCCTCGAGCATGCCGACGGCTGTGGACCCGACGGGCTCATAACCTACGTCTGGGACAATCGCGTGCGGTCCATCAACCCCGGGTATTGCTTCAAGCGCGCCGGGTGGCGTCGGACCGGCCGATCGGCCGACAACCGCAAGACGCTCCTACAGAAGCCGTGGTCGCTGGCCGGACGGATGCCATGAGCGTCACGTTGCTCACCGGCGATTGCCGGGAGATCCTCCCGCACCTCGAGGCGGGAAGCGTCCAAACCGTGGTGACGTCGCCGCCATATTGGGGGCTCAGAAACTACAAGACGCCACCGTCGGCGTGGGGTGGCGATCCGGCATGCGCCCACGACGTCGTCACCTCGAGGCCGGCACCCCGGAACACGCGCGGGCCGGGCTCGGCGTCGACGTCGACGCTCACGAATCCCCAACGGCAAGACGTGTTGCCGCCGCCGTCGCTCACCGGCGACGTCTGCCGACTCTGCGGCGCGTGGTTCGGCGCGCTCGGGCTCGAGCCGACGCCCGACCTCTACGTCGCGCACCTCGTCGAAGTGTTCCGCCACGTCCGACGGGTCCTTCGCGACGATGGAACCGTGTGGCTCAACCTGGGGGACTGCTACAACGGCGCGCGGAGCGGCGGACAGGGCGTAACCGGCCAGATGAACGACCGCAGCGTCGCCGCCGTCCGGTGTCGCGAGATGAACGCGGAGCGCAGCGCGCCGGGGCTCAAGCCGAAAGACTTGGTCGGTATCCCGTGGGCAGTCGCCTTCGCGCTCCGAAATGACGGATGGTGGTTGCGCAAAGACATCATCTGGCACAAGCCGAATCCGATGCCTGAGTCGATCACCGATCGACCGACGACCGCGCACGAATACGTGTTCCTGCTGTCGAAGTCGGAGGTGTACTTCTACGATCACCTCGCCATCGCGGAGCCGTCGACCTACGCCGGCAAGACGGTCAAGACGAACGGCGCAAGCGGCATGGTCGATGGGATGTTCGATCACCGGACCCGGGCCGGCTTCACGCGCGGCGTTCTCGTCAAGAAGGACCGCAACAAGCGGTCGGTGTGGTCGGTGAAAACGGAACCGTCCTTCGAGCCGCACTATGCCGCGATGCTCACCAAGCTCGTCGCCCCGTGCATCAAGGCCGGCACGAGCGAGCGCGGCGCGTGCGGCGTGTGTCGAGCCCCGTGGGCGCGCGCGAAGCCGGTGCGGCTCGAGCCGCCGCCGGCCGAACCCGGTGCGTGGTGGGGCGCGGAGCCCGAAGCCGCCGTCCTCGAGCCGGAAGCGCCGCTCCGATGGGAGCCGACGTGTGACCACCTCGAGGCCGCGACCGTCCCGTGTCTCGTCCTCGACCCGTTCGGTGGAACGGGGACGGTCGCGCGCGTCGCCGAGGACTTGGGGCGTGATTCCATCTGCGTCGAGGTGAACCCGGCGTATCAAGACATCGCGACCCGCCGGACCGCGCAAGGCGGGTTGACGCTCGTTCCGCATGCCGATCGTTGAGCACCTCGACCCCGTCGCCCGACTCTGTGACGCCTGGGACCGTGGCATCGAGCCCGACCAGCTCTTGACGGTGTCAGAGTGGGCGGCGGCGCATCGGGTGCTCTCGTCGAAGTCGGGCGCGGGACAGGGCGATTGGGACAACGGCGTCACGCCGTACCTCGTGATTCCGATGGACTGCATGAGCGCGCACCATCCGTGCCGTCTCGTGGCGATGCAGGGACCATCCCAGTTCGGCAAAACCGACGGGCTCATCAACAACGTCATCGGCTACCGCATCGACGTTGCGCCGACCGCGTGTGTGGTCATCCAACCCACGGTCGACATGGGCAAGCAGTACGTCACGCAAAAGCTCGACCCCATGCTCGAGGGCACGCCGCGCCTCATCGGCAAGGTGGCACAGAAGAAATCCCGCGAGCCCGGCAACACGGCGCTCTTCAAAGACTTCGCGGGCGGCATGGTGGTCATCGGCGGCGCGAACTCGCCGACGCGACTGCGGCAGACGTCGGCCGGACTCGTCATCGGCGACGACATCGACGCCTTCCCGAAGTCCGCCGGCAAGGAAGGCGACCCGTGGGAGCTGCTACGTCGTCGCCAACAGTCATACGAATACTTCGGCCGACCGAAGGCGCTCGCGGTGTCGTCCCCCGGCAACGAGCCGTCGCGCATCGTGCAGCTCGTCACCTCTTGTGAGCGGGTCCGCATCTGGACCGTCCCGTGTCCGTATTGCAACGGCGACCTCATCCTCAAGCGCGGGCGGCTCGTGTATGAGAAGCCGGAACGGTACGAGGACGTCGGCGAAGTCTTGCCAGACGTCCGCTATGTCTGCGACCTCTGCGAACGGGAGATCGAAGAGCGTTGGCAACACCCGATGATCGATGCGGGCAAGTACCTCACGGTGAAGGACCGCCCGTCGCCCCTATCGGAAGGCTTCCGGCTCCCGGGACTCTGCGCCCGCTTCCGCGCATGGGGCGCGACGGCGGCGAGCGAGTGGAAGGCGGAGCTATCCGGTGACGCCGAACAGAAGAAGATTGTTATAAACACCATGTATGGCGAGGACTTTAGCGAGCCGTCCGCCGCGCCACCGTGGCAACCGCTCTACGATCGTCGCGAGCCGTACCCGTTCGGTGTCATCCCGGTCGGCGGACTTCTGTTGACCGCCGGTGCCGACGTCCAAGCCGACCGCATTGAAGTCGAACTCGTCGCTTGGGGACATCGGATGCGCTCGTGGTCGGTCGCGGTGCTCATCATCCCGGGCGACGTCAACAAGCCCGAATTGTGGTGGGCGCTCGACGATGTGATGGCGGATACCTACCCGACCGCGTGGGGCACCCGCATCCCGATTGTCTGCATGGGCATCGACTCGGGCTACTCGAGCGCCGACGTGTACCGATGGGCCAACGGGCTCGGCGTGCGGCGCGATGGAAAGCGCCGGCGCAAGTACCGGACGCCGGACTTTGCGCGCAACGCCATCGCCGTCCGCCATCCGCGCACCGTCATGGTGTGCAAGGGTACCGATTGGTGGGACAAGCTCTTGCGGTTCTCCGCGAAGGCCGACGCCGCCGAAGAGCGCCGTGGGCTCAAGCTCGTTCACATCGGCGCGTCACACGCGAAGGAAGAGCTATACAACTGGCTTCGCCACGAGATTCCGGCCGACGGCGTCGACGAGCCGGCGGGATTCTGTCACTGGCCGGAAGATGACCGCTATGACGCCGACCACTTCCAACAGCTCACGGCGGAAACGATTGAATACTTCATGCACGCGGGGGTGCGCCGCCGCCGCTTCGTATTGCCGGCGCACGCGCGCAACGAACGGCTCGACTGTCGCGTCCTCGCGCGCGCGGCAGCGGCGGCGATCGGAGCCGACCGCTTCACACCCGACGATTGGGCGCGACTCGCGCGACGGCTCAACGTTCCGGGCGACGCAGTGCCGTACAAGCCGCGCCGGCCAGCGGGAGCGCCGCCGCCGTCGTCGCCGATCGTTCCGCCATCGACGCCGATCGCCGCCGCGCCGGCACCACCGGAGCCACCACCCGCTCCGAAAGCGCCGCCCGCCGCGCCGCCGCCGCCGTCGATCGAGGACGAGTTGCGGTTCCGTCCCAACCCCGGGCTCGAGCGAATGCGTCGCGAGTCTTTGCTATCGACCCGGCCGTCGACGTCGGGGATGCAAAGCAGCTGGTTCCGCCGATAGCTCGAGGGTGTACTTGGCGAGCATCGCGGCGGGCGACATCCCGAATACGGCTGGCGCGACGAGCTCGGCGGGAAGTTGGTAGCGCAACGGACCGAAGGGACAGTCGAGGACGAGCGTGCCGCCATGCATCGCCGCCGCGTGCATCCGGATCACCGCTTCACGCGCTTGGGCTCCGCTCTGCCAATCGTAGAAGAGGGCGATGCCAGCGACGGAGAACTTGAGGCGGAGCGCCGGCACCCCGGCGACCGGTCCGAGAGGATGCGTCGACGACGTCTCCTCGAGCACCCTCGGGGCTTGGTCGCATCCGTAGACGGCGTCGGCTTCGATCGCGCCGTCCTCATTGCGTAGGGTGAGCAGGAACGCGTACAGCTCTTCCCCGCTCGCGTCCGGACCGGGGCGCGTCATCCGGGCTCGCGCAACGTCCATCGGCCGTCGCGACGTAGGTTGACGCACCACACGGGATGGAAACCGCACGTCGTGAGCACATTGGCGGCGGCGTCGCGGAGCGCGTCGAGCTCGGCGACGTCGTCGGATTCGATGACCTTGTACCGCATTTCGGTGGCCAGCGTCGTCGACTCCCATCGCGGCTTGCTGGCGTGAACGATACAGACGTTGGCAGGCAGCGAGCGCGCGAGGGTGGCGATGACGACCGCCTCGAGCGTCGCCGCGTCCTCGTCGATCACCCGCTTGACCATCGCGTCGACCATGGTGGCCACGGTGCTCATGCCGCCATCCTTGCCGGAAACTGTTGCCACTCGACGCCGTCGAGCAGATGACCGGCGCGCTTCTTGCCGACGCGCTCGAAGTAGCAACCGGTCGCCTTCCCGCTCGCGTCCTCGAGCAAGAACCGTTGCATGCGCGACGTGACGATCCGGTCATGCGCCTTACGCTTGGCGGCGTAGTCCGCGTCGCTCTCGAAGATCGGAGCCCACTCGCCCCATTGCTTGAAGTGGAACGCGGTGCCGGCGGCAACGCATTGGTCGCGGATCGCGCGCACCCAGGACGGGTGCATCGGCCGCGCGAGCGGGCCGGACTCACCACCGACGATCACCCAATCGACCTTGGCCGACGGAGAGCCCATCGGACCGTCGTCGAAGCGGTACGACTTCAAGTGGGACAGGATGCCGACTTCCGTATCGTGCTCGAAGTCGAGCGGGGCGAGGAGCGGTTCCGCCGAGACGAAGCGGACCGCCGCGAGCGTATCCATGAGATGGACGACGCGCTCATCTTGTTCCTGTGACTCGACGGAGACACCCCACCACACGTTGGGCAGGGGCCACGAGAACAACGGCGCGCCGTCGAACATGAGGGAATAGCCAAGTGACCGGGCCGCGCGCTCGAGGCGCAAGATGCCGTCGCGCGAGGATAGCGCGTGCGTGTAGCGGGACATCCGGTCGGCGCGCTTCGTGAGGACTTGGAACGTGTGCCGACCCGCGAGCGCCATGACGGCGACGATGACGTCGATGACCGCATCGTCGAGCGTTTCATGGAACAAGTCGGACATCGAGTTGACGAACACCATGCGCGGACGTCGCCAGCGGAGCGGGTCGGTGAGGGCGTGGGTGCCGTCGTCACGCGGCGGCACCGGCAACACCAGGCGGTTCCAGCCGCCGGCATCGGCGACGTGTTCGTAGGGCTGTCCCGGTCCGGAGAAACGCGCGGCGACGACTTCGGCGTAACAGTTGCGACACCCGGGCGAGACCTTGGAGCACCCGCGAATGGGATTCCACGTCACGTCCGTCCACGAGATACCGGTGTCACTCTGTGTCGCCATGCTCGACCTTTCTCGCCGGAATCGCCGGCATCCGCTTAACCACTTCGTCGGAGACTTCGTCGACCGCTCCAAGCATCAACTCGCGGACGTACTTGACGACTTCGGCGCGCGCGACGGCGCGATCCGGAATCGCCACCTTGAGTTGAAACGTGACGGGAGCCGGCGCCGTGTGGAATTCGTAACGAACGGTCGCCATCAATGTGCCGGCGGCGGCGGCGAGAACCGCAGACAGTCGGCGAAGATCGCCATGGCGTATTCGCGCGCACCTTCGGCTCCGGTTGGCCAGCGTCCGGCCATCGCGAGACGGGCAACCATCATGATCGGCTCAACCATCATGAACATCGCGAAGAGTTCGAGCGGCGACATGGCACCCTCGAGAAACGCGAGCCCCACCTTGCGCGTCGCATCCTTGTCGCGTCGCTCGAGCGCGCGCAACCCATCGCGCAGGTAAGACCACCCAACGCCGTGGTAGTCGTCACCAAGGGCTTCGCGCAGCGCGGCACCCTCTTCCTCTGTCATCACCGGCGGCTCAGTGTCGATCATCCGACCCTCACCGACATGAGCGCGACGCCGGGTCGTATCCCGCAACACGTCTCGACCTCGAGCCGACCGGTGACGACGCGCTCTTCGCCGTCGTCTGCCACTTCGACCAACGCTCCGCTCGGCAACGTGAACGTCCATCCGTCGTTCGCATCGTTGCGGGAAAGAGTTGTCATCCAATCGGGCGCGCTCATAGACGGGCTCCTCGCGGGTCGGGGCGCGACGTGAACTTCTGGTATTCCTTGGTCGCCGCCAACAGTGTTTGCCGCGCGTCCTCGTTCGCACCCTCGGTATTGGCGAAGCGACACGCGGCGGCGATCACCATGCCCGTCAGTCGGGCGGCTTCACGCTCGTAGCGGGTCATTTCGGTCGCGATGAGGCATTCGCGCTTCATGATTGGACCTCGAATCCGCGCGACTCGGCGCGGCTCTTTGCTTGCCAGTAGCGCGCCGCGCTCGCGACGACGTCTCCGTTGCGCGCGCGGGCGAGCCAACAGCAGCGACCGACATAATGGAGCGTCACGCGCTCGCGCTCGACCAGCGGCGTAGCGCGGAACCGGCGTCCTCGGTGACGTTCTCTCATGCTCGTTCTCCCTGGAAGCGCGCCACGGCGCGCATGCCGATGTCGTGATGCGGCACGGGACGGCCACCCGGAAGGCTCGAGGGCGCGGCAAGAACGGCGTCAAGGTAAGCGCGCCGCTCCTCTGCCGTGAAGCCCAGCCGCGCCGCCGCCGCATCGGCGATCTTCGACGCCATCCGAAGCCACGCGGCTTCGGCGCTCTTCCTCATCTGATCCGCCGTCACGGATGCACCGTGCAAGCACCGTCGAGGCGCGGGTCTATGTGGTCGCCATCGCAAGCACGCGCGAGCGCGCGCAAGCCGTCCATGGTCAGTTCTACCCCGGCGGTTCCACCGGCGACCGACGGTGATACCGGCTTGAAGAGCGCCGGCCACGCCATCGGCCAGACTTCGCCACCGTAGGACGCGACGAACGTGTTGAAGTCGCGGACGGTGATGACGCACCACGCGGAACGCCCCGGGTGAAGCGACTTCGCCCACTCATCGGCGAGCGTGCCACCCTCGAGTTTGTAGCGCCGGAAGCCATGCTTGTTCTCGAGGAGCAAGATGGTCGGCGGCTCGACCGGCGCGCGGCGGTACCGCTCGAGGCGGACCGGGTCGGCGGCGCGGTCGCATCCATCCTCGCAGGCGGACCCGTCGGGGTGAACCAGATACCCGTGGGTCGCCGCGATCGTGTCCGCGCGCGGGCTCGCGACGCAGACGGCGCGCGTGCAATCCGTCAAACCACAAAGACACATTTCGTCAGTCATGGACTCGTCCTCCATGCCGGACACGCTAACTCAAAAGCCGCTTTATAGTCAAACGTCGCTCGCCTGGGAGCGCGCCTTGCGGGCGGCGCGGGCGTTCCGTCGGACGGCTCGCAACTTCTTCTTGGACTTGGACCGACCCCCGACCTTGCCGCCCTTCGAGCCCGCGCATGCGGGGCAACGAAGGCGGACGTGGGGATGCGTCGGACAGCAGAGTGGCGCGGCTTTCGGCATAGCGGAAACCCCTGCCCTAAAAGCGGCTTTACAGGCAAGCCGGCTTTACCACACGCTACGCCGTGGGTTTTACAAACCCGTTTTAGGCGGGTACCGACGGCTCCGAATGGCCGACGGACCGATCATCCCGACGTGGGACGACGTCAAAGCGATCCGCGACGCAATCAACACCGGCGCGGAAACCGTGACGTTCACCAACGGACGCACGGTGAAGTACCGGTCGTTGGCCGACATGCGGCAAATCGAGGCCGACATGGTCGCGCAGCTCGAGGGCGGCGACTCGCGACCACCCGTGGGCGTGATCCGGATGGGCACGTCGCGGGGCTTCGGCTTCGGGAGACTGTGACGTGGGACGCTGGCTCGAAGCCACCGCCTACGTTGCACACCGTCTCCTCGACCGCGCCGGCTTCCCGTCGACGCCCGCGATAGATCATCGCCGCACTACGGCGCTCGCGTCCGCCTACGACGCGGCGACCATGACGTATCGGCTCCGTTCACTCTTCGCGCCGAACTACGGACCCAACGCCGCGCTCGTCTCCGCCGGACGCATGCCGCTCGCGCGCGTCAACGCGCTCGCGCGAAACAACGTGTGGGCGGAAGAACTCCTCTCGGGCTTCGCGTCCCACGCCGTCGGCACCGGCGTCCAATCCAATTCACAGTACACGCCGCCGATCGGTAACAACGGCAAGCCGCTCCTCGACGACGATGCGGTCGAAGCGAAGCGGCAAGAGCTCAACCGGCTCTTCATGGATTGGTGGGACGATGCCGACGCCGACGGCATCAACTCGCTCGGTGGGCTGCATTGGCTCATCGCGCGCGGCGTGCGGCAGGGCGGCGACGTCTACGTCCGACTCCGCCCGCGTCGGCTCGAGGACGGTCTTACCGTTCCGCTTCAACTACAAGTCCTCTCCACCGAGTTTTGCCCGTACGAAAAGAACGAGGACTTGGGCAACGGGCGCAAGATCATCATGGGCCAAGAGTACGACGCGCTCGGCAAATGCGTCGCCTTCTGGTTCTACCGCGAGCACCCCGGCGAGCATGCGGTATCGAACGACCCCGACAAGCTCGTCCGTGTTCCCGCCAAGGACGTCATCCATTGCTTCCGCCGCGTGATGCCGGGACAGGTTCGCGGCGAGTGGGCGATCATCCGCGCCGTCATGCTCCTCAACGATGTCGACGAGTACGAAGCGGCGGAGTTGTGGCGCAAGAAGGGCGCGGCGATGTTCGGCGGCATCATCTACGCGCCGGACTCGACGAAGGCTCCCGGGCTCTTCGGCGAGTCGGTCGAAGTCGACGAGCAGTCGACGACCGACGGGCAAGCCATCGACGTCGGCTCGGCGCAGTATCGCGCCGGGAAGCAAGCTATCGCGCAAATCGACGTGACGCCGGGCATGTTCCCGGTCCTACCCCCGGGCTTCGACTTCAAGCTCATGGACCCGGCCGATGTCGGCCCGAACTTCGCCGCCTTCATGCGATGGCAGATGCTCAAGGCGGCGAAGGCCGGCGGGCTGACGTATGCGCAGCTCACCGGCGACATGAGCGGTGAGAACTACTCCGCGTCGCGCGTCGCGCAGGTTGACCAGCGGCGCAACCTCGAGCCGTGGGTCTGGGAAGTCATCATCTACCAATTCTGTCGACCGGTCTGGCAAGCATTCTGCGACGCGGCGGTCATGTCCAACGCGATCCAGTTGCCAGGCTACGCGCGGAACAAGCGCGCGGCGCAGCGGGCGGCGCACTACCCGCAAGGGTGGTCGTGGGTCGACCCGCTCAAGGAAGTCCAAGCCGCGATCCTCGCCATTCGCGCCGGGCTGAAATCGCCGCAAATGGTCATCAACGAACTCGGCTTCAACCCGATCGATGTCGAACGGGAGATCGTCGAGTGGAATAAGCGCGCCGATCGCGACAAGCGCATCGCCACCATCGACCCGCGCCGCGTGACGCAGAACGGGCAAGCCGTCGGCGAACTCTCCGCGAAGCCGCCGTCGGAGGACCCGGAGAACGGCGAGGTGGACCCGGAAGCGCCGCCGCAGCGGGCGAGCGGAGGGGGACGACGTGGGTAAGACCGTGCCTTTGACGAGCGCCGATCATCCGCTGATCGGTTCGCCCCTGTACGGCGTGCCGCTCATGTTCGGCCGCGCCGACATCGACCGCCTCATCCGCCTCGACGCGGAAATCCGCGAAGGCAAGCGGCTCGTCGCGGCGCGCGACACCACCGGCGCGACCGTCGACGTTCACGGGTACGCGGTCATGAGCGGTACCGCCGTCGTCCCGATCATCGGGACCATCATGAAGCGCGGCACCGGCGACACATGGCTCGATAACTGGATCGGGGTGTGCTCGTGCGAACGGCTCCTCGAGACGTTGCAGATGGTTCGGCGCGATCCGACCGTCGAACGATGTCTCTTCGAGGTCGACTCGCCGGGTGGCTCGACCAACGGCGTATTCGACGTCGCCGATGTCATCTTCGACATGCGGAACGAGATGCCCGTGTGGGCGCACGCCAACGAGTGGGCGTTCTCCGCCGGCTATCTCCTCGCCAGCTCCGCCGAACGGACATTCGTGCCGCGCACCGGCGGCATGGGCTCCATCGGCGTGTACGGCGTGCGGATCGACATGACGAAGCTCGACAAGGACGTTGGGATCGACTGGCATATCCTCGAGTACGGCGAGCGCAAAGCCGACGGGCACCCGCACAAGGCGGCGACGTCCGTCGAGTTGCAAGAACTCCAAGCCGAAATCGACCGGCTTGGTATCATGTTCCGCGACGCGGTCGCGCGGAACAGGGACCACGTAGGGTTGAACGCGAAAGCGATTGACCGGATGCAGGCGCGCGCGTTCTTCGGCGAGGATTGCTTCGCCTTGGGACTCGCGGACGGCATCGCGACCCTACAAGACGTCATGCAAAAGTTCGCGACCATGCCTCGCACGCAGTCGCGACCGGGAGGGAGACAGATGGCAACACCCAACAAGGACGCCCCGGCAGCGGAAGCGCAGGGGCAGGGCAACGAGGGCGACGGCAAGGTCGTCACCGTCGACTTCCACACCAAGACGGTCGACACGGAACGTGGCAAGGCGGCGGACGCCGAAGCGTTGCGGTGCTCGACGATCGCCGATCAATGCATCGGCGCGGGACACGCCGAACTCATCGGCCAGTTCCAGGCGGATCGGAACATGACGCCCGACAAGGTCGCGAAGCACCTCGCCGACCTCAAGGTCGCCGCCGACAAGGCGGCGGCGGAGGGCATCAACAACAACCATCGCGGCGGCTCGCCGGGTGCGCAGTCGCGCGACACCGGCATGGGCGACTTCGACGGCGACGCCATCATCAAGGCACAGCGCGAGTCGGCGCAGTCGCATCGCTTCGGTGGTCAAGACAACACCGGGAGGGTGTGAGCCATGGCGTTCAAGGAAGGATTCGGCAACCTCGAAGGCGTCCTCTCGGAGTTGCCCAACTACGGCAGCCGTCGCGACGTGAAGCTCATTCCGTCGGTGTCGTACCCGCCCATGAGCGTCCTGGGTGTCACCCAGCTCGCCCCGTTCGGCTCGACGCCCGCGTCGACCAACACGGGCAACGGGGCCATGGGCGCGGTCACGGTCGGGCCGACGGCCAAGCCGGGCGTCTACGTGCTCACGATCACGGGCACCGGAGCCACGGCAGCCTTCGGCGTGAAGGACCCGTCCGGCGTGGCGCTCACGGCGGGCGCGGTCGGCTCCGCCTACAACCAGGGCGGCATTTCGTTCACCCTCGCCGACGGGGCCATCGACTTCGTCCCCGGTGACACCATCTACATCAACGTCCCGGCGGTCATTTCGCCCATCGGCACCCCCGTCGGCGGCGGCACCATCAGCAACGTCACGGTCGGCGCGGCGGCGGTTCCCGGTCGCTACGTCGTCCGCTTCCTCGGCACCGGTGCCACGGCGCCCTTCGACATCGAAGGACCGGATGGCGTCTCCATCGGACACGGGGTCGTCGGCACGCAGTTCAACGCGGGCGGCATCATCGTCACGTTCACCGACGGCACGCCCGATTGGGCGGCGGGCGACGAGTACCAGATCGTCGTGGGCGGCGGCGTCGTGGCGCTGTACGGCAAGGTGAACGCCGCCGACACATCCGGGCTCGAGGACGCCGCCGGCATCCTCGTCGAGCGCATCGATTCCGGGTCCGCGCCGATGCAGGGCGCGGTCATCGATCACGACGCCATCATCGTCTGGCAAGACCTCAAGTGGCCGGATGGGGCGACGGACAACCAGAAAGCCGCGTGGCGTGCGCAGCTCGAAGCGCGGGGCATCCAGTTCCGCGCCGCGCCGACCGCGACCACCACGGGCTGACGAGCGAACCACGGAAAGGACCCAGGATCATGTTGGACTTCGTCAACTCCGACGCGTTCACGTTCCGTGAACTCGTCACCGGCATCAACCGCATCCCCTTCGAGCCCCGGCAAATCATGTCGCTCGGCATCTTTCAGGAAGAGCGCAAGACGTCCGACCTCGTCGCGGTCGAAGTCATGGCCGGCGTCATCAATCTCCTCAAGGAGACGAGCCGCCACGGCACGCCCGAAGGGATGGTCCGCGACAAGGGGGAGTTGTTCCCCTTCCAGATCAAGGCGCGCAAGCAGTCGGACACGCTCAACGCCGACGAGATCTTCCGCGCGCGCGAGTTCGGCACCGAGGACCAGCGCAAGACGATCGAACGCGAGCGCGACAAGGTGCTTGCGAAGATGCGTCGCAACCACGACGCGACCCGCGAGCAACGCTTCGCCGGGGCGCTCTTCGGGATCATGTACGATTCCGACGGCGTCACCCCGCTCCACAACTACTGGCAGGAGCTGAATCTTGCCAAGCCGCCGATCGAGTACATGAACCTCGCCGCCGCCGCCAACGGCGACCTCATGGACAAGCACACCAAGATGGTGCGCGGCATCCGCAAGTCGCTCGGTGGCACCGTCCCGTCCGGCGTTCACGTCCTCGCGCGTGAAGGCTACATCGACGCCTTCGTCAAGAACGCCGAGGTGCGGGACTCGTACCGCGACTTCCAGACGGCGGCGTGGCTTCGGCAGGGCAAGGTGTTCTCGGCCTTCGGGTGGGGACCCATCTTCATCGAAGAGTGGCGCGGCGCGCCCACCTTCATCGGCATCAACCAGGCCATCGCCTTCCCGCTCGGCGTGCCGGATATGTACCTCGAGTGCATCGCGCCGGCACCGTGGCTCGACACCGTTGGGACGCTCGGGATTCCGTACTACGCCAAGGCGGCGGTCGATCCGAAGTTCCAGGCATACGTGGAGATCGAGTCGCAGTCGCACACGCTGGCCATCGTCACCCGCCCGGATGCCATCCGCATCCTCGACGCGGCGGCGAGCGCGTAGGCCAAGCAGACGATGAACGCCTTTCGTGCCGCCGCGAACGTCCTCGCTCGCGACCCCAACCAATCGGTCCCGGGGACGTTCGTGGCGCACGGAGGGCAGACGGTCGACGTCCGCGTCACATGGACGTGGAACGACCCGGCGATGGAGTTGCGCGGCTTGCAGACACAAGCCCGGAACGCCGCGCGCCGGGCGGAGATTACCCAGGCGAGCGTGCGGGCCGCTCTCGACGCCGTCGGGGCCAAGAAGCCGCGCAAGAAGCTCGACCAACTCAGCGTCAACGGCGGTCCGCTTCGTCCCATCAAGGACGTCGAAGAGGACGAGGAGCGCACCGTTTTCCGCCTCGACGTCGGCAACGACGGTCAGTAAGAAAGGAAGAACCCCATGGCGTCGGGATTCACCAATCGCGGCAAGCGGCGTGTCCTCGAAGGCTACTTCGCGGCACAGAACGTTCCCGCGTCGTTCGAGCTCCACCTCTGCACGTCGGCTGCGACGCCGACGGCCGACACCAACGTCCTCTCGGACCTCACCGAAATCGCCGACGGCAACGGCTACACGCAGTCAACCGGCTTCGCGCTCTCGAAGAACGCCGTGGATTTCGACGTCACGAGCGAGGACGATACCGGTGACCTCGCGTATATCCAGGTCAAAGACGTGACGTGGACCGCGAGCGGCGGACCGTTGCCGGCATCGGGTGGCGCGGCACGATGGGCGGTTCTCACGTCCCCGGATGCGGGCGCGGGGAACAAGCAAGTATTCGCCTACTTCGACCTCCAGGCGGATCGCGCGGTGTCGATCGGACAGCCGCTCACGCTCCAAAACCTCGAAGCGCGTCTCACCGAGTAGGGCTCGCGATGGAAGTCGCCAGCCGTCGAGCCCCCGACGCGACCGGGGAAGATTGGGGCGTCGCGCGCAACGACGACCTCGCCGCGAGCGTCGCCGCCGGGGGAACGCGCCCGCGCCTCATCGAACGGTACTCGCTCGTCGACCTCGCGCTCGTCTGGCAGCGTGTCACCGCGCTCGACGGTGTCGCGGCGGTCAACGACTACCCGGGGACCGTGACGGCGACGACCGGGAGCACCACCACCACGTTCAAGTGCAACGCCAACCTCGCCTTCGATCCGACGGGCATGCTCATCGTGGTCATGAGCGGAAGCGCCGGCCACCTCCGTCTCATCAAGGACTGGAACGGGACGGACACCGTGTCGGTCGAAGCCTGGGACAGCAGCTATACGCCGTCGAGCGGTCACACCGCAGAAATCCTCATCGACTGTCGCGGCAAAAAGCACTTGTACGCGCGGTGTGAATTCGAGGCGAATGATTCCAACTGTGTTCTCGTCCCGGTGTTCTACGACTACCCGCGCGACCCGACGAAGGGGACGAACCCGACGGACGGCATGCTGGGTATCGACACCACGAAGCGCGCGCCCATCGAATCCATGGGCGCGGAACTCGCCCCTTACGCCTACGCGCGCACGACGCGCCGTCCACAACAGTCGGGGTACTTCTTGAGCCGAACGGTATGGGACGGCACCGGCGGCGCGATCGGTGCCAAGGTGTGGCTCATGACGGTTCCGGCAGCCTCGAAGAAGGTGACACCATGGCTCGCCGCCGCCTAGCCGCGCTCCTCGTCTCGCTCCTCATCGCGTCTCCCGCGCTCGCACAACAAGGCGGACAGAAGTGGCCGACGCATTACAGCGGTACGGGCTCGAGCGCGACGCGGAAAGGCGATCCGCAATACCTCGTGTGGTCGCCCGACATCCTCACGCTCACATGCGGCGGGGCAACGTGCGCGTTCACGCCGTCGAATCCGTTGACGATCGCCGTTGACGGCAACGGTTCAGGCGCACAAGCCGCCTTCATCCTCGCATCCTACGGACCGACGGCCGACCTCGGACCGTCGGTATTCGTTCTCCGCCGCGCGCGTGGGACGATCGGAAGCCCGACGCCGCCGCAGGCCGCCGACAAGATCGGCACGTTGGCCGTTCAGACATACGACAACGTCAACTTCGACAACGGTGGGCAGCACGCGGCGGCGTCGATCGAATTCTATGCGACGCAGAATCACGACTCGACGCACCATGGTACGTCCATCAAGTTCTTTACGACGCCAGACACAGCAAGCGCGCCCATCAACACGGTCCTCTTCCTGAGTCAGAGCGGCGCGGCGGCGGTCAACGCGCTCCTCGTGGGCGCTATCAGTGAACCGCTCGCGCGCTTCCACATCTACGAGCCCGGGGCTGGCAACCCGGTCTACAAGATGGAAAGCGAGACGACCAACGACAACCCGACCGTTGTCATGTACCAAGGACGGCAAGCCTCGACGAATGCGACGCCGGGTGGGCTCATCATCCTCGCGTCAACGTCCAACGCCGCATACCAGGCCACCGCGCTTGTGGTCGCCCGCTGTACCGGCGGAAGCTGTAGCGCGGGGCAGGCATTGAGTTGCGAGGTGCGGTCGACGATCGCGAACGTGAGCGGTACGGCGGCGGTCGTCGGTACGAACAGCTACGCGCATTGCAACTCCAACATCACGGGGTTGGCGTCGGGCGGCGGCGGCTCTGCGGGCGTCGATACGTGCCAAGAGGCATGCACGATTGCGGCGGGCGCGAGCTGCGGGAGCGCGTCGCTTTTCTGCGTGATCTACACCGGAGTTTCGTCGGAAAATATCGTCTGGCACCTCGAGCGATTCGAGGTCGCCGGCCCGGTGGGTCAGTGAGCCTCAAGAATCTCCTCGCGCGATCGGGCGAGCGCATCACGGGCATCATCGCGAGCGCCCGCGCCCGCGCCGCCGATCCCACGGTCGTTGCCGGTGTGGTGGTAACGCCACCGCCCGCCATCGCCCGCGCCCGCGCCGTGTCGCCGACGGTGGTCGCCCCGACGACCCTGACGCCGCCCGCCGCCGTCGCGCGCGCTCGA
>FRDC01004594.1_pt1 | contig 21455 bp, 18 predicted proteins | sample 1106171 | NCBI WGS metagenome assembly FRDC01 (sample SAMEA3930566, study PRJEB13176) | freshwater metagenome | biome: Drinking water system; feature: drinking water; material: water | place: Singapore | collected 2014-12-20 | reverse complement strand
AGCAGGTAGCACGGCTTCTGCCAGCCGAAGACGTTGCGCGTCGGCGAGCCCCACGGCGTGCACATGTATTCCTCGTTCCCCGCGAGGAAGTTGAGGAACAGCGTCGAGTGCGAAAGGTTCCACTCGCGCCCGCGCTCCTTGCCGAGGCGGAAGACGTCGCGGAACAGGTTCTTCGTGCGCTCGCGCGACAGGAAGTGCTGCTGGTCCTCGGCGCGCTCATAGGCGTAGCCCGGCGAGATCGAGATGTTGACGCCGAGATCGGTCGCAAAATCGAGATAGTCGGCGACCTGCTTGGCCGTCATGTTGTTGAAGATCGTCGCGTTGACGTTGACCTGGAAACCGGCGTCCTGCGCCGCCTTGATCGCCTTGACCGCGATCTGGAACGTTCCCTTCTGGTCGACGGCGCGGTCGTGCTCCTCCTCGAGACCGTCGAGATGGACCGAGAAGAACAGGAAAGGCGACGGCTTGAAGAGGTGCAGCTTCTTTTCGAGCAGCAGCGCATTGGTGCACAGCGACACGAACTTCTTGCGCGCGACGATGCCGGCGACGATCTCGCCGATGTCCTTGTGAATGAGCGGCTCGCCGCCCGGGATCGCGACGACCGGCGCCCCGCACTCGTCGACCGCCTGCAGGCACTCATCGACCGAAAGGCGCTTGTTGAGGATCGGCGCCGGATAGTCGATCTTGCCGCAGCCCGGGCAAGCGAGATTGCAGCGGAAGAGCGGCTCAAGAAAAAGGACGAGCGGATAGCGCTGTCTGCCCATCAGCGTCTGCTTCAGAACATAAGCGCCTACGCGGAACTGCTGGTGAAGCGAAACGGCCATCCGAGATTACTCCGATCAAACGAAAAAGGGCTGAATTGTTCAGGCGGTTTCAACGGCCCAGGCGTCCATCGCGTCTTTTGGGCGCGGCACGTCGGCGAGTTCGGCGGGCAGCTTGAAGTGAACGTTCTCGCGCACGCCGTCGAGCGTCTCGACGCTGACGGTGCGAATGGAACGCAGCTTGGCGATCGCTTCTTGAACAAGAGTTTCGGGCGCCGACGCGCCCGCCGTGATTCCGACCGTCTTCACGCCCTCGAGCCAGGCGAGATCGAGCATGCCGGCGTCCTCGATGAGATAAGCGGGAAGCCCGAAATTCTCGCCGATCTCGCGCAGCCGGTTCGAGTTCGAGGAGTTGTGGGCCCCGACGACGAGGAGAAGGTCGATCTGCTTGCAGAGCTCGATGACGGCGGTCTGCCGGTTTTGCGTCGCATAGCAGATGTCGCGGGTGTCTGGGCCGATGATCGCGGGAAAGCGCGCCTTCAGCGCCGCGATCACGTCCTTGGTGTCGTTGACCGACAGCGTCGTCTGCGTGACGAACGCGACGCGTTCGGGATCGCGGACGGAAAGCGTCGCGACCTCATGCGGTTCGGAAATCACGTGCACGACGCCGGGGATCTGACCGAGCGTACCCTCGACCTCCGGGTGGCCGAGATGGCCGATGAGCACGATGTCGTATCCCTTCTCGGCGTACCGGCGGCCTTCCTTGTGGACCTTCGTCACCAGCGGGCAGGTCGCATCGATAACGTCGAGGTCGCGGAGTTTCGCGCCGCTCTCCACCTTCTGCGACACGCCATGCGCGGAGAAGATTGTAACCGCGCCGGTCGGCACTTCGTCGACTTCCTCGACGAAGATCGCGCCGCGGTCCCGGAGCGTATCGACGACGCGCTTGTTGTGCACGATTTCGTGGCGGACATAGACCGGCGCGCCATATTTCTCGAGCGCGCGCTCGACGATGTCGATCGCCCGCTCAACGCCGGCGCAAAAGCCGCGCGGCTGCGCGAGAATGACCTTCAGACCGGCTCGCTGCTCAGCCATCGCCGCGCTTCCCTCCATTGCCCCTTGCCCCTCGTCCGACTGCTTGGGCCGGACCTCGTTAAGAGCGTTTATTCCATGCGATTCCGACGGCAGCAACCAAAGTCGCCGGCCCGTCGATCAACTAATCTGACTTATTCTAGTCGGCGAATTGCTGCAGTGCAATATCATTGCCCCCCTCCCCCTGCGCCGCGTTTGCGCTGGCGACGGGCCTCGGGCTAGCGTTCCGGCGGGGTTCGGCGGGGCGTTGCATGAAGTGGTTCACCGGTTTTTTCGCTGCGCAGCCTGCCCGAGCCTTCTGGCCGCGCGCGCGAATCGCGGCGGCGCTCCGCAGCCGCTATCCCACGATCGACGACCTTGGCGAAGAAGACGGCATCAGCCTATACGGCGTCAGCGAGGGCGAGGTCCGTTTCGTCGTCGCGCTCATCCTCATCGAGGGCGCGAAGGACAAGGTCGCCGAGGTCGGTTTCCTCGCGCGGTTCTCCGGCTTCACGCTCAGCAACGCCCAGCTCGAATCGCTCAACCGCACGCTGCACATCAGCGTCGCCGCCTTCCACAATGACGGCGACCTCTATGTGCTCGGCGGCGTCGCTGCGGCAGGTGAGTTCAGCGAGGGCGCCTTTACGCTCATCCTCGAGGCCTGGAAGCGGGATTTGCTCGTGGTGCTTCACGGCATTTCATCAGCTTCGTTCATCGACGCCTTTCCCGCCACGCGATCGGCTGCGGCGCTGCGGTTTGCAACGAACCCTGCCGGCGACGCGCCTGACGCGCTGTTCCGGTCCCTCGCCGGCGGCGAAAGGCAGCGGCTTTGCCCGACTTGCGACGGGCGCGGACGGACTGGATTTCCCGCCAGCCGCTGCAATCCGTGCGATGGCCGCGGGTTCATCGCGGCGCGGCGCAGTTGAGCGCGCCAGTCGCCCCCGCTAAGGAGCCTCGCCGCCGCGAATGCAGAACCCATGACCAGCTTTGACGCCGCTATCAGAGAAACCGCCGGCCTCGTCGAGAGCGAACTCGATCGCATGCTGCCGCGCCGCGGCGGTCCCCTCGGGCGCGTCGTCGACGCAATGCGTCATGGCGCGCTTGATGGCGGAAAGCGTCTGCGGCCGTTCCTCGTGATCGCAAGCGCCGATATGTTCGAAACGCCTCGCCAGCAGTCGCTCCGCGTCGGCTGCGCCGTTGAGATGATCCACTGTTACAGCCTCATCCACGACGATTTGCCGGCGATGGACGACAGCGACCTGCGCCGCGGCCGCCCTTCGGTTCATAAGGCGTTTGACGATGCAACAGCCATTCTCGCCGGCGACGCGCTGCTAACGCAGGCGTTCGAAATACTCGCAGAGCCGGCGACGCATCCAGATGGCGCTGTCCGCAGCCGGCTCGCGCTGGAACTTGCCCGCGCGTCGGGCCGTGAAGGCATGGTCGGCGGCCAGATGATCGATATTTACGCCGAGCAGAAGACGTTCGACCTTTCGGGTATCGAGGAGCTTCAGCGCCTGAAAACCGGCGCCATCATCCGCTTTTCGGCGATGGGCGGCGGGATCGTCGGCGGCGCGAGCGAGGCCGAAGTCGAGGCGCTTCGTCGCTACGCCGAGGATCTTGGCCTCGCCTTTCAGATCGTCGACGATCTTCTCGACGCGTTCGGCGACGCTGAAGCTCTCGGCAAGCCTGTCGGACAGGACGCCGACATGGACAAGGCGACCTTCGTCAAATTGCTCGGCGCCGAAGGCGCACGCGACAAGGCGCGGGCGTTGACAGAGCGCGCGAAATCGCATCTCGACCGTTTTGGCGTGCGCGCCAGCGCCCTTCGCGGCGCGGCGGACTTTGTGTTTGCTCGCAAGAACTAAGCGGGAATGAGGCCTCTCTCGCGAAGCGAGGCAAGCGACGCGGAAAGCGCCGTTTCAAAAGGCTCTGACTTCCAGCCGAGGTCACGTTCCGCCTTGGCGCTCGAAAATGCAACCCGGCGCCCTGCAAGCCTGACGCCGGTAAGCGGCGCCTGCGGCGCCTTGCCGGTGACACCCGATACGAGGTGCGTGTCAATCACGCCGGCTGCGAAGGCGACGAGATAAGGCAGCCTCGCAGTCGGCATCGGGCGGCCGGTCTGACGCTCGATTGCAGCCAGCAAGTCGGCCATAGGCACGTTTTCTCCGCCTAGGATATAGCGATCGCCGCGACGACCTCGTTCACCGACGGCGATCAGGCCCGCGGCGAGGCTTTCGACCGCAACGAAATTGAGCAGGCAATCGATCGTCGCCGGAATTCGGCCATTCAAAAGTTCGACGATCAGGCGCGTCGGCGGCGTCAGGCTCTCGTCGCCAGGCCCGAGCGGTTCCGTTGGAATAGCGATGACCGCGTCTCCCCCGGCGGCAACGAACTCCCGGACCGCTTCCTCGGCAAGGAGTTTCGAGCGTGGGTAGGCGCCCAGCATGTCGGGCGCCGTCAGAACGACATTTTCGTCGGCGCGGGATCCTCCGATTGGTGTTCGCCGGCCGACGAGCGTCGTAAGGCTTGAACAGTGGACCAAGCGGCGAACGCCGACCGCCGTCGCCGCGGCAAGAACATTCCGTGTCCCCTGATGATTGATGCGATCGAAGCGGGAACCGTCACGCGCCCAAAGCTGTGCATCGCCCGCCAGGTGATAGACGATTTCGACGCCGCGCATCGCGGCCAGAACCGCCGCAGGATCCTCCACCGAACCCACGGCGGCGTCGACGCCGCTCAATGCCTTCAAATCGAAAACACGGACCTCATCGCCGCGCGCGAGCAAGGCGGCGACGAGATGCCGGCCGACGAATCCGGCGCCGCCCGTCACCAGCGACCGGGTCACGCCGGTCTCCGGCAGACGACGATCCCGGCGTCAAGCGCCGATCCGAGGACAAGCATGTCTTGCGTCGAAATGGCGACTGTCGCCGCAGCAATGACTGTCGCCTTCGGGTCATCGAACAAGAGGCGGCGCGCGCCGGACTCCGGATCGACCCCGACGATTCGGCTGGGGCTTTTTCCGACCCCCAAACGACGTTGCAGGCCTATCCCCAGCAGCGATGGATAGACAGCTGCGACGATGTGGCCGTCATCCGCGATTGTGAGATTATCCGGCGCGGCGCCGAGCGCGATCGCTTTTTCCTGACGCGCGACGCCGCCCGCGAAAATGATCGGGTACAATGCATTTTCGCGAGTCGCCGCCACGAACAGACGGTCGCCGGCCCCTGCCGCGACCCCGTTTGCAAATCCGAAATCAGCTGCAATCGTCGCGCCGTTCCTGTCGACAAGGCGCGCGCGCTTCCAGCCAAAGATGTCCTCGACGCCAGCGCGCCAGCCGCAATCTCCGTGATCGAGGCTGATGAGCGGCTCGCCGGCATGGATCGCAAGATCATTAGACGAACAATTGATATCGCTCGCCGACCTCACTTCGCCCGAAGGCGACAACGTCACCAGTTGCGGCGAAAGGCGCCACTGCTTGCCTTCGCGCAAATAGCGACGGTTTATGAAGGTCAACTCACCGGTTTCGGCGTTCCAGGCGATGCCATGCGGCCTTAGTCCGCCATCAACGGCGTTTCTGTCGGCGATCGGCCTGACGTCAAGCGCTGGAGGCGCGTTCGCCAGCGCGCCAAGATCGATCGCGTAGAGCCCGCCTTCCGGAATCGTGCGCGCGCCTTGCCACGCCGCCCGCTCCGCCGACGGCCGGTCATAGGCCGACACGAAAATCCGCCCGCTGACGCGATCGACATCCAAATCTTCCGCGCCGACGATTGCCTTCCCGGTCAGCTGGTCGAATAACGCAACGCGTGTGCAGCGTTCCAAAGAAAACTCTGGGGCGGGCGCGCCTTCCCGCGCGCATGCTGCAAGCATCGCCGAAGCGAGAATGATCAGCGAATGGCGAATCCCCGGTTTCACGCGGCCAGACCTGGACGCCGGTAGCCGCCCTGCTCAATGAACCGGCCCAAACGGGCCTCGACCTTCAAGGCGTCTTCCATCGAGTAGTCGAAACGATTTTTTTCAAATTTCTTGACGGAGGCGAGATAGCTTTCGAAAGCCGGCCTCGCGGCTTCAAAGTCCGGCAGCTCGAGCGACCCGTATATCTTCTCGAGCGCCGCCATCCCGTCGCGGTCGACTTCCTCGTAGCGCAATTCAACATAGTCCGGCGACGAAAGGCCGCGCGCATCGGCCGTCAGCGCATCCATCATCCGCTCGTAAGTCGAAAAAATCGCCTCGTCGATGTCGACATGGGCATAGGGCTGGAGAGCGAATTCAGCGAACAGCTTGCGATAGAAATTCCGCATGGACTGAAAGACCGCATAGGGGCTTCGCGCAATATGAATGAACTTTGCGCGCGGAAACATGTCGCGCAACATTGCAAGCCGTGCAGTGTAGACAGGATTCTTGATGAGAAGCCGGCGTCCATCCTGCAGTTTGGACAATTTGCGCAGCAAATAGGTGAAACGGTCCTTCCAACCGTCGATCTCGGCCGTAGTGCAACCCTCGAAGAAGACGCCGCGCTTCAGGAAAGCGTCAAACGCCGACGGGAAATAAATGCCGTGATAAAAGGATAGCGGCGTCATGTTTGCGAGAGCGATTTCGTCTTCCTGCGGGCTGTCGGGCGTCACCGGGATATTGTCGATATACCGATGCTCGGGCAGGGCGCGTTCGAGAAGAGGGCGAAAGGCCCGGCCGATGCCAAACATGTCCCAGGGAAGGCCCGTCGCAAGTGGCGGAACGAAACTCCAAGCTCCGCTCTTGCACATCACGTTGTAAAGATGCGTCGTGCCCGATCGCCAGTGACCGAGAATGAAAACCGGCGGTTCGAGTTCCTGAATAGCCGGGAGGCTGTTTTCGATCAGCACCTTTTCCGCAAACGAAAACGGCCAACGGCCGACGGCCGCGCCGAAGATGGCTGCGGCGGCCAAGGGCTTTTGCGGCATGCCGGAACGCGCGACCGTGGCGGCGAGCGTTGCAAGGTCGGCTCCGCTGAGCGGGTGGGCCATTATCTCTATCCTGCAATTGGGACGCGGCGGACGCGGGCTTTAACAAAGCATTAACCGTCTGGAAAGCCGCGACGGATTGCGAACGCAATTCGGGCGAATTTTAAGCTTAGGGTTAATGGTTGGGCCGCAAATCTCGACCGTCGTCCTGCGAGAACCCGACGGCTTCGGCGGAGTCTGTCCCTTGAAAACGCCAAACGCGCTATTGAGCCTAGCCGCCCTCTTCTGGGCGACGCAGGCGCGCGCGGCGGACTATTCGGTCCTATACCACGGCGCGCCCCCGGAGGTGGCCGGCAAGCTCGAAAAGCTGACGAGCCTGTCGCTGGCGCGACGCCCTTTCCCAACTCTTGCGAGCCTTCGTCAAGCGGCGGCCGCTGACACCGAGACAATAAAGCGGGCGCTGATCGCCGCCGGCTATTTCAATCCGCGGGTCGCTTTCGCCGTCACGGCCGCCACGGAAACATCAAAGCCAGGCGTTGTTTTCTCGATCGAGGCCGGCGCCCGCTTTCGCATTGATCGGCATATCGTACGTTATGTCGATGACATCGTCGGCGAGCGGCCGGCGGATTTCGTGGCCGCGGGGATCGTTGTGGGCGATGACGCCGCTGGAGCCGTGCTCGCGGAGAACCAGCAGAAATTTCTCGACAAGCTGCTTGCCGCCGGCTTCCCAAGGGCGCGCATCGTCGGGCGCCGCGCCGAGGCGCGCTTTTCGGAAAACGTCGCCGACGCCTACTACGAATTCGAAAGCGGACCTCGTGCGAGATTTGACGGCGTCGAATTAATCGGCGCCAAACGCACCAAGGCGTCCTTTATCGAGCGCATGAAGACGTGGGAGGATGGATCGCTCTTCAATCGTGAAGATCTCATCGAGTTTCGCGACGATCTATCCAAGACCGGGCTATTTACGTCGATAGCGATTGAGGCCGGTGAGATTGGGCCCGATGGGACCGCGCCTGTAGCGGTCACCGTGGAAGAGAGAAAGAACCGGACTTTCGGCGCAGGCGTCTCCTACTCGACCTCGGAGGGTCCCGGCGGGCGCCTTTTTCTTGAGTATCGCAACATCGCCGGCCGCGGCGAGCGGGCTCGCGCGAAGATAGAAGGCACCGAGGTGCGTCAGGCGTTCGATCTTGAGATCAACAAGCCCCTGCCGCGATTTCCGGGCTCCGCTTTTGCCAACCTCGCCTTTGTCAACGACACCACCGACGCCTTCAACGCCCGTTCCTTCGAACTCAGCGGAGGCCTTGCAAAAAACTGGCTCGACGAGCGGCTCGAAACACGCGCCGGGCTGGCGCTCGAGACTTCGCAAGTTGAAAGCCGGCTTCGTATTGCGCCAGCGGTCGCCGATGAGCGGACCTATCTGGTTTCGGCGCCGCTATCGGCCACCTGGAACACCGAAGACGATCCCTTGCGCCTGTCGAGCGGCGCGAGGGCCTCGATATTTCTCGTGCCCTACACTGGCGGCGACCAATTCACCCGGATGGAATTTGTCGGTCGCACTAGGCGTCAGTTTGGGTCAGACGACTGGTTCACGCTCGCAGGCCGCGTTCGCATCGCCGCGACCGCCGGCTCGGCCCTTCGATCCTTGCCTGTCAACAAGCGTGTTTTCGCTGGCGGTGGATCGTCGGTTCGCGGCTATGATTATCAGGCAGTCGGCCCGCTGGACGCCGACGGCGTTCCGATTGGCGGACGTTCCGCCATTGAAGCGGCGATCGAGGCGCGCGCAAGGGCTATCGGCTCGATACAGATCGCCGCCTTCGCGGACGCCGGCGCGGTATATTCAAACAGTTTTCCAGATTTCACCGGCGACTACCTCGTCGGCGCCGGCGGCGGCCTGCGCTATCTGACGCCTATCGGCCCAATTCGGCTCGACGTCGCTTTTCCGCTTGAACGACGTCCGACCGATAGCCGCTTTCAATTCTATATTTCACTCGGGCAACCCTTCTGATGCGCCGCGCTGCGATCATCCTTCTGGCGGCGCTGGCGGCGACAGCGGCACTGTGGCTTGCGTTTCTCGGCTCTCCGGCGTCGAAACGCTTTGCTGGCGACATCGCCGCGCGCGAGCTTGCAGATGCGCTCGGCGGAGAGGTCGAGATCGGCGCCGTCACGGGTAGCGTTTTCAGCCAGTTTCAACTTCGAAACCTGCGGTTCCGAAACCAGTCGATTCTTTGGGCCGAGATCGAGCATGTCGATATTCGATGGACGCCGATCGCGCTCCTCAGAAAGAAGATCGCGATCGCCTCAATCACCATCGAAAACGCGCGCATCAACACCCTTCCACCGACACGAGGTGAACGGAAACCCTTCAAGGGCTTCGAGCTCCCCGAGCAGCTTCCCGGCGTCTCAATCGGCAAGATTGATGTTGTCAATTTGCAGGTTGGCGATGCGATCGTTGGCGATGCCATCAGGCTCGACGGAGCCGGACGCGTCGACCTGGGCGGGCGGAATTTTTCAATTGATCTCGCAGTCAATGGCCAGGATGGCCGTGATGCCGCCACGGTCAGGCTCGACCGCAACGCTGAAGACGGACGCCTCGTCGTCGAGGCCAAAGTCTTTTCGGAGGCGACCGGTGCGATTGCGGCGCTCTCGCGCGCAGGCGGCCCGGTCAATCTTTCAGCACAAGGCGAAGGGTCGCCTCAAGACTATCGCTTGAGGATCGGCGGAGCCTTTGGTGACGCTGGATCGATTGACGCACAGCTCGGCGGCGACCTCGAGACATTGGAAGCTGTCACATTTTCACTGACGGCAGTTCCGGGCCGGCGATTCGAGAAGTGGGCCGAAGACGTCGGCGCGATGCTCGTTGCGGAAGGCGAATTCATTCCGGCCGTCCGGGGCGGCCACATGGATCTTAACAGACTGACGCTTGGCGCCGGCGCAGCCAGCGGGACCATCGATTGGCGCAACGGGGCCGACAGTCTTCAGACAGCGGCGGTCAATCTCAACCTCGACTTTGCTGACTTCTGGCGGCCTGATCTTCAGCGGGCGATCGGCAACAAGGTCGCTGCTGCGGTCAATCTCGATCGACGGCAAAAATCATTTGATCTGGACGCAAAAGTCACTTGCGATTTTTTGGCGCTCGATGTGGTCGATGGGTTCACCGATCTCGGTTCACGCCTTGGCGGCAGGATTAAAGTAAAGGTTGCGCCGGAAAGCAGTTTGGCGGCGCTGGCTCAATCAGCGATAGCCGGCAACGCCGACTTCACGTTCTTGTCCGGCGATTCAATCGGGATCGAAAACGCCGAGATAAAGACCCCTGACGGCCTACGCCTGTCCGGCGAAGCGCACTACGCTTTTGACGCACAGACATTCTCGGCGAAGGGGGGCCTTTCCTTCACTGACCAATTTCTCGTCGCGCGGATGCCGGCTCTGCGCGCGCGCGGCAATACCACCGCAGACTTCGATATAACGGGAGGAGTCGAAAATTTTGCGCTGCGATTGACAGCGACTGCGCCGGCTCTTGCAGTCGACAGCGCTATCTTCGCGCCCGCACGCGCGACTTTATCGCTGACTGGATTGCCGGCGAACCCTGTCGGCAGCCTCTCCTATGACGCGTTCGATGGATCGCGGACCCTGACGTCAAAAGTCGGCGTCACCAACGGATATTGGCGATTGAAAGACCTCCTCTATCGAGGAAAGGGCTTCGTCCTCAGCGGCGGTCTCGGCGTCAAGCCGGAGACGCGCGAAGGCGCGCTTGACCTATCCTATCAGGGCGGCGCCGGCGCGGAGCCATGGCCGGGAATTCTTGTTGAGGGCGACGCGCGTGCGTCCGGCGCTCTGAACCGCGCTCGCGGGGATAACCAGATCAGCGCCCAGATCGATTCAATTCGCGTCGCGTCAGTTTTCATTCTGAACCTCGGGCTCGAAGCGAACGGTCCATTTGATGAACTGTCCTTTGGCGTCTCAGCGAGCGCAGTGGATGTGGCCGACCGCGGGCGATTTGGAAATATCGCAGTCAAAGGCGAACTTGACCTCGATAATGGGCCGAAGGCCGCCCTCGCTTCCGCGAGGGCGGAATTTGATGGCGCGCCAATCAGCACACTGCAGCCGGCGTCGGTGTCATTTGGGGAAGGCATCGCCATCCAGAACGCCGAATTGAAGATTGGCGAGCGCGGCGTCGCCAAAATCGCCGGCGCGTTCACTCGTTCACGGTGGCAGGCAGTTGCCGACATTCGCGATTTGGAGGTATCCGGCGGCGCCGCGACCGCGGCGCTGTCGCTTGATCTTGACACCAATCGCGCAGAACCCGCATCCGGCCGCTTCGCGCTCTCTTCCACGATCGCTCCGACTGAAACAATCACCCTGCCGGGCCGCTTCACCTGGGACGGGCGACAGCTCCATATAGTCACGGATAAATCCGCCGGCGCCTTCGATGCAGATCTTGCTCTGCCCCTGGTTCTCAGGCGCGGCGACCGACTTGGCGTCGATTTTTCAGGTCGCTTGCGCGGTACGGCTGGCTATGTGGGACGCGCGGAGGGCCTTTCTCTTTTCCTGCCGCCGGCGTTGCAATCTCTCGAAGGCGCGCTCGAATTTTCCGGCGCCCTTGGCGGCGACACGGCGAGCCCTAAGGTCGAGGGGTCGCTTCGCCTTTCCGACGGGGCGTTTACCGAACTCAATTCAGGTCTCAGCGTCGTCGACATCGACCTCGACGCCGCAGCGGAGGCGACGACAGCTGGTTCCGTCCTCAAATTTTCGGCCTCTGCTTCCGGCGCGGGCCAGACCCGGAAGTCGATTGAAGCGTCCGGCGCTGTGACCCTTCGCGACAGCCTCAAGATAAACACGGTCGTCAATCTCGACCGCGCGCAATTCTCGGCCGGTCCGGTGGAACGGGTCGATGCGTCAGGTTTGCTGACCATCGAAGGAACCCCAGAGGACATGCTGGTCCATGGCGATATTGATGTGGCGGCGCTTAAGGCGGAGCTGTTCACGCCCCAGGATCTTGGCCTTGTCGATATCGATGTGATCGCCGTGAATGGCGACGGAAAATCGGCTGATGCCGGGCCTGCAGCAGGAAAGAGCAGCCGCAAGAGCGGCCTGCGATACCAGATACGCGTCACCGCCGATGACAATATCGCTGTCGGCGGCCGCGGCCTCGACAGCACATGGCGCGCCAACACGGAAATTACAGGCGACGGAGAGCGCCCGGTCATCCTCGGCGCGCTCAATCTGCGTCGCGGCGATCTCGAATTTTCGGGCCGCCGCTTCAAGCTGACCCGCGGATCAATCCTGTTCGATACGCTTGCGCCAAACGATCCCGCGATTGATCTGCGCGCCGAGAACGAAACGCGCGAGGGCGTGACTGTGGCGATCGTGATCGAGGGACGCAGTTCGGCTCTCAAGGTTTCGCTGGAATCGACGCCAGCGAGGGCGAATGAAGACATCATGGCGCTCATTCTGTTCGACAAGCCGGCTGCGGAGCTGTCGGCGTTCGAATCCCTTCAGGTCGCCGACGCGCTGACCCAACTCGGCGGCGTGGGCGTTTTCGGCGGCAAGGGCGTCGCCGGGGCGGCGCGCGACGCTCTTGGCCTCGACCTCATCAATCTGGAAATCGACAACGCAGATTCCTCGGCCTCTCTCCTCACTGTCGGGAAATATGTCACCGACGGCCTTTTCGTCTCGGCGTCTCAGAACGCGCGAGGGGAAAACGGATCGCTGCGAATCGAATATGAGATCGGGCAATCGCTCTCGGTCGAAACTGAGCTGCGGCAGGACGGCGACCAGACGATTTCGGCGAACTGGAAAAAAGATTTCTAAGCGGCCCTCAGGCGGATCGGGCGTTGGCGCCGTCCCGCAGAACTGCGAGAGCAGCGGCGACCGCTTCCTTGCGCTGCGCCATGTCGTCGATATCGCGTCGCCGGCGGACGCGTTCGCTCAAAAGCGTCGCGCGCAATTCGAGGAGACCGGCGATCCGCTGCATGTAGACGGCGCGATGACGGCCCGCGGACGCAGGGGTCGCCTCGAGGCGCGCGCGCTGGAGCGCAAGATCGGATTCGATCGAGTCGAGGCGCTCGGCGCAAATTCGATCCTCGGCGCGCGCGGTCAGGAGCCGACGCGAGAGGCTGGTGAGGGCGTCTGTGGCGTGCGCGGTCGGATTTTGACTCATGGGACGATCCATTGCTGGCAAGCGGGGGCCTGAAGCTGACCGAAATACACGCAATGGTTGAATATAATTCTAATCACTACCTTACAATTCGCCCCGGACCAACCCAGGTGGGAGGGACGAAAATCAAGATATATCAAAGTGGTAGCCGGGGGCAGAATTGAACTGCCGACCTCAGGGTTATGAATCCTGCGCTCTCACCAACTGAGCTACCCGGCCATGAGAAGCACGGCGCTATACCGAGGCGGCGCGGCGGGGGCAAGGCCGCCGCAGTCCCGGCGGGCGCTCGGCGTCGCCGCATGGCCTAGTCGGTCGTCGCAACCCATTTCGGGTCGTCCTGAACCTCGCGTTCGAATTTCAGGAATTCGTAATAGCCGCAACGCGACTGCGTCGGGAAATCGCGGCAGATCTGCGGGCGCGATTCATAGACCGTACACTGACGTTTCTTCTGGTCGAGGAACATGCACGCCGTGCCGAAGTGCTTGTCGTCCGAGTGCTTGAGAACCCTCGGATTCTCCTTGTCGCCGCGCTTGGTGAACTTGCGCGCGGCCTGCGCTTCCGTCAGGTCGAAATGCCGCGCGAGCCGTTTCACGTCCCGCTTGTTCACCGGGATATGCGTGTAAGTGCAGCAATACGCGACGCATTTTAGGCAGTCGTAGTGCTTCTTCGGCATAACGGGGTCCAGTGCGCGGTAGGGCGAGAGCGATGTGACGAATGTCGGCCCTTAGCGCAACTGCCTCCTTTCACGCGGTCTCGGTCGCGGCGATCCAGCCGCCGCCAAGGACGCGATCGTGGCCCGCTTCCGGGGAGTAGAAGACGCAGGCCTGCCCCGGCGCGACGCCCTCCTCCGCCGTTTCGAGGATCACGGCCGGCGCCCCGTCGAAGGCGAGTCGGCCCGGCGCCGGGGGCCGGGTCGAGCGCACCTTGACCGCGAGGGGAACGCCCGCGCGCGCCGCGTTTTCGAACGTCCCGTCGCCGAGCCAGCTCGTCTCCTTCAGCCGGATCGTGCGGACCATGAGCGCTTCGCGAGGGCCGACGATGACGCGCCGGTTTGCAGCGTCGAGGCGAACGACGAACAGCGGCTCGCCCGTCGACAGCCCCAGTCCGCGGCGTTGGCCGACCGTGTAGTGAATAACGCCCTGATGGGTTCCCATCAGGGCTCCGTCGACATGCATGATGTCGCCGGGCTCGGTCGCGCCGGGGCGCAGACGCTCGACGACGGCGGCGTATTTGCCTTCGGGCACGAAGCAGATGTCCTGGCTGTCGGGCTTGGCCGCGACCGGCAGGTCGAGCGCGGCCGCGATCCGTCTCACATCATCCTTCGGCAGGTCGCCGAGCGGAAAACGCAGATAGTCGAGCTGCGCGCGCGTCGTTGAAAAGAGGAAATAGCTCTGGTCGCGGCCGGCGTCCCGCGCGCGCCGGAGTTCAGGCCCGGAAGGACCGTCGACACGCCGGATATAATGCCCTGTCGCCATCGCCGCGCCGCCGAGGTCGCGCGCGACGTCAAGAAGGTCGCGAAACTTCACGCGCTCATTGCAACGCACGCACGGGATCGGCGTCGCGCCTGAAAGATAGGTATCGGCGAAATCCTCCATCACACTTTGCGAAAAGCGATCTTCGTAATCGAGCACGTAATGCGGGATGCCAAGCCGGTCGGCGACGGCGCGCGCGTCCTTGATGTCCTGGCCGGCGCAGCATGCGCCCTTGCGCTGAATGGCGACGCCGTGATCATAAAGCTGCAGCGTCACGCCGACCGCGTCATAGCCCGAATGCTTCACAAGCGCCGCGGTGACGGAGGAATCGACGCCGCCCGACATCGCGACGATGACGCGCGCGCCGGCCGGCACGCCAAGGTCGATCCTTGGCGCGTCGAGGTCGGACGGGGTGAGCGCCGCTGTTGTCATCGCGGCCGCAACATAGGGACCGAGGCGCGGCTTTTCCAGCGGCGACGCGCCCCGCCCTGCGCCGCTTGAGGGCGCCCGATTGGAAGTCTGGGTCACGTTCGCGCTACAGGAAGTTCAAGAGCGACAATTCGCGCGACTGGGCGAGCGCTTGCGCAGCCGCCTCGATCGCGAGGCGGTCCTGGTTGAGCCTTGCGACCACTTCGGCGAGATCGACGTCTTCGATCTCCGAGGCGACGATCTCGGCCAGGTTCCGGCGCTGGACATTGCGGTCGAGCGCATTGCTGACCTGGCGCTGCGCGACGCCATTGGCGCCTTGATGTTCGACGAGCGCAGCCGAGAGCGCGTCGAACTCCGCGACCTTGCCGACCAGGAACGACGCCTGCGCCGCCGTGAGCTGTCCGGCGAACGGCCCGAGCGTTCCGGGCGCGTCGGCAAGCTCCTTAAGGCGGGCGAGAATGTCGCCGGCGATCTCGTCGGCCGTTGCGCCGCCATCAACGCTCGTCCCTTCCTCGACCGGCAGGCGCGTGCGGCCGGCGAGCACGAAAAGATCGTCCGTATTCGCCGCCGCCGCGAGATCGTCGATCGACCGCGCATCGACCGGCGGCACGGCGCCGTTGGTTCCGCCGAAGACGTAGACCCCGCCGGTTTGCGTATTGAGCGCCGAGAGGATGCGCTGGGCTTCCGTCGCGAGCTCGACGAAGACAAGCTCCGCCGAACCGGTCGACAGCGCGGTGACGAAGCGGCTGCGCAGCCGCGCGAGGCTGTCCGCGATGGTGTCGAGCCCTGCCTCCTGCACCTGCAGGCGAGATGAGGCGACGCCGGCGGCCTTCTCATAGGCCGTCGCGCGATTGATGAGGCCTTCGGCGCTAAGGAGCTCGCCCGTGCGCACGCCGACGCCGCTGTAGCGGTCGGAAACCTTGCCGCTTGCAAGCTGCACCTGCCGCGCCTGCGCGCCTTCCTGCGCGCGCTGGAAGCTCGAAAGCAGGATCCGCTGGAAGCCGAGATCGGAAATGCGGGTCATGGCGCGCCTCAAACGATCTGCAGGAGCGAGCGCCACAGTTCATCGACCGCCGCGATCACCCGGGCGTTCGCGGAATAGGCGCGCTGATAGAGGATGAGATTGGAAAGCTCCTCGTCGAGATTGACGCCGGCGGAAGCCGCGGCGCGCGCGGAGAGCTCGGACGAAAGAAGCCTGTCGGTCTCGGCCGCGCGCTCCGCGTTCAGCGCCCGCGCCCCGATCTCGGCGACAGCGGCGCCGGCCGCGCGCGCCTCGGCGGTCGAGGCGATGTCGGCGAGCAGGATCGCGCCGGCGCCGTCATTGAGCCCGCCGGGCGAGCCCGATGCCGGTCTGGCGATTTCAAAACTCGAGGGATCAGCAAGGAGGGCCGTATTGACCGAAAAGACGCCCGCGGTCTCGACGATGAGGGGCGCGCCTGAGGGCGCGGTCGCGCCGACGCCGACGTTGCCGGCGTAAACGGCGTTGAGCCGGTCCGCGATGGCGCGCGCCGTCGTCTCGACGAGCGCTGCAACGCGCGGCAGTTCGCCGTTGAGAAGCGCAAGATGCCCGCCGATCGAGCCGCCGGCGAGGCCCGCGGTGACGTCGGCGCCGCCGACGCTGACTGTCGCGGGCGGCCCGCCTGCGACGGTGACGGCGTTGAACCCCGCAGAGTCGACGAGGAGCGCGCCGGAGGTCAGCGAGACCGAAACCCTGCCATCCTCGCCGCGCGAAACCGCGACGGGCAGCAGCGAGGAAAGTTCCGTCAGCCGCTGGTCGATGAGGTCTGCCGCACCGGCGCTGCGCGAGACTGTCTGGTTGAGGCGGAAGATTTCTTCCAGCAGCGCGTTGGCGCGCGCGGCATCCGTATCGAGGCGGCCGGTCGCGGCGCCCGCCTCCGCCGTCACCGCCGCCGACGTGCGCGCGAAAGCGTCGAAAGCTTCCTGAAGCGCGGCGAGCGCATCGGCCTTGGCGACCGTCGAGGACGGGTTCGCGCCGAGCGCCGTCAGCTTCGCGAAAGCCTCATCGAGCCGGTTCGCGAAAGAGATATTGTCGCCCGGCGCGCCGAGCGAGGCCTCAATCGCGCCGAGCGCGTCGCTGATCGCCTTTGACCGGGCGGCGACCGACGCCGCGCCAAAGGACGCCGCCTGCAGGAAGCGGTCGGCGGCGGCGCGCACGATTTCGACGTCGACGCCGGCGAACTGGTTAGGGATTGCGTCGGTCTGGAACCGCGCCTCACGCCGGGCAAAACTCGGCGTGTTGACGTTGGCGATATTCTCCGACGTCGCGGCAATCGCCGTCTGGTTGGCGAAAAGGCCCGACACCGCTGTGCTGAGGGCGACTGAAAGGCTCATGAGCGCGGCTCCCTGCCCGGCAAGACCTGCCGCCGCGCCGAAAGGCGCCCGGCAATGATTGCCGCGCGCGCCGGCGTTCCGGCGCAAACTCTCAATGAAATGGCGCTTTTTCGCATTGCGCGACCGGCGTCTCTCGAAGTCTCGGGCGGGAAGGTGCAATCGGCTTGCCTCTGAGCGCGCCGAATGTGCGGCGAGCGGGAAACTGGCGCTCGGCGCCGGCGTCCGGATGGCGCTTCCTTCCGTAAAATCCGGAAAGTTCGGAATGTTCGGATGCCTCGCGAAGCCTCTCGCCGATGGCGAGCCTCGCTCGCGCGTGCCTGACTTGCGACGAACACAATCCCGGAGGCCGGCGAAAACCGCGGCATCCCCCGAGGCGCTCCGTAAAATCCGGAAAGTTCGGATGGCCCGTGCGATCGCCTGTCGACAGCAAGGCTCGCTGCGGCGCCGGGCAGTCGGGTTGACGATCAAGATGCTGTTCATGGCGGCAAGGGTCCTTCAGGCGAATTCGAGCAGCGGGCCGAACGCCCGACTTGAGCGCCATCCTAAAGCCTCCCGAAGGGGGTGGGATAAGTAGGGGGATAAAGAGGGGGATAACTTCTGAGGTGAAGTCTCAAGTCGCTTGTTATTCTGCTTACGGATCAATGGACTTCATGGTTAACGCCGGCCTCGCGATCGGGCGCCTTCCGCGGCAACCGACGCGCGAGGAGACGTCTTTTTTTCTCATCGGGAAGATGTATTTTCGGCTGATTTTTCGAGATCTTTTTGTGGCGGCGACTTTCGGCGTCTCGTCGGGCGCTTCCATGCGCCGGCAGGAAATTTCTGCAGGCTGATTATTGCCGGGCCGGACTGGTCTTAACGCAGCTTTAGCCATGAAACTCCAGCGATTCTGCGGGTTTTTCCGATGGCGTCATCCTTGCCAGAGGAGCGGCCATGGTGAACGCCGCTTCGATCGTTCAGTCGCCGACCCTGGCGTCCGCACCACTGGTGACGCGCGCCGAACGCGCGTTCTCTTTCGACGAGGCGGTCGCCTCTGCGCGCCGCAACGCCGCGCGCGCGCTCGAAGTCCAGGGCGCCGCGCCTACTGAAGAGGTGACCCGCGCCGGCGGGGCTGCGCAACAAGACGCCGGCGAAACGCCAGCGCCGACGTCAACCAGCACGGCTGCTCAAGCTTCCCCGGCGCCGGCGCGCAGGGCATCGGCCCAGGCGGCGACTGTCTCGACGCAATCCAGCGCTGCGCCGGCGCCCGCAACTTCGAACGCCGCAACGGCGGCTGCGCCGGTCTTGGCCATTGCCGCGCCGCTGGCGCCGGGGTCGGTTCAGGCGGCCTCGTCCGCCATCGCGCCGGCCCGTGAAGCGGCCGCACGCCTGAAAGCGGAGATTGTTCGCACCGCCCTGCCCGCCCGTGCGCCTTCGGCGGCGACGACGCAATTTGCAGAGATCCTCGCGCGTCGGCTCGATGGCGCAAGCCAGTTCGACCTACGCCTCGATCCGCCGGCGCTCGGCGGCGTCGAAGGGCGCCTCACCCTTTCCGACGACGGCGCGGCGCAACTGACGCTCGCTTTCGACAACCCCTCCGCCTTCGACCAATTCCGCCGCGACGAGGCGGCGCTGCGCCAGGCGCTCGCCAATGCCGGCTTCGACCTGCCGCGCGAAAACCTGCAGATGACGTTCCGCGCGCCGGCCCGCGTAAAGTCGGAAGCGCGCGCCGAACCCGCTGCCGTCGAGACCCGCTTCACGCCCGCGCCGCTGCATCGCGGCGCTGTCGATATCCGCGCCTAGGAGAACGAGATGGACATCGCCTCAATCGTACAATCCCAATCAGCCTCCGCGACCGCCGGCGCGCGCATCGCCGGGGACTTCAACACCTTCCTGTCGCTGCTGACCGCGCAGCTCCGCAATCAGGATCCGCTCGATCCGCTCGACACCGACAAATTCGTCTCGCAGCTCGTCGAGTTTTCCTCCGTCGAGCAATCGATCCAGACGAACCAGAACCTCGAGACCCTGATCGCCCTGCAATCGGGCGCCGAGACCACCAAGGCGCTCGCGTTCCTCGGACAGACCGTCGCCTTCGCCGGCGACCGCGCGGTCGTCCAAGACGGCGCCGCCGAATGGCGCTACGCTGTTCCCGCCGGCGCGAGCGCCGTAGCCCTCACCGTCACCGATTCATCGGGCCGCGTCGTGTCACAGACTGCGGGCTCACCTGTTGCAGGCGAGCATGCGTTCGTCTTCAACGACGGCGCGGAAGGCGAGACCTACCGGCTTTCGGTCGCCGCCATCGACCGCAGCGGCGCCAACCTTGCCGCCTCGAAGCGCTCGCTCGCCACTGTGACGGCCGTCTCGTTCGCCTCGGGGGCGCCGCTCCTTGCGACCGCGCTCGGCGATGTCGCGCCGCAGAGCGTCACCCGCGTCATCGCCAGGAGTTAAGGACACCCCATGAGCTTCACCGGCATTTTCGCCATCGGCGTATCGAGCCTCTCCGCCTTCGCAAAGGGCATCGAGGCGATTTCCGGCAATGTCGCGAACGCCGACACGACCGGCTACAAGCGCACGCGCACCGACTTCGAAGCGCTTCTTCCCACGACAAGCACTGCCGGCGGCTTGGTGAGCGCAGGCTCGGCGGGATCGGGCGTCGAGGCCGGCGCACGCCAGCTTTTCAGCGAACAGGGCTCGATCGCGCGCAACAATACGCCAACCAATGTCGCGGTCGCGGGCGCGGGCTGGTTCGTCGTTTCGCGAACCCCGCAGGGCGCGCGCGCCGGCGACCTTCTCTACACGCGCGCGGGCGACTTCCGCCCCGATGCGAACGGCAACCTCGTCAATTCAGCGGGGTTCTATCTGCAAGGAACGACGTCGGCGGCCGGCGGCGCGGTGACCGCGCAGGGCCTTCAGACCGTCAATGTCAATCGCCTGCCCGCCGGCGCCGATGCGGCAAGCCTTGGCGCGCTCGCCTCGATCGCAATCGGGGCGGACGGCGCTGTCGATGCGACCTATGCCGACGGATCGGTCCGCACGATCTTCCGCATTCCGCTCGCGCTCTTCACCAATGAGGCGGGCCTTGAGCTTGTTGACCGGACGGCGATGCGCGCAACCGCCCTCTCGGGCGAGGCCGCGATCGCGGCGGCGCAATCGGGCCGGGCTGGCGCGATCGAGGGCGCAGCGCTTGAGAGCTCGACCGTAGACCTCGGCGCGGAATTTTCATCCCTCATTGCGACGCAGCGCGCCTATTCGACCGGGGCGCGCATCCTGAGGACAGCCGACGAGCTCTGGCGGACGCTCGTCTCGACCGCCGCCTGAGGGTCTTGCCGGGACTTGACCGTCCCAATCCGGATCACACTCCGTAGACGGATGATTTACCGAGGGACGTCAACATCTTAGGGCGTAATTTACCGTGGCGCTTAGCGCAATTTTAAAAGCGCGCGTCTAGGGTGGCGAGGTGTAGTTGCGTATCTTGAGGGAAGACCCATCATGACGTCCGCCGCATTCCAGGCAGCGCCGCAGCGTTCGAAGGAGCCTTATGTCATAGGGCCCGACGGCATGCCGCTGACGCTCGCCGACCTGCCGCCGCGCACGACGAAGCGGTGGGTCATTCGCCGCAAGGCGGAAGTCGTCGCCGCAGTCCGCGGCGGCCTCCTGACGCTCGAGGAAGCATGCGATCGTTACCAGCTGACGGTCGAGGAATTCCTCGCCTGGCAAAAAGCGATCGAGCAATTCGGCATGCCGGGCCTGCGTGCGACGCGCGTCCAGCAATATCGCTGAAGGGTTCTTCACCTCTCTTTAAGCGTTTTTCAAAACCCCGCGCTCCGGCGCGGGGTTTTCGCTTTTATCCCGGCCTAACGGAATATTTACGCTGAAGCGGGCAAATTTTGCCGGGCGTCGCCGAGGCATGGGACCGGCGCGCGGGTGAGGGCGAAAGCCGTGAACGATTTGCTGGGGATGGCGCGCTCCTACGGGATCGCCAGAATTGCCGCCGTCGCAGGCGTGACGATCTCCGTCGCGGCGCTGATCTATGTGATGGCGCTGCGCGCGACCGAGCCGGCGATGGCGCCGCTCTATTCCGGCCTCTCGCTTGAGGACGGGGCCGAGGCGAGCGCCCTTCTCGACGCAGCCCGCGTGCGTCACGACGTTCGCGAGGCGAACGGCAAAGTGACGATCTACGCCCCGGATAAAGACCGCGCGCGGCTGAAGATCGCGCTCGCCGCTGACGGCTTTGTCGCCTCCTCCAGGGTCGTCGGCTATGAAATCTTCGACAAGCAGGACGCGCTCGGCGTCACGTCGTTCC
>FRDC01004994.1_pt1 | contig 21464 bp, 15 predicted proteins | sample 1106171 | NCBI WGS metagenome assembly FRDC01 (sample SAMEA3930566, study PRJEB13176) | freshwater metagenome | biome: Drinking water system; feature: drinking water; material: water | place: Singapore | collected 2014-12-20 | reverse complement strand
TGAAGTCGCTGAAGATCGACCGAAGCGAGGCCGTAGCGACGCGCGGCGGCATGCAACCGGCAGCCGCCTTTGCGCTCGCGGGTGGGTCGCTCGCCGTCGGCGCCGCGCTTGCCTGGTTTCTGAAGCCGGCGCCGCCGGCGCCCGCGCCGGCGCCCGTCATCGTGTCGACAACGCCGGAGGGCGCCGCAGCGCCTGCGGCAGGATCGCTCACCGCGTCGGGCTATGTTGTCGCGCGCCGGCAGGCGACGGTCGCCGCTGAAGTGACCGGCCTTCTCGTCGAGGTGCGCGTCGAGGAAGGCCAGACCGTGAAGGCGGGCGAAGTGCTCGCCGTTCTTGAATCAACGCTTGCCCGCGCCGACACCGACGCCGCAATTGCGCGCGCGGCCTCCGCCGAAGCGGACCTTGCCGAGGTCGCTCGCGTTTTGAAGCGTACGCGCGAACTCGCCAGGCAGGGCTTTGCGAGCGACGCGGCGCTGACCGACGCCGAGGCGCGCCACGCAGCGGCGCTCGCGACGCGCAATGCGCTCAAGAGCGACGCCGACCGCGCGCGCGCCCAGCTCGACCGTTTCGAGATCAAGGCGCCCTTCGACGGCGTCGTCATCAACAAGGCGGCCCAGCCCGGCGAAATCATCTCGCCCGTCTCCGCCGGCGGCGGCTTCACGCGGACGGGCGTCTGCACCATCGTCGACATGGGAAGCCTCGAGATCGAGGTCGACGTGAGCGAGGCCTATATCGCCCGCGTCTTCGAGGGGCAGAAAGTCGAGGCGGTGCTCGACGCCTACCCGGACGAGCGTCTGCCGGCGCATGTGATCGCGACCATTCCCGCCGCCGACCGCGCCAAGGCGACCGTTCGGGTTCGGATCGGATTCGACACGCGCGATCCCCGCATCCTGCCCGAGATGGCGATCAGCGTGCGGTTCCTGGATCAAAGCGCGTGAGGCGGATGGGCGCGCCATATCCCAGCGGCGACTTTCGCCTCCCCCGCGCGGTCAGGTAAAACGCGACCCGACTTTCGACCGCCCGAGCAATATCCTCCGGAGCTATTCATGACCGACCTCATCCGTCTGACCAACGTCGACAAGGGCTACACCCGCGGCAAGGAGAAGATCGCGATTTTCGACAAGCTGACGATGACGGTGCCTGAGGGCGATTTCATCGCCATCATGGGGCCGTCGGGCTCGGGCAAGACGACGCTCCTCAATCTTCTCGGCGGCACGGACAAGCCCGACGCCGGCGAGATCGAGTTCGCCGGCCAGCGGCTCGACCGGCTGAACGAGGGCGGGCTCGCGAAGTGGCGCGCGAGCAATGTCGGGTTCATCTTCCAGTTCTACAATTTGATGCCGACGCTTTCCGCCGCGCAGAATGTCGAATTGCCGCTGATGCTGACAAACCTTTCATCGGCCAAGCGCAAGACGAACGTTGAAACCGCGCTGAAGGTTGTCGGGCTTTCCGACCGCGCGAAGCATCGCCCGCGCGAAATGTCGGGCGGCCAGCAGCAGCGCGTCGCCATCGCCCGCGCGATTGTCGCAGACCCGAAGCTTCTCCTCTGCGACGAGCCGACAGGCGATCTTGACCGCACGACGGCGGATGAAATCCTCGGGACGCTGCAACTCCTCAATCGCGAGCTTGGCAAGACCGTCATCATGGTGACGCACGACGCGGAGGCGGCGAAGTTCGCCAAGCGGACGCTGCATCTCGACAAGGGCCGCTTCAACGAAAAGGAGCTGGCGGCATGAACGATTTCTTCCTGATGCGGAAAAATCTCTTCCGCAAGCCCGCCCGCACGACGCTGCTCATCGTGTCGATCATGATCGCGTTCCTGATCTTTTCGATCCTCTACAGCTTCAATCACGCGATCAACAATTTCAATTCTCTCCCCAACCGGCTCATCACGCTCTCGAAGATCAACTTCACGGAGAGCCTGCCGATGGCGCACTACGACAAGATCGCCCGCACGCAGGGCGTCGCCGTCGCAACGCACCTCAACTGGTTCGGCGGTTATTATCAGGACCCCGTCAAGGGCTTCATGCCGACTTTCGCAGTCGATCCGAAGACCTATTACGAGGTCTACAAGGACGACATGAACATCACGGAGGAGGCGAAGAACGCCTTCTTCACCGAACGCACCGCGATGCTCGCCGCCGAGCCGGTCGCCGAGAAATGGGGCTGGAAGGTTGGCGACACGATCCCCCTCAACAGCAACATCTTCTCGCAATCGGACGGCAGCCGCGTCTGGGATTTCAAGCTTGTCGGCGTGATCCCGACGCCGCCGGGAAGCTCGCAGACCGGCGCGGTGCTCATCAACTATGACTATTTCAACGAAACGATCAGTTTCGGCCGCAACCGCATCGGATGGATCGCGTTCCTGACGACGTCGGCGCAAGTGAATGACCAGGTCATCAATGCGATTGACGGACGCTTCGCCAATTCCTCCGACGAAACCTCGACGCAGGACGAAGCCGCCTTCAACAAGTCTTTCGCCGCGCAGCTCGGCGACATCGGCCTTGTGACGACGCTCGTCGTCGGCTCCGCCTTCGCGGCGATCCTCCTCATCGTCGGCACGACGATGGCGCTCGCGGTTCGGGAGCGCACGAAGGAAATGGGCGTCATGAAGACGCTCGGCTTTTCCTCGCCACGCATCCTGCGGCTCGTCCTCGGCGAGTCGCTTCTTCTTTCCTTCCTTGGCGCGGGGCTCGGCGTCGGGGTCGCCGCGCTGATGCTCGGCGCGATGGCCTCGCAAGGCGGGAACGCCGGGCCGCCGATCTGGTTCGCGCCGCAGGCGCTTGTTCCCGCCGGATTTTTCGCGCTCGCCCTTGGGCTCGTCACCGGCGCCCTCCCCGCCCTCGAAGCCTACCGGATGCGCATCGTCGATGCGCTCGGCCGCAAATAGGAGCCGCTCATGGCCTCGATCCTCAATCAGGTCGCGACCGTCACCGCGCTCAATGTTCAATCGATCCCGCAGCGCGCGGCGATGTCGATCGCGACCGTCGTCGCCGTGGCGCTGGCGATCGCGGTCTTGCTGTTCTTTCTCGCCTTGTCGAACGGGCTTTCGGAAACGATCAAGGGATCGGGCGCCGAGGATGTTGCGGTCGCGCTGCGCGACGGATCGGTCGCCGAGATCAACAGCGTCGTCACGCGCGACCAGCTCAACATTCTTGCGAACGGGCCGGGCGTTGCTACGGCGAACGGCGCTCCGCTCGCGTCCGGCGAGCTTCTCGTCATCGTCGACGGGATCAAGAAATCGACAGGCACCAAGGCTAACATGCCGTTTCGCGGATTGGGGCCGCAGGGCCTTGCGATCCGCCGGAGCGTGAAGATCACGCAGGGGCGCATGTTCACCCCGGGCACGAACGAGATCGTCGTGGGCGCCGGATTGCTGCGCGAATTCGACGGGTTTGACTTCGGCAAGTCGATCCGCCTGCGCGGCGGCGAGTGGCAGATCGTCGGCGTGTTCGAAGCGCCAGGCACGGTCTATGAATCGGAGCTCTGGGCCGATATAGGCGTCACGCAAAGCCTTTTTGATCGACCGAACGTCTTCCAGACGATGCGGATAAAACTCAATTCCGCCGCCGACATGGCCGCCTTCAAAGCCTATGTGAAGGCCGACGCGCGCACGAAAGACCTTCAGGCCCTCTCCGAGCGCGAGTACTATGCGGCGCAAGCCTCGCGATCGACCGGAACCTTCATCGGGATCGCCTGGTTCCTCGGCGCGATGATGGCGATCGGGGCGCTGGCCGGCGCGCTCAACACAATGAATTCCTCAGTGACGGCGCGCGCCAGCGAGATCGCGACGCTGCGCATCATCGGCTTCTCGGGCTTCGCCGCCTTCATGGGCACGCTGATCGAGGCGCTGTTCCTCGCGGCCGCGGGCGCAGCGCTCGGCCTCTTCATCGCCTTCGCCTTTTTCAATGGGCGCACGACCTCGACGCTCGGCTCCGGCTTCACCCAGCTCGTCTTCAAGTTCGAGATGTCGCCGGCGCTCATCATCAGCGCGCTCATCGTCGCGCTGACGATCGGCTTCATCGGCGGCGTCCTTCCCGGCATCCGCGCGGCGCGGACGAAACCGCTCCTGGAGCTTGCGGGCTGACCCGGCCGGTTATTTCACCGTGATGCGGCCAAGCGGGCTCGATTGCGATTTCGAAACTTCGGGGGGCGACCCGTAGACGTCGATCTTGCCGATTCCGGCTAGCTCGGCGTCGACTTTCTCGCTCGCGTAAACGCTCGCCCCGCCGACGCCCGACACCTCCACCTTGACGGCGCGGCATCTTAGGGACTCGGCGTCCAGATCGCCGACGCCCGACACGTCGGCGTCGAGCGTATCGCATGCGCCTTCGAGGTCGAGATCGCCGACGCCCGAGATTGCGACCTTGAACGGTCCGCCGGCTATTCCTTTCACCGATCCGTCGACGACGCCCGCCGCCGAAACGCCGACGAGCGCAGGAACCGTCAGACGCGCGGTGACGCCGCGGCGGACGATCTTGCGGCCGACGCGCCCGTCCTGGTGGGCGGTGTCGAGAATGAGGACGCCGTCGATGACTTCGGCGCGCGCGCGGTCGAGATCTTCCTGGCGCCCGGAAAGGGTCAGCGCGTAGTCCCCGCCGACTGTCGCATCGAGTTCGACGACGCCGGCGATATCAATGCGGTCAAAATCCGCGACTGGCGCTTCACGCGAAATATCCGCGCCGCGGTCGCGCTCGCTGACATCGGTAAGATCGCCCCAGGCGACCTTGACGGCCGTCACCGCAATCAGCCCCGCGAGCGCCAGCCCAATCAGAAACCCAAGGAAAATACGCATTCGCCCCTCCGTCATGAATCAGCAGTCTGTCAATGGACCTTGATCTCCGAGAAAAAGCCGCCGCGCTTGTCGACCGATTTCGGCGAGCCATAAACCTTTACGCCGCCCATGCCTGAGACTTCGGCGGCGACGCTTTCACTTGCGTAGACGCGCGCCTCGCCGACGCCGGCGACTTTCACGTCCACGTCGCGGCACTGGAACGATTGCGCATCGACCTCTCCGACGCCGGAAACGCGCACGACGAGCTTGTCGCAGGCGCCGGCGATCTTGACCTCGCCGACGCCGGAAAGATCGAGCTTGAACTCTTTCGCCCTGACGCCGGTGATGCCTGCGTCGGCGACTCCGGCGACCGCAAGCCGGTTCAGGGCCGGCATCGTCACCACCGCGCGCACGCCTTTGGTCTCGCCGCGCAGGCGCTTTTTCGAGCCAAGCACCAGCGCGCCGTTCCTCAGGCTCGCGTCCACCCGCTCCATCTCGTTCGCAGGACCAGAAAGCTCGATCGAAAAATCCTCGCCGACGATCACGTCGAGCTTGTAGGCGCCGCCGATCTCGATCGCGTCGAAATCCCGCAGGTCGAGCGTCAGCGACCCTCCCGATTGCGCGAACGCGCTCGATCCAATCGCCGCGGCCGCCGCCGCCATCACCAACAAAATCCGCACGCCTGATGTCCTTCCCGGCCGATCCCCAACGCGAGGTTTCGGCCTCCCTTCCTTAAGCGTCTAAAGACAACGGCGAAATCCGCCCTGCCGCGCAAAAAACTCCGGCGAGCGATTCGCCAAACGCACCCATTGCGCTCAATAGAACCTTCATTTCTGTGAGTGATAATGACTTGCAAAAGGCCCGAGCCACTGCTACACCCGCCCCTGTTGCGAATAATTCGCAGTAACAAGGCGGCGGGCTGGCGGGATGCGCGTGGAAATTTTGCTTTCGGCGTTGGCGACAACGAGTGCGCTCGCGGGCGCGGCGGCAGCGGGCGAGACAACCGCCGTCAATATCGCGATGATCGAGGACCAGATTCTCGTCAATGGCGAACGCAGCGGTTACGCCAACACACGAACCACGAGCGCGACCAAAACCGACACCGCGCTCATCGACATTCCGCAGTCGATCTCCGTCGTCACGCGCGATCTCATCGACGACCAGTCGATGCGCACGCTCGCCGACCTGTCGCGTTATGTCCCGGGTCTCGGCTTCGGCCAGGGCGAAGGCCATCGCGACGCGCCGGTGTTGCGCGGCAACGCCTCGACCGCCGATCTCTTCATCGACGGCGTGCGAGACGACGCGGAATATTTCCGCGACCTCTACAATGTCGAACGCGTCGAGATTCTCAAAGGTCCAAACGCGATGATCTTCGGTCGCGGCGCCGGCGGCGGCCTCATCAACCGGGTGACACGCAAGGCCGACTTCGAGACGAACCGCGAGATCGAATTGAAAGGCGGGCAGTTCGGCTTCGGCCGCGCCGGCGCAGACATCGGCGGCGCCGTGACGGAGGCGCTCGCCCTGCGGCTCAACGCCTTCTATGAGAACGCCGACAGCTATCGCGACTTCACGGGCACGGAGCTTTTTGGCGTCAATCCGACCGCCGCCCTTAGGCTCGGGCAGGCCACGACGCTGCGGCTTTCCTATGAATATTTCAGCGACGAGCGCACCATCGACCGCGGCGTTCCCTCGCTCGGCGGGCGTCCCTATGACGGCGATCGACGCGCCTTTTTCGGCAATCCGGACGACAGCGTCTCCGAGTTCGACCGCCACGGCGCGGCGCTGACGCTCGAACACAAGTTCTCCGACAATCTCACCTTCCGCAACAATCTCTCCTTCGCGGTCAACGACAAATTTTATTCCAATGTCTTCGCCGGCGGCGCGGTGAACGCCCTGACGGGCGATGTCGCGCTCATCTCCTATTCTTCTTCGCAGGACCGCAAGAATCTCTTCAATCAGGCCGATCTCGTCTGGGAACCCGGCGCGGGCCACACCATCCTTCTCGGCGTCGAGGCCGGCGCGCAGAAGACCGACAATTTCCGCAATCCCAACAACGCCAGTGGAACCGTCAACATCGCCGCGCCGACGACTTTCGCACCCGGCATATTCACCGGAGTGCAAAATGACAATCAGGTCGATCTCGACGTCCTCGGCGTCTATCTTCAGGACCAGATCGAAATCGGCCGCTTCATACAGCTCGTCGGCGGCGTTCGCTACGACCGGTTCAATCTCGCCTTCGACAACAGGGTCGCAGGCGGGCTCGACGCAGCGCGTGTCGACAACGTATTCTCGCCACGCGGCGGGATCATCTTCAAGCCGGCGGAAAACGCCTCGCTCTATTTCAGCTATTCAAAATCGTTCCTGCCGCAGGCCGGCGACCAGTTCAACGCGCTGACGCCGGTGACCGCCGATCTCGACCCCGAGTCCTTTGAAAACCTCGAGATTGGCGCGAAATGGAACCTGACGCCGCGCCTCGAATTTGCGGCGGCGCTCTATCGCCTCGACCGTGAGAACACACGCGCCAACGGACCGTCGCCGGGAACCTTCGTGCTGACGGGCGCGCAGCGCTCTAAAGGGGTTGAGGTGTCGCTCGCCGGCGCGATCACCGACAAATGGGAGCTGATCGCCGGCTACGCCTTTCAGGACGCGGAAATCACCGCGACGACCGCAGCCGCACCCGCGGGCCGCGCGCTCGCGCTCGTGCCGAAACATTCCTTCTCGATCTGGAGCGCTTATCAGGTTCTGCCGCGCTGGCGCGTCGGAGCCGGCATCATCCGCCAGGGCGATCGCTTCGCGACGGTGTCCAACGCGGTCACGCTTCCCGGCTACACGCGCTTCGACGCTGCGATCTTCTATGCGCTCAGCGACGCGATCGACCTTCAGGTCAATGTCGAAAACCTTGCAAACGCGCTTTATTTCCCGACGGCGCACAACGACAACAACATCACGCCCGGCGCGCCGCGAAACGTGCGCGCGGCGCTGACGGCGCGTTTCTAGGCCGCAAGGCCCATCATCACGCGCGCTTCCGCCGGCGAGGCGACCTTGCGGCCCGCGCGCGAGGCGTAAGCGGCGAGCGCCGAAATCATCTCGCCGTTCGATTGCGCCTTGGCGCCGTCCGGCAGGTAGAAGCAGTCTTCAAGCCCCGTGCGCAGGTTTCCGCCCAGCTCGGCGACACGCGCGTGAACGGGCCAGACATCCTCGCGGCCGATCACCGTCGCCTGCCACGGGCAATCCGGCTTCTTGTACTTGATGAGCAGCGGCAGCAGGTCCGGGTCCGCCGGCATGCCGGAGGCGACGCCCATCACGAAGTTATAATCGGCGTGATCGGTCATGCCGTTTTCGATGTAGAGCCCTACCGAACGCACGATGCCGACGTCGAAACATTCGAATTCCGGCAGCGTCCCGATCTCCTTCATCACTTTGATGAAGTCCGTCACCTTCGACACCGGATTGTCGAACGTCATCGGCGGCCACGCCCACGAGCCGTCGCTTTTCGTCTTGAGATAATTGAGCGTGCCGGCGTTGCAGGCCGCCATTTCGGGGCGACAGGCGCGCAGGTAATCGAGGACGTGCTGATAGTCGGGCCCGACGATCCCCGTCGTCATGTTGATGACGACGCCGGGACAGGCGGCGCGTATCGCCTCGTTGATCTCGGTGCAGATCTTCGCATCCCAGGTCGGCAGGTGGCCCATGCCCTCGCGCTGGTCGCGATAGTGAACGTGCATGATCGAGGCGCCGGCGTCATAGGCGCGCCGCGCCTCCGCCGCCATTTGATCCGGCGTCACCGGAACGGGGTGCTGTTTCGGATTGGTGAGCACGCCCGTCAGCGCGCAGGTGATGATGACTTTGTCGGCCATGCTCTATGCCTCCGGATCGAGCGCTACGATCTTCGCGCGAATCGCCACCTGGTCGCCCGCTTTCGCCAGAACCTCGGCGACGACGCCGTCGCGCGGCGCTTTCAACTGGTGCTCCATCTTCATCGCCTCGATCGTGGCGACGGTCTGACCTTTGGCGACCTTGTCGCCCGGCTTCACCGAAACCGAGGTGACGGCGCCCGCCATCGGCGCTTTCACGGCGTCGGCGCCGGCGCCCGCTTCGGCGGCGGGCGCGAAGGTCATGTCGACGAAGCGCCGGGCGATCGCCCCGCGCTGCACGTCGACGACATCGCCGCCGCGCGCGATCGCTGCGGTATTGCGCGCCTGACCGACGCGATACGTTATCGTTTCCGGCGACTTCTCGATAATCTCGATGCAGCATGCGCCCGCGGGCGACTTTGCTGAAACCCAGTTCCGTCCGACGCCGATCACGGCGCTGATCGTTTCCTCGCCGTGCTGCAGCTTGATCGGGAACGACGCCTCGCCGCGCGAGTTCCAGCCCGTGTGCAGCGCGCCGAACGATCGATCAATCAGCGCAGCGGCGGCGAGCGTGATATCGACGGGCTCGAGCGGCGCCGACGCTGCGGCGTTGATCGTGTCGAGATTGCGCTCGACATGGCCAATATCGGCGTCGCCTCTCAGAAAGGTCTCATCACGCAGCAGCGCCGACAGGAACGGCGCGTTCGCGGTGAGGCCGAGCAGCGTCAGACGGTCGAGCGCGCCGGCGAGTTTCTCGCACGCCTCGGCGCGCGTCGCGGCATGCGCGATCACCTTGGCGATCATCGGATCATAGAACGCCGAAACGTCGTCCCCTGTCTCGACGCCTTGATCGACGCGAACGCCCGCGGGCGGCGTGAACCGCACGATGCGGCCCGTAGCGGGGAGGAAATTCTTCGCCGGGTCTTCGGCGTAGAGTCGCGCCTCGACCGCATGTCCGTCGATCCGGACATCTTCCTGCGCAAGCGGAAGTCTCTTCCCTTCGGCGACGTCGAATTGCATAGCCACGATATCGAGCCCCGTCACCATTTCGGTCACCGGATGCTCGACCTGGAGGCGCGTGTTCATCTCGAGGAAATAGAATTCCTGCGCCTTTGGATCAAAAAGGAACTCGACGGTGCCTGCGTTCCGGTAGCCGACAGCGCGCGCGGCCTCCGCCGCCGCCTCACCCATGCGCCGGCGCATGGCGGGCGTGATGACCGGCGAGGGCGCCTCCTCGATCACCTTCTGGCGCCGGCGCTGCAAGGAACAGTCGCGTTCGCCGAGATAGAGGACGTTTCCATGCGCGTCCGCCATCACCTGGATCTCGACATGGCGCCCGCCGACGATCGCCTTCTCGACGATGAGGCGCCCGTCGCCGAAAGCGCTTTCCGATTCGCGCCGCGCCGAGGCGATCGCCTCGCCGAGGTCTTCCCGGCGATGAACGATGCGCTGCCCGCGCCCGCCGCCGCCCGCTGACGCTTTCAGCATCACCGGAAAGCCGATGCGCTCAGCCTCGCTGATCAGGCGATCATCGGCCTGATCCTCGTCCTGATAGCCGGGAATCGTCGGCACGCCGGCCGCGATCATGCGTCGCTTTGATTCCGCCTTGTCGCCCATCGCCGCGATGGCGCTTGCCGGCGGTCCGATGAAGATGATCCCCGCCGCCGCGCAGGCTTCGGAAAACGCCGCGCGCTCGGAGAGGAACCCGTAGCCGGGGTGGATTGCGTCAGCGCCGCTCGCCATGGCGGCGTCGAGTATGCGGTCGATCTTCAGATAGCTTTGCGCCGCTTCGGGCGGGCCGATATGCACGGCCTCGCCCGCGCAGCGCACGTGATAAGCGCGCGCGTCCGCGTCCGAGAACACGGCGACTGTCGCGACGCCGCGCGCCTTCGCCGTGCGCATGACGCGGGCGGCGATCTCGCCTCGGTTGGCGATGAGGACCTTGCGGATCGTCATGCTTTTGCCTCTGCGGCAAAGGTTTCGGCCCAGTCCGGCGATTGCCTTGAGGCGAACGCCGCCGCGCCCCGCCGCCCGGCGCCGCGAAGGCAGCGCGCAAATTCCTTCGCAGCGGCGTCGAGCTCCCGGGGATCGACGCTGCGCGCGGCGTTGTTGAAGACGCGCTTCGTCGCGGCATTGGCTGCAGGCTCGCACCGTCCGATCGCGTTCAGCGTTTCGATCAGCGCCGCATCGATATTGACGTGGACTTCATCCACAAAGCCTGTCCGCAACGCCTCTTCTGCGCCGAAACGCGCGCCCGTCAGCGCAAGGCGGCGCGAATTGAATAGCCCTATCTTCCGGACGACGAACGGGCCGATCTGCGCCGGCACGAGGCCGAGCGTCGTCTCGGAAAGCGAGAACCTGGCGTCCGGCGCCGCGATTGCGACATCCGACACCGCGATGAACCCCATCGCGCCGCCGAAGGCCGCGCCCTCGACCACCGAAACGACGACCTGCGGCAGCGCATCGAGCTTGAGGAGCAGGTCGCCGAAGCGGCGATTGGAAATCTCGACCGGATCGCGCTCGCCGGGCAAGGGATCGGCCGCCATCATCTGGCTGGCGAACTCCTTGATGTCGCCGCCGGCGCAAAATGTTCCTCCGGCGCCGCGCAGCACGAGCGCGCGCGCCGACGCGTCGATCGCAAGCAGGTCCGCGAGCGCGAAGAGCCCGTCGAGAATCTCGGCGTTGAGCGCGTTCTTCGCCTGCGGCCGGTTCAACGTCGCGATGACGACGGACTTGCGGCGTTCGATGAGAAGGTCCGCCATCTAGAGCCTCGCCACGCCGAAGATGTTGGGCCTCGTCTCACGACGCCGGCCTTCCGCCACGGTGTCGAGGCAAAACGCCAGGACTTTCCGCGTATCTCGCGGGTCGATCAGGCCGTCATCCCACAGCCGCGCGGTCGCAAAGAGCGCGCGGCTCTCTTCGTCATATTTGTCGATGATTGTTTTCGCCATCGCGTCGAAATAGGCCGCGTTCGGCTCCTCGCCCCTCGCGCGCGCGCCCTCTTCGCCGACGATGCGCATCGTCTTGGCCGCCTGTTCGCCGCCCATCACCGCAACGCGGTTGTTGGGCCAGGCGAAAATGAACGCAGGATCGAACGCGCGCCCGCACATGCCGTAATTGCCGGCGCCGAACGAAGCGCCGATATGCATGGTGATCTTCGGCACGGTCATGTTTGTCACCGCCTGGATCATCTTCGAGCCATGCTTGACGATGCCGCGCTGCTCGGCGTCCGTGCCGACGAGATAACCAGTCGTATTCTGGAGAAATATGACTGGCGTTCCCGCCTGGCACATCAGCTGGATGAACTGCGCCGCCTTCGCCGCGCCGTCGGCGTCGATCGGGCCGTTGTTGGAAATGACGCCGACCGCGTGGCCGCCGATCTCGGCGTGAACGCACACCGTCGCCGCGCTATAGCCGTCCTTGAAGCCAAGCAGGTCAGAGCCGTCGACGATGCGCGCTATGGTCTCGCGCACATCATAGGGCGTCTTGTAGTCGGCCGGCGTGACGCCGAGGATCTCCTCCGGATCATAGTCCGGCTCCGCGAAGGTTCGCGCCGCCATGTCGGTCTTGTTCCATTGCAGCTTGGCCACGATGTTGCGCGCGATGCGCAGGCCGTCGGCGTCGTTCTCCGCCATGTACTCGGCGGTGCCGGAGACGTGATAATGCATCTCCGCGCCGCCGAGCGCTTCGTCGGTTGCGATCTCACCCGTGGCGGCCTTCAAGAGCGGCGGCCCGGCGAGGAACACTTTCGAGCGGCCGCGCACCACGACGACATAGTCGGAGAGCCCCGTCTGATAGGCGCCGCCCGCCGTCGACGAGCCATGGACCACCGCGACCACCGGCAGCCCTGCGGCGGAAAGGCGCGCGAGATTGGCGAAAGTCTGACCGCCGGCGACGAACATCTCCGACTGGCGGAAGAGATTGGCGCCGGCGCTCTCGATCAGGTGCACGAAGGGAAGCTTTTGCTTCAGCGCGATTTCCTGCGCCCGGAGCGCCTTATGAACGCCCATCGGCGTCGCCGCGCCGCCCTTGATGCCGGCGTCAGACGCTGACACCAGCACCCTCGTCCCCGCGATAAAGCCGACGCCGCAGATGCCGCCGCCGCCGGAAATGTTCGCATCGCCGTCGTCGTCATGCATCTTGTAGCCGCAGAGCGTCGACAGCTCGAGGAACGGGGCCCCGCGGTCGAGGATGAGCGCCAGCCGGTCGCGCGGGAGAAGCTGGCCGCGCTTTTCAAACTTCGCGCGCGAGCGCGCCGATGTCTCGACGATCTTTCGTTCGAGGGCGCGAAACTCCTCGATGAGCCTCAGATGATGCGCGCGGTTCGATGCAAAGGTCTCGGACCGGACGTCGATCGACGACTGGAAGCGGGGCATGGGCGACGGGACTCGGGCGGCGGTGAAACGTCGGCCCTAATGGCCGGAGGCGCCCGGTCGAAGTCAAGAACAAAGCGCAGCTTTCGCCCTTCGCCAAGGCGCCCCATCCGCCCTGGCGCCGGAATGGGGCGCCGGGGCCCGCAGGCCAACCGGCGGCGGCGGACCTGGCCGCCGCGATTCATCTCGGGCTTGTTACTCCGTAGGCGGATGTTCGCCGATCCGGCGCCTTTCCGAGCGCCGTCGCGACGCCAGCGCCGGCATGCGCCCGAAAATACATCCCTTGCGTGCGCGTTTTGCGCGGAAATCTCGCGCGAGGGTTGCGCGGTCCGAACGCTCAGGCCCCTCGAAAAGCGTATTTTTTGTCAACCACGCAACTCGTTGATCCTTATACGAAACAAAAATCCATCCCCCGGGTTATCCCCCTCCTTGTCCCCCTCTTTATCCCCCTGGTTATCCCCCTCTTTATCCCCCTCCTTATCCCACCCCCTTTCGGATCGCCGCATGATGGTCGCGATCGACCCCAGGCCGGCCGCGCAAGCAAGCCGGCTGCGCAAGCGACAGAAAGGAGGCGAGGATGATGAGGAATTTTCAGGCTGCGGCGATCACCGCCGCGCCGGCGCTGCGCGGCGCCGCCCTGTCAGCTGAACCGCCGCTCGTAGGGAACGCCGGAGAAATAGAGAACATGCGGACGGCCATTGACGATCCCGCCGAAGCGGATGCGCTCGGGCGAGGTTTCATCGCCAAGGCGCCACTCGTCCTTGCCGAGCGGCGTCAGCTTTTCGGCGTTGCCGATGAAAAGGGCGCCGTCGCGCGCATAGACGTAGAGGGGCCCCGCCCAGCGGTCGTCATTGTCGTAGCGCCCGGCCATCGCGCGAAGGGCCGCCGACGCCGGCGGGCGGAAGCCGCGTGCGAGATCGCGCACGAATTCCTTTTCACCGATCCAGGCGCGCTCGGCCGCGTCGCCCTCGATGTCGAAGGCGACGCCGGTCACTGCGAAATCGGGGTCGCTCGTCGCGAACAGGGTTCCCGTCGCGAGTTCCATCGCGCTTTCACGGCCCTTGCGCTTGAGGCTGATCATTCCCGCGCCCGCGACGATCTCGAAGGCGTCGCCCGTCGCATCCGTGAACACGCCGGCAAAGCGCGCCGGATTCTCGAGCACTGGCTTTGCGGGCTTTGGCGCCGGCGCGGCTACATTCCCCTTCACGGCGCGCACGATCTCGCAGGCGTAGGTCGTCACGCGGTTCGGGCGATAGTTCAGCGCATAATGCACATTCGCCGAGGCGAAGGCGGCGACGCCGGCCTCTGCATCGACATGCATCGCCGAGCAGAACGACACCATGCCGCCGGTATGATGGAGATATTTCCGGCCATCGACCTCGATGCGCGCAACGCCGTTGCCGTATTTGGCGCCCGGTCCCCAGCCGTCAACGGGATCGGCGAGGAAACGCTTCGCCGTATCGTCGGAAAAGACAGCGCCGCCTTTTCCGCCGGCGAGGCCGAGCAAGAACTGCATGAAGACGGCCATGTCCGCCGGCGTCGCGGCGATGCAGCCCGCCGGGCTGTCGGAATCGACCCATGGCGCCGGCGTCATCGCGCCGGGCCGCAGATTGAGCCGGTCGGTGAGCGCGGGCTCGTAGCCTTGCGCGTAGCGCGCGCGGTCGGCGATCCGCAAAGCCGGAACGGCGTTCGCCATCCCGATCTTGTCAAGCACGCGCGCCTTGACCATGGCGGGATAGGGCCGCCCGTCCGCCGCCGCAGCCATGAGGCCCGCGAGCGCATAGCCGCAATTCGAATAGGACCAGTTCGCGCCCGGCGCGAAACCGGTCCAGAGTCCCCGCTCCGGAAAAATAGCCGAATCCGCGGGCAGGCCCGCCGTGTGGTTCAGCAGCATCTGCAGCGTGATCGCGTTGCCGCCGCGAACGGAAATTCCGTTGAGTGCATCGACGAGCCGCATGTCGGGCGAGAGTTTTCCCTCGTCGATCAGCGACCACGCGGCGAGCGCGGTGAACATCTTCGAGATCGATCCGATCTGGAAAAGGTGGTCAGGGCGCACCTCGATCCCGCGCTCGACGTCGGCGAGCCCCGATTGAGCATACCCTGTGAAGCCGTCGCGGGTGACGACCGCGAGCGTCATGCCGGGAAACCCCCAAGCGGCGCGATGCTCCGCCATGTAGGCTTCGATGAGCTTCAGCGCGCGCTTTTCCGCCTTTCCGCCGCCCTCCGACTGGACGGCGCGCGCGGCGCTCGCCGTTCCGGAGGAGGTCGCGCCTGCGAGAGCGACGGCGGAACCAAGAAAGATCCTGCGATTGACGTCCATGGGGTCCCCATCAAGGCGTTCGCGCGCAAGCGGCCGAGCGGATTTGCCTTATTCGCGATAAATCGCGACCTCGCGCCGGTCGCCCTGGCGCGCGGCGCGGAACATGCCGGCGGAATTGAAGTCCATCACGTAATCGCCATTTGGCGCGAGCACGATGACGCCGCCGTCGCCGCCGGATTGTTGCAGGCGATTGTGGATGACGTCCGCCGTCGCCTCGGCGATCGACCTGCCGCCATATTCAACTTGCGCGCAGATATCGCGCGCGATCGTCAGGCGAACGAAATATTCGCCCCATCCGGTCGCCGAGACGGCGCACGATCTGTTGTCCGCGAAGGTTCCAGCGCCAATGATCGGCGCATCGCCGACACGGCCCCAACGCTTCAGCGTCATGCCGCCGGTCGAGGTGCCGGCGGCGAGATTCCCCCTCGCATCAAGCGCCACGACGCCGACAGTGCCGTATTTGAAATCCTTCGGCGATTGCGCGCCTTTCTTCGCCTTTTCCTGTTCAAGGGCCTCCTTGTAGGCGCGCCAGCGCGCCTCTGTGCGGAAATAGGATCGGCGCACCATCACGAGCTTCTGGGTTTCGGCGAATTCCTCCGCGCCGGCGCCGATCATCATTACATGCGGGGAGTTTTCCATGATCGCGCGTGCAAGCCGGATCGGATTCCTGACATGCATCAGTCCGGCGGCGGCGCCCGCTTTGCCGGTCGCGCCGTCCATGATCGAGGCGTCGAGCTCGTTCTTGCCGTCATAGGTGAAGACGGCGCCGCGCCCCGCATTGAAGAGCGGCGAGTCTTCAAGAAGGACGATCGCGGCCTCAACCGCGTCAAGCGCGGCCCCGCCGCGCGCAAGCACGCCATAGCCGGCGTCGAGCGCCTCATTAAGCGTCTTCTTGTACGCCGCCTCTTCCGCCTCGCTGTAGCGCCCCTTTTCGAGCGCGCCGGCGCCGCCATGAATGACAATGGTGACGGGCGCGGCGGCGCGCGCCGGAACAGCGGCGGCGAGCGCGAGCCAAAGCGTGAAAAAAACGGAACGAATCATGGGGACCCTCCGCGCGCAGAATGCAGAGGGCGGCGTCCGCGTTCAAGCCGTCAGACGTCGGGGATCAGCATCTTCTGCGCGCGCCATTGCTCGACGATGCGCGCAATGAACGCCTTGTCATCGACGTCGACCGACCAGCCGTCGGTGAAGCTTGCGGTGAGGCTCCGCGGCACCGCTTCGCGCGGCAGCGCGTCGAAGCGGATGCGCGTCGGCAACGGCACGCCCTCCCCGACGGCGATCGCCTCGCCGAGGCCGAGCGAGGGAAGGCAGGCGAGCAGGCTCGTCGAGGCGTCCGGAATGGCGGCTTTCAGCGCCTCCTGGTCGGCCTGGTTCGCGAGCCGCATCGCGAAGATCGTATTGCACTGGGAGAGGATCGTCGCGTCGAGCTCGGTCGGGCGCTGCGAAGCGACCCATAGCGAGACGCCGACCTTGCGGCCTTCCTTGGCGATCCGCACGAGCGCCTTGCGAGTGGGGCCGAAGCCCGCATTTTCCTGCGCGGGGGCGTAGCGATGCGCATCCTCGACGATTATCGCGAGCGGCGTCGCGCCATGGCTCCAGAGGCCGAATTCGAAGGCGAGCCGCGTCACGACAGAGACGATCACCTGCGCCACTTCGACCGGCAGCCCGCCAAGCTCGATGATCGACACCGGCGCGCCGTCGACCGGAATGCGGAAAAGTTGCCCGAGGAAGTCGGACATCGTGTCCTGCACCGTGAGGCCGCCGAACATGAAGTTGTAGCGCGCATCCTGGCTGATGCCGTGGAGCCGCGCGCGCAGCCGCTTGTAAGGCGCGGTCGAGCGCGAATTGTCGAGCGAGCCGAGCGTCTTGTCGATGAGGGTCAGCAATTCGGAGATGCGATAGGGAAGCGGCGTGTCGACCGTCACCGTGCCGGAATCGCTGCGCCCGCCGGCGAGGAGCTTCGCGCCCGACGCCGCGTTCGAGAGGTTCATTCTCTTTGCGGTCGGGATGAAGTCCGCGAGGATTTCGATCTCCTCCGCGCAGTTGACGCGGCCTGGATAGAGAATCTCCACGAGCTCGTCGAAAGTCAGCATCCAGTAGGGAAGCGTGAGGTTCGAGGTGTCGAACACCACGGCACGGTCGCCGAAGGAGTGCGAATATTCGTTGTGCGGATCGAGAATGACGATGTGGCCGTTCTTGTACCGCTCGAGCACCGCAAGCAGCATCAGCGTGATCGCGCAGGACTTGCCGGCGCCGGTCGTGCCGAGCACTGCGCAATGGCGCGAGAAGAGATCGTTCACCGACACCGTCGCCGGAATCGCGGCGTCCTGCTTGACGACCCCGATCCTGACGCTCGCCGAGCCGTTGGCGGCGAAGAGCGCCGCGAGTTCCTCGCGCGCCGCAAGTTGCACCTCGTCATGAAGCGTCGGATATGTCGAGACGCCGCGGCGGAAACGCGCCGGCGCCTTCGCCGTCGGCTTGGTGAATTCGCCGATCAACTCAAGCTCGATGAGGCGGAGGTCGCGGCCGGTGGAATCGAGCGTCGGCGCCGGGACGCTCATTGCCGAGACGAGGCCGAGCACGATGCATGCGCCCGTGTCGACCGCGAGAATGGCGCCGAGCTGCGGCTTGTGGATGCGGTCGATCTCGGGGCGATCCTCGTCGAGCATCACGAGCGCGTTGGAGCCGTTGACCGAAACGACCTCGCCGACGCGCACCTTCCGTCGGGCGCTTGCGACGGGCTGGGCGGGGGCTCCGGCGGCGCGCGGCGTATTCGGATTTTCGGCGGCTGTCTGCGACATCTTCTTCTCCAGCGATTTCTATCCGGCGAGGCGCATTGCAGCCGCCGCCGGCGGCGGCAGGGCGATTCTGACGAGCGTCCCCTCGCCCGGCCGGCTTTTGATCGTGAACCGTCCGCCCTGCAGCTCGATGAAACTCTTGGCGATGGCGAGACCGACGCCCGGTCCGGCGAACGACCGGTCGAGCCCGCGATGCACCTCGTTGAACGCGGTGAGCGCCTTTTCAGTTTCTTCGGGGCTGAGGCCCGCGCCGCGGTCGCGCACCGCGATCTCGCCCCAACCGTCCTTGTCGAGGCTGGCGCGGACGAGAACGCGCCCTCCCTCGGGGGAAAAGCGTATCGCCGTGCGGATGACGTGATCGAGGGCCTGCGACAGGCGCACGGGGTCGCCCCAGCCGGCGGCTGCGGCGGCGTCGGGTTTGATCTCGAATTCGACCTTCGCCGCGTCGGCGGCGATCTTCGCGCGCTTGACCGCCTCGACGAGCGCGTCGGCGAGATTGATCGCCGCAGGCTCGAGCGTCAGCTCGCCGCCGTCGAGCGTCGCAGCCTCAAGCAGCGTGTTGATGTGGCTGAGAAGAAGGTCCGCAGACTGAAGGATATAGTCGGCGTAGGCGCCGCGCTGTTCCTCGGAAAGGGAGTAATTCGCGGTATCCTTCAGCATCGACGCGAAGCCGATGATGGCGTTGAGGGGCGTCCTCAGTTCGTGATTCATGTTGGCGAGGAATTCCGATCGCGCCTTGATCGACATTTCGGCCGCGGCGCGCGCCGCGTTCGCTGCAAGGCCGGCGCGCCTCACCGCCGCCGCTTCGGCCATGCCGGCGGCGAATTCAGCCATCAGGGACGAGGTCGTCCGGTCGTTGCGGGTGAGCGCGCGCAAGGCTTCCTCCTGTCGGGGAAGGCTAGGCGGGCAAGGGCTAAGACCGCGTTAACCACGGATTGCGTACGATCCGGAAAGGATTCGTTAATCACCGTTGCGACCGTTCGCATTATCGTCCGCCGACAGACGCTTCGGCGGGTCCTGCCTGGGCAGATAGGCGAGCGAAAGGTCGCCGATTTCGGGCTTCAGCGGCGCCTCGACCGAGGCGAATTGCAGGGCGCCCTTGCGCACGATCATGACGAGCTCGGCTTCCTTGCCGATGTCCTTGAGATAGGCCTCGGGCGGATATTCCGCAGTGATCCGCGTCTTCTGGAAGCGCCATCCCATGTAGTGGCGCCGTATCAGTTCGTCGAGCGTCACGCCCGACTGAAGGAAGGAGCGCCCGCGCAGCGAATAGGAAAGTCCGCGCCATTCGTCCGCGCCCCCTCGTCGTTCATTTGCCTGATAGACCTGCGCGCGCCCGAGTTCGGGGCCGAGATCGGTGCACACGAGCGCGTTGTAGGATTCGTTCTCCGACAAGGCGAGCAGCACGCCGAAGCGGTTGAAGTCCAGACGGTGCTCGGTGACTTCCGACAGGATCTCCCCGTAGTAGACGGGGATGTCGGCTTGGCGCGCCGGCCGCAGCCGCTGCCAGCTCCCGTCGGCGATGGTGACTGGGATCTCCATTTCCTTGAGCTTGGCGGCGAGAGCGGCTGCCCATTCGGAGCAGCCGACAATCAGGACGCCGGGCCGGTCGGAGGACGAAAGACCGAGCGCCTTCGCCAGCGGCCCGATCGAAAAGCCATGAATGACGACAGTCGCAAAAACCATCAGGAAGGCGAGCGGCGTCAGCCGTTCGGCGGACCGCAACAGCTCGGGATCGGCGGCCTCCGCCGCATAATGGCCGGCGAGCGCGGCGCCGAAGAAGCTGGTGACGGCGACGGCGACGATGCCGCGCGGCGCTATCCAGCCGACGAGCACGCGCTCGCGCCAATCAAGCCCCGCCCCGATCGTCGACAGCAAGATCGTCGCCGGCCGGACGACGAGCATCATCATCGCAACCAACAGGAAATCCTGCGGCCGCAGCGCGGCGAACGTTTCGACAGTAAGGTTGGCGGTGAGGACGATGAATACGCCGGAGACAAGGAGCGTTGCGATGCTTTCCTTGAAGTGACGCAGATCATCAAGGCTTGCGATGCGCGAATTCGCCACGGTGACGCCCATCGCCGTGACCGTGAGCAGGCCTGCTTCCTCCTGCAGGAGATTGGCGCCTTCAAATCCGAACAGGACGAGCGCGAGGAGGATCGGGGGCTTCAGGTATTCGGGCGCCCAGCCATGATGAAAAGCGCGTGTCGCAAACGCCCCGAGCAGCCAGCCGAACGCGACCGCCAGCGTCGAAGCGATGAGAAGCGACCCGATCAGCTGGCCAAGCGAGCCTTGTGCGGCCGGGTGAGCGGCGGCAGATCCAAGCGTGATCGCCTCGAACGCGAAAACCGCGAAAAGCGCGCCGATCGGATCGTTGATGATGCCTTCCCATTTCATGAGCGCGGCGGGACGGGGATTGAGCTTCGCCTGCCGCAGCAGCGGTATGATCACGGTCGGCCCAGTCACCACCATCACGCCGGCGAAGAGAACGCCGACGCCGGGCGACAGGCCGCCCACATGGATGGCCGCGAGGCTGCCAAGAGCCCACGCAATGAATACGCCCGGAACTACGAGCCGCCGCACGCCAGCCGTCAGGCCACGGAGTTCTTTGAAGTTCAGCGTCAGTCCGCCCTCGAACAGAATGACGGCGACGGCGATCGAAATCATCGGCTGAAAGAAATCGCCGAACAGCGCCGCCATCGGCGCAGCCCCGCCGGGCGCCCACCCCGCAGGCCAGAGGATCTTCAGAACCGGCCCAGCGAGGAGGCCCGCCAGCGCCATGATGACGATGGCCGGCGCGGCAAGCCGCCAGGCGAGCCATTGCGCGCCGACGCCGAGCAAGCCGATGATCGTTATGGCAAGAGCGATGCTTTCCATGCTCCCGGCCTTAGCCGGTCTCGCCGATCGTCATCGGTTCTTGAACACCGGCTTTCGCTTTTCGACAAAGGCGGCCATGCCTTCCTGCTGGTCTTCGGTGCCGAAAATCGAGTGGAACACGCGGCGTTCGAAGCGCACGCCCTCGGTCAGCGGCAGCTCGAAGGCGCGGTTGACCGCATCCTTCGTCAACATGACGATCGGGCGCGAGAAGGCCGCGATCTGCTTTGCGGTCCGGATCGCCTCCGCTTTCAGCTCGCCCTTCGGCACGATGCGGCTGACAAGCCCGCAGCGCTCGGCCTCGGCTGCGTCCATCATGCGGCCCGTGAGGCACATCTCCATCGCCTTCGACTTGCCGATGAACCGGGCCAGACGCTGCGTCCCGCCGGCGCCGGGCATCGCGCCGATGGTGATCTCCGGCTGGCCGAATTTGGCGTTGTCGGCGGCGATGATGAAATCGGCCATCAGCGC